>JAABUK010010928.1_pt1 | contig 11966 bp, 17 predicted proteins | sample 5559141 | NCBI WGS metagenome assembly JAABUK01 (sample SAMN10711869, study PRJNA513367) | rock metagenome | isolation source: Antarctica rocks | place: Antarctica: Victoria Land, Pudding Butte nord | collected 2016-01-03 | reverse complement strand
TTCTGTGCTGGCAAGAAGTACAGCAGCATGTACAGCTGTGCAGCTGACTGCAGATACACCAGCACCTCCCTCAACCAAACCATTTGCCATGGCCTGCCTGACAAGCTGTCCTACACCTCTGGTACAACTTACTGCAGCTTTGACGGTTGCACACTACCTGCTTTGCCGCAAGCCCTGCTTGCTATTGTGGTCTGCACACGCTGCCAGTTGTACTGTAAGTGTGCATTTTGTGTGGTGACAAGCTGTGACTCACTCTCAGAGATGCCCACTGACAGACATGGATGTCTACCATAATCATGTCTCATACCAGTGAGATGCTGCACTGCCTTGCACAAGGGTGCGCAGTTTCCATAGTGCAGAGGTCTTGTCAATAGCATGTTCAGTCTCGACTTAGTGATGCAGGGTTTGATGTGGTGTGCGATGAGCATAAGGTGTGTGGCTCAAGCACAAATGTAAGTGCTCCTGATGGGCCCTGCTACTGCTGCACCCTTGAGCTCCAGGTATGCCTGCTTGGTCCCCTGGGTATGTGCACAACACCATTGGAAGACTCTCACTGATCAGCATTGTTTGCATGTTAATGATCATTAGTTCTTGCATGTGATCAAGCTGGTCATGTGGTACCCCAGTAAATGAGTAAAGGCTAACAAGTGTGAAGGATCCTCGTTTTTTGGACATCCAGAAGTCACTGCTCAGCTGAATGCATGGCTCTGTATATTGTGGACGGTCAGACAGAGAGTTGATCATCACTTTGGAGGACATCAAGCATGTTGTTTGCATTTTGGTTACATTTTGGTTACATTATGGTTATCTGTTTGTTACTATTACTTTTTGGTTACTGTTATGTGCATCAGTGGCTGGGCTACCTGCAGACAGCCAGCACGACAATTGCATCAAAGCCAGTGTAAAGCTTCTGCATGGTGGCTTGGCTCCAGAAAGGTACTCGTATCGTTATTTCCTTGTAAATTGCCATACAATCCGCAGCTAACGCTCACAACCCTGCAAACAGTGCTTTCAGCAGTGCAGACTAACACAGTGAAAGGCCATGCAAATAGTGCTTTCAGCAGTGCAGACTGACACAGTGAAAGGCCATGCAAATAGTGCTTTCAGCAGTGCAGACTGATACAGTGGAGAAGAACCAGGTGACATCTGCCCAGATGTGGGTTCTGCTGCTGGGTCAACTTGTCTTCCTGGTGTGGCTGCTGGTGCTCAACAAAGTCCAGGTCAGTCATGTAACACTTTGCAACAATTCCACAGACAACACATCCAAAGCTCATTGCATGCAGGCAGCAATTCAGCCATGGGTGTCTCGACGTGTCTATCATCTAGTATGGATGCGGTCTGCTAACAGTGCAGTCTGCAAACATGCATGCATGTCTCACGGTGCCATTGCACAACAGCAGCATGGTAGCATCCAAATGCCGATATGCAATGCATTCTTGCAACATGGCAGGTGGTTGAGATGCAGCTGTGTATAGCAATGTGCATCCAAAGTAAGTTCTGAGGCTGTTGCCGCAGGCCACAGCTGCAGCACAGATCAATGCCAGCGTTCTCACAGCTGGCGACTACACAGTATATGTGACTGGTCTATCCCAGGACGTCACCAACGCAGATTTGACTGAGTACGCTAGCCACTATGGAGAGGTGGGAGAAGCATGCAGTCTTCAATTGGGACACTCTGCATTTTGATAATGATGGGTTGACACATAGCAAGCAGTGCAGGTGCCTGTGGCATGTTTCAATCAATGCAACTGCCTGCAAGTGACGAAATGGACCAGTCTGATACATGCATCTTTGATGTGCACTGGCTTGCTTGCATTTTGACTGTAGCTTGAAGATGGTCACAAAGGCCTTGACCACCCAGTGCCTGAACTGCCCTGGCAGCATAAGTCGTTGCCAACAATCATGTGAAGCATATACCAAGTGTGCGGTGACCAGCAGCATTCAGCAGTCATTGCAGGTGGGTCCATCAGCAAATGCAACAACAGCCAAGCATGCTGTAGTCTCAGTCTGTTTCAAGCAGGAGCTCAGGCTTGAGCTGGGCACAGCAACGAGCAGCAGGGTATGATCAGCACTTGACAGAGTCATTGCTGTGCAGGTAGTGTCAGCAGCAAACATAGTGGGGGCTGGGCATGGACTGGAGGTGGGCAGGAAGCTGGAGCTGCTCAGCATCCGTCAAGCAGAAGCTCACGCAGAGCAAGCTCTCAGGCTGCAGAAGAGGGGGCAGCTCGTCAGTCAGAGGGCAACAGCACAGCCGGCCTCCAAGCTTGCTGCAGTGGCTATGCAGGTTCACACTCTCCTGCTGCTGCTGTTGCTGCTTGTCAAAAGCTGAAGTATGTTCTGTCTCTGAAGTGAGATGAGCACTATCAGCTGTAGCCCTGTGAAAATCTCCTGCTTGTGGTGCTTTGAAGATGCGTGTCTAGTTCTGCCGCTGAGCAGACGTCTGATGCTGACACTTTATAGTATTGAAGTAAGAGAAGCATGAGCCTTGGCAAAGCAGCTATGACTTGTCAGAGTGTTATCAGAGCCTGAGATGATCTGATGCCTTCACAGAGGATGCAACACAGACCCAAACCAAACAGTAGAACTAGTTCTTGTACTTTGAGCTGTTGATGCAGGGATATAACAAAACGGATTTATTATCATAATTTTAATGCAGGGAGATGGCGGCAGCCCATCAGGCATTGCTCTCATGGCTGGTGCTGGGATCCCCTCAGATGCCAGCAGTCCCCAGCAGGGCATACACCCGGGGGCCACCCTTCGTCACCCCCCTGTGCAAGCAGCCAGCCTGCAGATGACTCCTCAGGTCAGTCTGCTTCCTAACTTCTGACTTAGACTAGCAAGTCATAGGCTAGGACACACAGCTTCATATGTTATTCTTGCTTTGACAAGACTTGAGTCGACAAGGCGGAGTCTGAGTCTGTCTGTGGGAAGGTGCCTCTGATTGGTGTGTCATCAGGTTCACAATGTAACGACAGCTGTCTTCTGCTGCCCAAATCTGCAGTCTTGTTGGCCTGCTTGGGATACGTGACAATCAATGGACAACTTTAACAGATAAAATGCACAGCAGGCAGCGCACTGCAGGTGGTAATCCCGGTGTTCAGTTGTCTGTCTGCTACATGGCGCTCCGTGTTACATGGCACACCTATTTTGATGATAGTGCAGAGTGATGGTAGCCCAGGAAGTACAGCTGGTACCTCAGTCAGCGTCAGCAGCCAGGCCCCCCTTGCCCCCCACCCCCGCAGCCCCCCACCCCACCTCCAGCCCCCTCGTGCAACAAGGCAGCCCACAAACGATGGCAGGCCTCCTCTTCAGGTACTGAGCACCCTCGATGCATTGTATGCCTGATCAACTTGTACAGTCAGCTCTGCAAGATGCCAGGTTGCTGTTTTGCTCAAGCTGATAGCTCCAGTCTGATGATCAATGCAGCATGCTGGGCATTGCTGACATCCCTGTTGTTGCAACTTTCACACTGTAGAGTATCTGTATCTCTGAATGCCATGCTACCAGCTTGGCTTGAGAAGCAACAGGCATTGCCTGTTTCCACCCTTGAAGCTCTTAGCAGGTGTTGGTGTATTCGTGGGTCATGCAACAGGCGATGTGCTGTTGGCTATGGCTTGAAAAGCTGCATGTTGGGGTGCAGAAGCAGCTAGGCATCAGCTCAGGGGCAGGTTCCTGTGCAAGGAGGCCAAGGTGGTGGCATGGTAACCTGTTCAAGGCATTCTACTGGGCCTGCGTTGGTCAGCCTGGCACATTAGACAGGAAGGTGGCGGAAGCTGGCCAGCAGCTGGGGGATATCCAGGCACAAGAGTTCAAGACCACAGGTATGGGCCGTGTAAACCCTAAGTATAGTTGATGCATGTCTTACCATCATGCACTGCGTCTTTCTGCACAGCTCTGTGTGCTTGTGATGAGTGCGGCTGCGTCTAGCAACATTGCTTCAGCCATGTGGTGATTAGCAGCATCATTGCAGCTTTTGAGGGCTGACTCAGCGTCAGGATATACTTAGACGCAGAGCCTAGTGATATGCCCAGAACGTGCATGCATGCATCATGAGCTGGAAAACGTTATTATTATTATTATTATTATTGTTACTATTTGTATCATTAGTATTGTTGTTGTTATTATTGTTATTGTTAGTTTTGTCATTATTGTTATTGTTATTATTATTATTGTCACTATTATCATCATCATTATAATCATTACCATAATCATTATTATTATTGTTGTTATGTGCGTGCTGTAGCCCAGTAGCGCAGCAAGACCTGGGCATGCATGTTGCGTGATCATCACTGGTGCCTCATTGACCTGCCTGGATTGCTGCACAGGGGATGCCCTGATCACCTTCAATTATGAGCGGCATGCAGTCAACTGCATACACGACCATGCTCCCGGCAGGCTGCAGCAGCTGTGTGCATTCATGCCATGCGTTCAGCAAGGGCCCAAGAGGGCCCCCAGATTGAAAGGCAACGTCATTGCAGTTGTCAGGTATGCAAGCGAGAGCATACCAGCTGTGATCTGTTTGTCAGCCTCAATCTCACAGCACATGGATGTGCACATCTGACAGCACATCATGCTGATCTATCCATACTGGTTACAGACACTGTGCATAGATCCCTGCTCAAGAAGATCATCTTGAGATCATACTTTTGTATGCCTTTATTAGACTGGTGTGACAACAAGGCTCCACAGATGATCCCCTGCTGTTGCTGCCTTGACCTTCTGCACAGTTGGGCAGACAGCCAGGTTTGAGCCCATGTCGGGCTGTGACACAGCAGTAGATTCTTCACATGCTGCAGGGCGCCAGAGCCAACGGACGTCTGGTGGGAAAACCTGTCAGTCAGAGAACGAGAAGCCTGGCAGCTGCGGCTGCAGTCTGCCGCCATCACGATTGCAGTGGTTGCAGCCGGAGGAGTCGTGCAGTACTATCTCGCTCAGGCTGGCGAGGGTGAAAGATCTCGCCGTCTCACCTATGAGGTCTGTCGCCGCCGTGTACCAAATGTGCGCATTGCTCTTTTAGTCTGCAGTGCTGAGGCAATCTATAAGCAAGCATGCATGCGAACAAAACAGCAAATATGGTTGAATGCATGCATGAATGAATGAATGAATGCATGCATGCTTGCTTGAATGGATGAAGGGAAGGATGAATGAATGCATGCTTGAATGGATGAATGAATGAATGAATGAATGAACCAATGTGAGAACAACTTTATTTGATTTCCTATACGTTTTTGACCAACTGTCTTATACTGTTCCATCCTACACTGCTCAGGTGCCCGGCGGCATTCATGAAGGTTGGCAGAGACTGAGACAAATCTACAAGAAAGGCAACAGGCAAACAGGCCATCAAGTACAAACACGGCAACTTCACAAGGAACCCATGCCTTACAACTGACCATAACAGTGCCATCATGCAGGTGACATACGGGGATGCCAGCACCAGCTTTGCCAACACCTACCTGACAGCAATTCGCCTGCGCATCATTTCCATCTTCTCTGGTCTGTTTGTGGTGTTCATGAACTACTGCATCACCCTGGCAGTGAGAGGTCTGTCCTTCTATGAGAGGTGGCACACGCAGAGCGAGCGCGAGAAGTGGCATGTCGTCAAGCTCAGCGTGTTCTACCTGCTCAACTCCTTCGTCGTGCCAATTCTGGCCACCAACCTATCAGGAAATGCTTCACAATGGTGAGCTGCCTTGGTCTACAAGAATATGATTAGTTCTGGCATGCCCTCATGGCCCTCTTGTCTTTCTGCCAGCGGACTTGAGCACTGCCCAAACCTGTTGCCTGGTTTGATTGCCATCAAATCGGCACTTGTTGTGTAGTGCTATGCAAGTAGCCTGTGGCAAAGTCTGTTGTGCTTTTGATGTGCTACAATCACAAGTTGCAGCCCCTTGGCAACTCTCCCTTTGTTCGCTCATCCGTGCATTCATTCGCTTAGTCATCAATACCCACTCATCAATGCTTATTCACTTGTATGTTTGTTCATTTGGTTATTTGCTCATCCGTTCATTTGCGTAATCCATCCGTAATCTGTCATCTATAGTTTGTGCAGCCATGCAACCACCAAGCAGCTGCATGGCCCTTCAATTGGGCCCTCAATTGGGCCCTTCAATTGGGCTCTTCGATTGACTGCATGGCCCTTCAATTGCGCCCTTCAATTGGCTGCATGGCCCTTCAGTTGGGCCCTTCAATTGGCTTCATGGCCCTTCAGGTACACCAGGGGCGGCCTCATAGAGCAGGCCTTCTACATCCAGATTGCCAACGCCATCCTGCCAGAGCTGTCTGACCTGCTCAACCCCTTCACCTTCCTTACCTCCCATATCATGGCCAGGCAGGCGCCCTCTCTCATGCCTCAACTCTGCACATTCTGCAAATACATTTATGGCTGTGTTATTATACACGCTGACTGTGCCACTTTTAAGCACGATCGCAGCAGTGGTCTAATGGAATGGCCCTTATTGTAATTCCAGCTGTTGCTAATGTGAGTACTGGTCCTTATATCCTCAAAGCCATGATTCCATACATGCCTGCTCAATTTCTCATCAACAGCATCTGTTGTTGCAACTCAGTAATGCCTAGGGCTATAGCATTCATGTATGCATGCGTCGTATGGATTCACAGTATCCAAACTCATGTATGCAGGACGTATGCATACATCAAAGCTAGAATCGCTCTCAGAACTAAGAAGCTTTCAGTGCTGCCAGTGATTAATTATGTTTGCAGGTACGCCCACACACAGCCTATGCTGGACCTGCTGCTGGCTCCAGAATCCTTCCTGCTGTCAGAGCGGTATGCCTCGGCTGTGAAGACTTTGGGCCTGGCCATCTTCTTCATGCCTGTGCTGCCCTTGGGATGTGTCATTGCTCTAGTAGGTCTGTCTTCATCTACAAGCAAAATCTGTTGTTTGCACCCTGCTCATACCCACAGACATGCCTGATTGCTTTTAACTGCTGGGCTGTGTGATTGCTCTAGTAGGTCTGTCTTCATCTACAAGCCTACTCTGTTGTTTGCACCCTGCTCATACTTATAGACATGCCTGATTGCTGCTGTCTGCCAGGCTGTGTCATTGCTCCAGTGGGTCTGTGTTCATCTATAGCGCCATCCTGTTGTTTGCACCCTGCTGATACTCACAGACATGCCTGACTGCTGCTGTCTCTTGAGCTGTGAGTCAGATCCCCAGTGCTGGTTGTACAGCCATTTGCGCATGGGAACCATGCCAATGCCATTTCCCCCCAGTAGGTCAGTCATCATCTGCATGCCGTACTTTAGTCTTTGCACCCTGCTCATGTCCAGAAAGCACATGCCAGGATCCCATTGCTTGGAGCGCTTGCAACTCAAACATATATCCCTCGATTGTGTGTGCAGGCCTGGTGATCAGCTACTGGGGTGGGAAGTACATGGCCCTGCGGCGCGCCCAGAAGCCCTCAGCCCTGGGGGATGAGGTGACGGGGGCCATCAACCTGCTAGTGCGCCTGCTGCCCCTGGTCCAGATGATCCTCATGTACCACCTCTTCTTCCAGGTCTGGAAACTTCTTTCCCCATCCAGGTCTGCCTTGTCTTGCATTAACGGTCCTCATGCACCACCTCTTCTTCCAGGTCTAGAAACTTCTTTTCCCATCCAGGTCTGCCTTGTCTTGCATTAAAGGTCCTCATGTACCACCTCTACTTCTAAGTCTGCGGTCTGCCATGAGTAATATTGTTATGTCTTGCAGCCTGGCACAAAAGAGAATACACCTGAGGAGGTGAAAATGGGTCAGATTGAAGGGTCAGTCTTGCACCGCTTCACACTACTCAAGACTCGTTCGCAGCATCATGATCAGTGCTGCTCCAGGGTTTGCTTGTTGATGTACTTGTTCATGAGCGAACCCTGTTCCAGTTGTCTTACAATCTGCATCACAGAGTCAAGCATGATGACACTGGTGGAGCTTTTTGGGTCCTGGGTCTGGTTGTGTTGACTGACATGCGTGTGCTGTGTGTGAGAGGGCCGACAACTTTTGCAGTTGTAGCACAGCACTTTCTCCAAGCACAAATTTGCCCTTGGACGTGAAGCTACCATGATGTCATTGCAGCTTTGCTGCAACTGATGTTGATGAGCTGAGAGTGATGTGTGCAGCACCCTCAGTCAAGGTGTGCATGTTGCACAAAAACCACCTAACGTTGTTTTCGCAGGGCTACATGTTGGATGCATGCATTTGACTCGAGGTGTCTCTGCTGCAGGATCACCGCGCTGTGTATGTGGTCTTCTGGATTGGCATTGCCTTTTGGCTGCTGTTTGCGGTGCTGCCTTCAGAAAAGCTGCTTGCCATGATCCGGCGCAACGTAGATCAGGTCTGACATTGGGCTGTGTGCATTCATCCATCCATATTGGCAGTCACCATGCCAGCAACAGCAAGTGTTGATGCATCTCAAAAAACAGACTGAAGAAAGTCATGCAGACCTTTGTCACCACAACCAGTGTGTTCATTGCTGTCAGGCAATTCTGTGTGCTGCATGATGCTGGACAGCTTTGTATAGTGCTATACAGCACACTGTGCACCACAATGTGTATGCACCCCCCCCCCCCCTTCATGCCAGAATCTCTACCCATGCACATCCTGGAGCCTTGTGTGCATAGAGTAAGTGCCAATCTACTCTGATGCCTGATGCATCCAGACCTCTGCATCCAAGAGTCAAGCATACCAAAATGGGCACCATTGCACCACACGTCTGCCAGGTCACCTTTCCACTTTGTCACACCATGCTTAGACTTAGCAAATACATTCCCAGAAGCAACACCATGTTCACAATGATGCATTCGCAAGTGCTTTGCACATGTCTGAAACAACAAAACAATCACAATGGTACATTGGTATGTCTGAAGCAACACCACAATCACAATGATGCATTTGGAAACGCCTTGCACAAGTGAGCTGGCAAGCGTTGTTATTTTCATGATTATTATTATTGCACAAGTGCAGGGTGGAGGAACAGGCGGGCTTTCTTTCTTTGACACCATCTACAAGGCTGCAACATGGCCAATAGAAGCCCCTCACCAAGACATGAGCGCTGCCATTGTGGCCACTCCAAGTATGTCACCTGGTCAGGGGGGTCAGGGGGGCCTGGTGGCCACCATCTCAGACCTGCATCATGAGCACCACACTGCTCGGCCAGAGCTCTATGTGCCCAAGGTGGGGTCATGATGCTGTCCAGTCTGTTGCATTGTCTTGCTGTCCAGTCTGTTGCATTGTCTTGATTGCTGTTCAGTCTGTTGCATTGTCTTGATTGCTGTTGAGTCTGTTGCATTGTCTTGATTGCTGTCCAGTCTGTTGCATTGTCTTGATTGCTGTCCAGTCTGTTGCATTGTCTTGATTGCTGTCCAGTCTGTTGCATTGTCTTGGTTTCTGCTGAATCAGATCTCACTGCAGTCTAGAATGTGTCGCTAAACAGAGCCCATGAGATGCTGCTAAACGTTGCTCGGCTGCCCAATTGCACTGACTGTCTCTCATCCTAGTGTGCAGTACTTTGAGGAGGCTTTGCATACAGCAGGTTGTACCCATGCATTTTTGGGACAGTGGTCACCTGAGATCCACTTGTCATGAAGGATGCAGTATTTTGCACCCTACAGCATGATGCAAATCCACAAACGGGGCAATGGTGCCATCATGCAGGTGCCCGGCGTGTGCTCTGCAGCGTACAAAGACAGGATCCTGGCCAACTTTGAGCTGCCTGAGAGGCCATTCCCTGCCAATGAGACGCTACTAGAAGGGCAAGCACATGATTGTGGTGGCATTGCAACAAGGCCTCCGCCGCAGTCACCCCATACTTACCCTCATACCCCAGTCATTCGTCTGAATCCATTAGGTGCAACAGAACAGGCAGGAGCCAATGCTGGGGCTACTTTTGGGTTATTCAATCCGCTGCCCATCCCTGTGCACGACATTGTGTAACGCTGACAGTGATAGTGTGTTTTCATGCTTTTCCTTACAAACGTATCAACTAACGCGTCTCTTTGGTACTGCACATTGCTTTTGCCATCTTTCCAGCTGCTGATTTTGTAAACACATGTCAGTATGCGTTCCTTGATAGATTGCTAGCCAGGTTTCTCATGGACGCACTGCTTTGCAGAGTCCAGTAAAACGCCTGGAATATACGTAAGCAATACTGTATGAGATGCAATATGTGATCAAGCAAGGACTAAAGGATTGGAATGCATCTCGGAGGCTATGTTGCGCTTTACGCATGAGAGTCCTGCTTCATCAGTGTTGGCGATCAAGGTCTGCAGTTTCATGGATAGTATTGCTGTCTCATCAGTACGCCATCATGTCATGAGTACTCTCAAAAGACAGCGGAAATATATAGTATGCAGTAGTGCACTCATCACGACGGTCACTGTTCGAAGTAGCAAGACAGCACATTGATATCTCTACACATCATGATCTGTACTCAGTAACAAGCCAACAGTGTACAAAAGCTGGAAAGTCTTCACAAAAGCCTATCGCCTTCATGCGGTTGTGGCATAGGTGCATGCTGTTGCCCAACATTCAATGCTGTCCCATCCAGAGGCGAGTCTGGCCTCTGATTTGGCACAGCATTGGTGGCTTGCACACCAACTGTACTAGCAGGCACGTCAGTCACAAAGTTTAGAGACACGTCTGCTGCACGGCCCTTCTGCTGTGACCCAGACTGCATAGAAGGGCCAGCAGCCTCGGCTTCCAACTGTTTGTTCAAAGCAACATAGTCCACAGCAGTTCGCCGCCGCTTTCTACCAGATGTCTCACTGTCGCCTCCACTTGGACTTGCAACGTGTAAAGCAGACATCTCCTCTGCCTGGACAGCTGCAGCATCAGCTGCAGGCATGAGTGTGTCTTGGGATGCCTGGGGAAGCTGGGGGTTGGTTGAGGGGGAGTCAGACTGGGTGGCAGCAGCAGCAGCAGCAGCAGCCAGGCCTGCTTGATGCTGTGCATACTTGGTGGCTTGAGTCTTGAGCAGCTTCTGCCGTTCTTGCTCAGCCATTTGAGCCTGTACAACACAGCATAGACTGTTCATCAGGTGAACACAACAACCTGGCTTGACTGTACATTGGAAACATAGCCAGAGCTAAGCGTGTGCTTTGAGATGGCATACGAGCTGCCACTGAGCCTAATCGCAGCCAGCTTGATGATTCACAGTCTTCAACACAACCAGGCAAGGTCATACTTTGTGCCTTTAGATCATCACCTTGCGCTGCTTCTCCCGCTGCTGCTCAGCTTTGACGTCAGCCCAGCTCCATTGGGCATGAGTTGGAGCGCTGAGGGCCCTCACATGACTGGCAACGCTGCGGGCAAAGGCCGAAACGACCCCCCCTTGGATGCGGTAGCCCCCTTCCAGGGCTGACACAATACGGCCCTGGCAGCACTTGTTAGCCAGACTGACCAGCTGCTCTGTCAGCCATTCAAACTCCTTCTCCTGGATACCAATGTACCTGTGCAGCACAATAATATTGACCGTGGGCGGTGGAGGGTGCTGAACACTTACAAAACCTGATGGCATGTGATTGACTTTGAATGCTCGCCATTCTTGTCTTGCAGTCTTACCTGCACATCAGCTGCAAGGCCTGCAGGATGCATCATGGAAAATATGACAAAGCTGTGACAAATGCAACCAGCTGTTCATGCAGGCAAGTGCAGCCTTGTTGCAATGATGCATTTGAACGCATCAGGCATGTCCTCTAGAGCAAAAACCATTGCTTTGATTCTTGCCCGCTTGCTTGCCTCTCGTCAACAGATGCATACTGACAGCGGAAGCGAGTGCACTCGCAGCCTGAGTGGATGGATGCATAGCCTAAATGCATAAATGCACAGAACAGAAAAATGCCAAATTGCATGAGTGCAGAGCAGATTCCCAAGGTGAAGAAACAGACCATGCTGTGAATCCAGCTCATGATGTGCATGCACAGAGTACTGAGGAGCTGCAGCTACTCATTTGGCTGCATGCACAACACCTCACAC
>JAABUK010010927.1_pt1 | contig 11968 bp, 13 predicted proteins | sample 5559141 | NCBI WGS metagenome assembly JAABUK01 (sample SAMN10711869, study PRJNA513367) | rock metagenome | isolation source: Antarctica rocks | place: Antarctica: Victoria Land, Pudding Butte nord | collected 2016-01-03 | reverse complement strand
GAGTGCCGGACTTCTCAGCGTCAAAGAAGCTCATTGAGTACTGCAAAGCCTGCGCAAAGCGGTAAGTGCAGGTTGGCACGCACTTCAAGAGCTGCGACTCAGTCTTAAGCAGAAGCGTGCAACGAAAGGGCAATTGTACCATGTTGACGTGACATCAAAGCACAACGGCGGAGGACGGTCGTCTTGCAGGGCTTACCTGGCCGAAGTCGTATGTGGGCGGCAACAGCAGCCAGACGCAGATGATGACTCCCAGCATGAGGAGCGTCGCAAGGAGACCACAGAGCCGCACGTTGAAACGCATGCCCTTGTAGCCGGCGAAGGCAAAGTGCAGTAGCAGCAGCGGCGGAATTGAGTTGTACGCCGCCCACAGCACAGACACCACCATGTTGAAGGTCATCAGCTCTGATGGGACCGACTCCTGCAGATGGGGCTGGCGTCAGCTACCGACCACGTAGCATATGCACGCCGGACAGAGACGTTGACCAGGTGTGCTTCCATGACCCAACAAGTAACACAAATCTTCTGCCATCACAACAGTGCACATTGTACCTGGTCCAAACGTGACACAGAATACTATGCATGGCCAGCATCACCTTTACACTTCAGACTATGAAGTGAGCATATGTGTTTTGTACTTTGCATGAAGACCCATGTCCACTTCTCACGAACAGCAAAACAATTTGCAAGGCATACACACCACACACATCATGAATCAGACCCCTACCTTGTCTAGTCTGTATATCCCCAGAAAGATGGTGGCCAAGTTCAACAGGAAGATTGACACAGGCATCCAGAGATCCCTGACACCAGGGGCACAATAGTTCTCCATATCAAGCTTGCGCCCCTGTTTCACCAGCGTCTGACTGGTTGTGCGTTTCAGCTTGGAAGCAGCGGCCTTAGGTGTCATCTTGGCAGTCGTGCTCATGGTGGATTTGGCGGTCACCTGGGAAACGAACATTCCACATCTGTGAGTTGTTAACAGCAAACAACAGGGTTGTTGTGCAACATGTACACAGATTTGTCTATTTGCCATGCGCCACCACTTTTTGAAGACTGAATACATAAGACCAGCCTGTGCACATCTGTGGCTTGTTAACAACAGCAAACAGCAGGATTTGTATGCAACGTTGGCATGTGAATGCTGAGAAACAAGGTGTCTCAGATTGCTTCAATGCACTGAAAGCCTTGCAGTTCTAACGCTACCAATATTACTGCTGAGCAAAGCGCCTGTCAATAGCAGGCAATTCCAATGTGACAGTCACATGGTTGCTCTTTTCAGTCAGCTGTCTAGCTGTAATTTCAACCATTCGTTCAACATAGCAGCCTGGGCAGCCTGGTGCAATACTGGGCTTCTCATTCATTGATGCCAAAAGGCGTAATCTTTTTCTTTTCTCAACATAGCAACATGCACAAGGTGAGGATGTCTGATGAGTCACATTTAAAGTACTACATGAGACGAAACGAAGAGGTGAAGGGGGGAATCTCACCTTGAAGCCTGACTCTTTCTTAGTAATCTTGGACATTGCAACATTGCACCAAGCCTTGAGGAAGCAGTACCACATGTTGTTGCTGTTGATGGTGGCAAACCAGAAACTTCGGAATGTTGCGTAGTCATGGCAGTAGTATGCCATCACATGCATCATTGGGAAGTAGAGTGTGAATGCCAGAGCAAACCTGCAAGCACAAGGAGCTTGTCAGGATGCTCACTTGTGCCTTTGCTTGCTGAGCTACGCTGCAGACATGCAGAGCTGCAAAGCATAGCTGACTGGGCATTTACAACACTTGGCTTCTCATGCCATTGATGCTGGCGTAGTCTTTCTTTATTTTTCTGTTTCCACTGTACATTGTGGAACCAGTTGAACAAAGCTGACCAGATCACTCAATCAAAGCCACACAAATTTGCTACTTTGAGCTTCCAGGCCTAAAGTGCTAGGTGCTGAACTACATGTGGGCTAGCAAACTTATGTTGAGTACTTGCCATGCACAACAGCAACTCAGTTGACTGCAGCTACAGCACAGAATGGCACTCAAGCAAATACGACTGTCAAAGGCAAGGTTTGTGTCCAAAAGGTGTCATTGGTGGGCAATCCTGAACCAAATCCCAACAGTGGGAGTGCAAGCAGCCTTGTGAAGGGCAAGCTGCCTTACCAGAAGGTGTTGTCAATGGGAAAGATCCTGAACCACACCCCCACAATGGGAATAGCCAGAAAGACAGGGGTGGCAAAGGACTGTGTGATGTAGCCCCAGCAGCTGATGCTCCACAGGAACTTCTGCATGAGGGGGATGTCGCGCCGAAGCCACCAGTTGCGCCTGCTGAACCAGATCTGCATGCCTCCCTTACACCACCTGCAGATATTATATATAAAAATGATGATATTAGTAGAAATTATAATAATAGCAATATTAAGGATAATGATGATGGTGATGAAAACAACAATGATGCATACATCAGTAACACTAATCATGAACAGATTAGTCGTATCATGATAACAATCAAATAGTATTTATACATTTGATTGTTATCATGATATAAAATATTTATAATACCATAGAATTTTATATATGTATGTATGTATGATGTCCCATGTATCACATACCTTGACCGCTGCTGGAAAGTGCCACGCACAGTGACGGGCACCTCTCCCAGAGCCAGAAACTCTTGCACATAGGCTGCCTTGTACTTCTTTGCCTGCAGCTCTAGGGCCAGAGCAAAGTCCTCGCACATGGTGTATGTTGGGAACCAGCCTGCTTCCTGACAATGCTTGGTGCGCATTACAAAGTTTGATCCTGCAGTATGGTGCACCATGGTATCAGTTCAATGTGTTGCATACCAGCCTGCTTCCTGACAATGCTTGGTGCGCATCACAAAGTTTGATCCTGCAGGAGGGTGGAGCATGACATCAGTTCATTGTGTATGCATCACATCTATGTGGTCGAGATAGGCCTTGTACAGGGCATAACTTGATGGTTGCCGGCATACTTGTACAAATTTTGTCGAGACTAAGGCCCTACCCCAATGCAGCACATCTTCAACGGTGAATGCAGCATGCAGAAGAAGCACTGAGCCCCTTAGTCACCATGTTTTCTGGTGGAAGACTGTAATTTAGTCAAATGGGCAAGCTGGCCCTAGCAAACATAATAGCCCTGACTGAAAAAGGCAAAAGGCAAAGCTGAAAGGCAATCACTGGGCAAAGCCTTGAAAGGCAAAGGGCAAAGGGCAAAGGCAAAGGCAGAGGCAGAGTCCCACCAGTGCACACAATGTGGCCCCAAGCGTCCTCTCCTGGAACCATCATTGACCAATATGCGTAAGCAGAGTGGTTAAAGATATCTGTAGCAGGGTCGTAGTTGTGATATGCCTGGGGTGTCAGCACAAGACTCACTCTGTCGTCCACAATGCGTGGCAGAGTCTTCATGAAGAACTCTGTTGAGCACACCATGTCCGCATCAAACACAACGATCAACTGCAGTCACACAAAAGATGTCAGGACTCCAACAACTACTCTGGTGTGTGACTTACGATGACTTCTACATGTCGTTGATAACCATGTGTCATACTTGCTATGACTAATATGCGTCATGAAATAGGTCACATGCCATAAGCCGCAAAGGTACAGAAGCACAAGAAGCTTTTCTTCAAGTGCAACATGAGCACTGTTGCCTGTCCATTGCAATCTCCATCATTTTGAAAGTGCTGCCATGCAAAAGCCAAGGTTGCATCAGCTTCAATGCCACCATGCTACACCCTGTGCACAACTGTCAACCGAGAGTGATGCACATCACACATGCTGTATACTTCTCATGCTACAGCCATATGTAGTGTAGTACAGTATGTGGTGGAAGTACACCACATACTGTACATGGCCTACACCACATACTGTGCATGGTCCAAACTGAAAGTGCAAGCCATACCTCTTCCAGACCAACTTCACTGCCAGCAGGGAACAAAGCCCTCAGAGTGGAGTTTAGGTTACAAGCCTTTCCATTCACTTCAGGGCCTGTTTTGATGTGACCAGGCGTGTACAGCATGTCAGGGTCTTTCAGACTCTCCACCCATGTCTTCTTGTCTGGATCTTTCCCATCATCCAAGATGTAGACTGCGACAAAACAGAATCACCTCAGTCTGTCACTGCCCATGATTTCTGTCTGTTGCTATGTATGTACAGCGCGTCTGAGTCTGAGCATTCCTGCGCTGATCCTCTATAGCTAAAAATGGTAATCCACACATGCTCGCAGACAGACTAATACTTGTATGCCTGACCCCAGAGGGTAGAACGGCCCTTCGCATGATCGTACACGCTTACAGACAGACTAATACCTGTACGCCTGACCCCAGGGGGTAGGGTAGCCCTTCTGGCTGCCAAAGCTGTCGCACTCACAATCTCAAGACTCTCACTATAACAGGGTATGAGCACCCTGACGTGGAAGCGTCGCGTAATTGGATGGTCAATGTACTCCTTACGCCGCGTCAGCAGTATACCGTACAGGATCTGCACGGTAAAATGGTCGTTGGTCACATGGCAGTCATGTGTCACATGTGCATGTGGCGATGATTTGTCTGCAAGATTGACAGTACAAAGTGCATGTTGCATGAAGTGCACATAGTGTAACAAATGCAGTTGAATAGTTGTTGGCTGTCTTCCCGCCAATGGCTTGACATTTGCTCGAGCTAACAGCAAAAGAAAGCGCCAAAATGCAAGCTACAGGCAGGGTTTACTAACTTTCAGTGCAATGATGACTCATGGGCTGTGCTTGGGTTCGTGTCATGGTCCTGAGCAACAGGTATGGGAGCATGTATTGCAAGGCAGGACAATGTAGGGTCTACAGTAGGGTTTCTGTGACAGACAGAAACAGCCTTTCAGCAGCAGAAATTCACATACCATATTGGTGCTGGCTGCCATTTCCACTATCAGAATAAAAAGAGAATACCCAAAGTAGCCACCAAAAAGCGTATATCGTATCCTCACGTAGAAGTAGAAGATGTATGTTGCCATGAACAGGCTGAACAGAGTGATTCCCACTGGGTTGTTATGGATCTGCAGACACACATGCACCAGTTGAGTCATCAAGCTTCTGCAGACAGAAACCCCTTCAACAAACATGGGTTTGAGGCACACATGGGATTCATGGTTGTGTGTCATACAGGATTGCAAGTGCTTAGCAGTAACTGACTGACTTCTTGAATTGGTAGGTAAGGACTATGATCGTTACTCATGGCTGCACGGTGACTCATATGACTCACCTTGTGATAGACATCTTTCTGTGCAGGCTGCGCTTTGACCCCTCCTTCTTCTACATCAGGCTGCTTGTCACCTGGCCCATGGGCTGCCTTGATCTTCGTCTTCAAGCTGGCATCTGCAACATGACCACAGGTGTGTATTTACATATCAACCATTCATGTAATGCATGTAAGAAGCTATGTGAGCATATGTCAGAGACACTACAGAGTGGTTGCTGTACATATATGGCTTGAGGGTTTATGATTTAGGGTAAACCCAGGACTGTACATACCTGACCCTAGGGCAAGGCACAGGTTGAAAGGTTGGAGGCATGAATCAACGCATGGTTATGCTACCAACACTGACAGTTACAAAAATGTGTACATGTGTATGTGCTATTTAGCATCAGATGGACAGGCATGGAAATTGCAAATTGTGCCAATGTTGCTTCCTAGTAGGCTCAACAGACAAAATTCCAGGATACTGTAGGTTGACCGGTAACCAACCTGTGATGTCAGGCTGCAGATCTCCCTTTTTGGCTTTCTCTCTGAGTGAGGTCTCAGCAGGGGGGTTAGGCCCTGGTCCAGAGGGGGGCTGTGGGTAGGGTGCCAAGTCAGGCACTCCCCCAGGTGTGGCACTGACAGGGTACCCCGCGGCTGGTATGTTCCTCCGTCTGCTTCCCTGTAACACATACATACGAGTCGGTTACACTTCCTGTTACTGCATCACAACAACAGACGAATCCAGATGAATGCAAGGATGCTGTTCAAGGCAACAAGAGCCAGGCTTCCTTCATGCAGGTAGCGCTTGACGTTCCAAGCACTGTCAACTAAAAGTGTACACCAACTTGCTGATGTGCATCTAGTGTAGAGCTTGTAAGATAGTCTTCTTGAGGTGTTAGGTCAGTCATAGGCTTATTCAACTGATCTTACAAAGGAGTCACACACGCTACCACATGACACCTCCACATGCACTGCAGGATAAACTCAGCAAGCCTAATCTACTGGGTTTGCACTACAGTGCCAAATCTAAGCCAAGACAGGGTGGACCACTGATTTCAGTGAAGGTGCAAGGCAAGTGGACCAGGCCGAGACGAATCCTTTCTAGTCGGGGTTTGACCGTCAAATCAGATGGGAAGTCACCTGAGCATCCTCCAGGCTCGACATAACCCGCACGCTCAGTCAGCTTGCTCGGTGCCGCAGACAACCTGACCCTGAGTCGAGATGCCGCGAAACGGCGCCTGTCTCAACTTCACCGCCCACTTGTCCTGGCCTTGACCCAACCACTGTACAGTTGCCACAAGGTCACATTGCGGTCACTATAAAGTGTCTAGGAAACATCGCTGTTACGTCAGTGGGATTTGTCAGCAAGACGACAAGCAGATGTTGTCCAGGCGAAAACGAGCAGTTGCCGCAATACCTTAAGCGTATCAAAGTTGTCGGTGTAAATGTGGCCTCGCTGTGGCCTTGCCGAGGCACGATCAATGGTGTGCTGCAGACAAGTGCATGACGCCACAGCAAACACGAACGCTGTAAGTCAGTTGTAAGCTTACGGTCGTTTACGAGTCGTAGCAGTACTTAGCTGCCAATCTTGCTACGCTGTTACGGTATGCAATAACTGCTGTGTTACGTCAACCGGTCAAAGAGGTCAGATGCAAGGCGTGCTGAGCGATTGCCCGGGTTTCCTATGTGTTGAAGGCAAGTTCGCCCAGTAATACAATCCGCTGTACCATTCGTTCCAACTCGCAGTAGTCTGAGAGGACGATCTAAGACCGGGTTCGCGACGTCTGCTTCTGCGCCGCATTGAAAGCACTATACACTTGGAGCCTGGAACAGAGCAGAACGGTGGCTGTTCCACGAGCCTTTGTTGCATCACAGCAGCATTCTTAAGGCGTCCAAAGTGAGCAGTTTCGATCCTGCCAGCTCAAAGGACCAGGTAACAAGTGTGCTTGCGAGTGATTGCAAAGCTCACAAAAAGCCCGACAGCACCTCTCAAATAATCAACTCTCCCAGAAAGAAAGGCACCAATCAAGCAAGCTCAAGCATCACGAGACTTTCGTGCACACCTTTTTGGCAGGTCCACTACCCAGCTTGTGCGCTAGATCAGCTGGTGCGCTAGATCAGCTGGTGTCCTAGCAGCAGCACCAGCACTGAACCAGCTGCAGCAATGCAGCGACCATGCGCTTGCAAACAATGGAGAATCATAGCCTGTATAGCAGTTGCAACAGCTCTCCCAGGTGTAGCCTTTGCAACAAATCCCCTAGTACCTGACAATGGGGCTTGGGTTGGGGTCAGCATTGATTGGACCACATGGGCGTCTGTGAATGATTACGTACAGCAGGCAGAGTTTCAGCCAACCAGCTATACCATTTTCATCAGGTAATGCCCACTTCATCCTGCATTTCCAGCGCCTGAGGCTTGTGTAGCGTAAAATTATAGTGTGCATTGAATGTACTTTGACAATTCCTTCCCACTGGCATACTGTTGAAAGTAGGCCCATCTTTCAGCTGCGCTGGCACAAATTTGGCACCTGACGGAGTGTCTGCAAGATGTGGCTGAAGCAATTCCGGATACCTGCATATTTGTTAGGCTGTTGGCTTACATCACAACTTTGCCTGCAATTGCTGCACATCAACCATCAGCCTGTGAGTTCTGTTCTAGCAATAGGTTGCTTGCCGCTAGTGCAGCACATGCAACAAGGACTGCTAGTGCAACACATGCAACAAGGGAATGATTTTAGATGCATGAATTGGAATCTGACCCTTTGTGAAATTGTTTGCTCTTCTGCAGTCTGCTGTGTTATGCACAGCATCAGAAGTGTATCACTCATGCATAGGCCTGTCCCAGTTGTGAGCAGCAGCAAGGACATACTTAATGCCAGCACTTACTCTATGTCTTGGAAATGACACTTACACTGTCTGAAGCATCACCAGTTTGTGCAAATTGTTCACCAGTGCTATGCTATCTGCAGTGTGCCGTTGGATGTCCAAGACAAAGGACTGTTGGACAATGTTGTGCCGCAGGTAAGCAACAGCACAAGTCTGTCTGAATTCCCGTGTGTGTGTTGCTCTTGTGGCTGGATAGTTGATTTGTTGTGTTGGTATTGTTGGTGCATGTGACAGCATTGCATGCGCGCTCCAACAATAACAACGTGACAGGCACAACCTTGTTTGTTATGGGCAGTGTACACACAGCAACTGCAACCCGTTCTAATCCCATAATGCATCCTTAACAGCAGCTATCAGCAAAGTATTGCCTCTCAAGATGACCCACAGTAAACTTGTCTGAAGTAAGGTTGACTTATCAGCTGTCAGCTTCTGATCCCCTAGGGAGGTAGACTTTGAGCAGCTGCTGATACAAGTTCTGATACCAGCGCCACTTTGGTAAAATGCCTTCTATGCAATCTTCTACCTATGTGTAAGACATGCCTTTGATGCATAACAAGACATGCCATGCAAGCGCAGACTACAGCTTGGTCCACACAGACTGCCGTGACAGATCACCATCACCAAACACTCTGTTGCTGTGGCAGCAAATGTGACTGCATGAGATGTCATATCTCTTATCAGCGATTTGTGCACGCAAACTGCAGCCCTTGCCTTGGAAAAGGCACTCACTGTCAAGCACTGCCATGACTGTGTACATGTTGCAACACTGTCCCTGCGTCACCACAAACTGTCCTCCTTAGACACTGGATTTGGGTATTTACAGATGTAATGGTTCTGTACAGTCACAGGTGCATGCGGTCTGTGCAAATGCAGATTGCAGCCCTTGGCGGAATGGCAGTCATTGTGGCTCAACCCACGTATGGCTTGTCTGCGATCACAACTGCAGCAGCAGAAACCTTTGCCAAAATCATAGAAGGGTACGAGGAGCAGGGGGCGTCTATGCTGATAGAGTTTGGGCATGAGATGAATGGCAACTGGTATGCATGGGGCCAGCAGCCAGCAGAGTATATCAAGGCGTTCCAGACCATGTCCACAGCCATTGCCAAGGTATGGGATGCCCACCAATGACTACACCAAACCACAGAACCCTCACCATAACCTATATGTGGCCTGTTTGCTCGTTTCAAGGCTGCTTGCCAAGGCATGATACACTACAGCATGTGCAACATGTGACCTGTTCAGGTCAAAGTTGCACACCACAGCACGCAGCAGCATGATTTGTGCATACATTCCGCTTCCTGCGGCAGGACCCCCCCCCCCCGCCCCCCGCGACTCCCACCCCACTACATTGAGGGTTTGCATTTTGTGAGTGCACCTTCAGCCACAGCCTGTCTGTGAGTCAGTGTTGGAGCTGCACATGAGTGCTTCTTGTGTTCTCCATATGCCTACTGTGCTAAGATCACTGCAGCAACAACCCAATCATGACCGGTCATTTGCCTGTGGCACAGCTTTCCGGCCGTACAAAATTGGGAATGCTGCTCGCACTGCGTGTTTGGCTGTTCGTGCAGTACTGCTGCCGATCCTTTATGTTGTGGAGTGTCAACAGTGGTGGCGGTTACCCGTACCCAAATGGAACAGACATCGCCAGTTATGTGTCGGCCTCAAACTTCAAGCTGCTGGACACCAATGGGGATGGCAGCATTACCATGGCTGACGACCCGTATGCGCCGTATTACCCAGTAAGAGACCTTTCGTCTGTTGCTTGACTCGGGTTGAAGTTCTGCCAGGGTGAAAGAAAACCTGTGTTTTCAAAACTTGAATGCAACCTGTGAGATATGCACATTGCAGCGCAATCAACACTGTGAATGACTCTTGCTCTTTAGCACCCCTTAGGCACCCCTAGGGCACCCCTTGGGCACAGCAGTGAAAGCATGCCATCTGCACACGTGCAGCAGCAAATGACTGATGCTTGTCACACGGATGCCAGCCAAACAGGCATAGACCACAACAACCACCATTCTGTAGACCAAGGTCTCTACACCCACTTGTGTACTACAACATCTACAATCACTTTAGATTGTAACGTCTACACTTTTGTAGACAAGACTGCCTATTGAAGGAGTTGATAGATAGCAGCGCTTAGTATCATGCCTGCCTGCACACAGGGTGATGACTACGTGGATTGGGTAGGCATGTCCCTTTACCACTTTGGTACAACATTCCCCTACGACCAGAATGTTCTGCCTGAGGCTCAGAAGTTCACTGCCACCGTGAGTCTTCTTCCTGCAACATGCTTTGCATGCTTTGCCTGTTATATCAATGCATACACTCTCTTGTTGCTGCTGTTCATGCCTTACCTCTCAGCACAGAACTTGCCGGGCGCTGTGGAATGATTCTGTTCAAATCCTGCAGCATGCTGTGCATGCTTTGCTTTAAAATATTCAAAAGGGACTATTCTGGACCGGCTTCCCTGGGGTCATCCTTTGCCTGAAGCACCAAGACACCTGTTTTGTCTTGCACTTGCACAGTTCAGACATGTGTGATCTACTACACCACACCCTGGGGCTATCAAGTGCTGCAAAGGGGAAAACAGATCAAACACGCAGACTCTGTAATGTACAATGGTAGAAATGCAGTGTTTTGATCACCATCATATTGTTTTCCCAAAAATTTTGGACCATTGACCTGTCTTTTGATGCAGATCTTTGGGACTTTCAAGACCTCATATGTGGATTACACCAGCCTGCCAAACTTCTATGAGGTGTACAGCGCGCCCAATGGCACCCACAAAAAGCCCATGGCTATCCCAGAAACAGGATCCCTGTGGGATCTAAATCAGCTCACAGGAGCAGCACCAACTGAGCTTCAAGTCAAGACTGCATGGTGGCAGCAGGTAACTCCTGCATAACACCTAGATACGCAGGGAGACAACAGCAACAGTTTTTGTCTGGGATGGTCATTTGAAGATGAGCTTATTTGACTGGACTATAAGTCAAAGCTGCTAGATGGCTGTACATAGCTCTACGCGTAATACCTATGCATGTATGAGAATGGCAACATTGACAGTTATTTTCACTGACAGGCGTCTTGGTGCAATGTATCTTGTGACAGTCCATCTGAGTGGCTGTGTGTGCAGTAGACTGGGAGCATTGCGTATCCTTTTGCCATCTGTGCCAAGCCTCATCAAATATGCAGCTGCAGTGCATGGGAAAGCAGGCACAGGCTGTATATATATATATAGTCATCAGTTTGTATGCAGGTGGCAGGCAGTATCACACACTATCATCAAAACAGGAAAACGACAGACAAAAGAACCTACAAAGCAGTTTTCCCTGCATTTTGACACCCTTAATATGCCTCATAGGTCTTCAACATTGATGGAGACACAATCAATGCTCTGGATCTATCTGTCCACATGCCAAGCCTGCATTTTGACACCCTTGGTATGCCTCATAGGTGTTCAACATTGGTGGAGACACGACCAATGCTCTGGACCTTTCCGTCCACATGCCAAACCTGCGTTTGGTGGCCTGGTTTGACCAGAAGAAGGAGGAGTCATCAGCTGACAATGACATGATAGACTGGAGATACTCTGCCAGCAGCGTCATACATGATGCCTTTGTGTCATACATTGGCACAAAAGATTCCAATGGAAACAAGTAAGCTGCCTACCTTGTGCATCCCTTGTGCCCAGATGTGGTCAGTGAGATGCTCCCGTCCATGTGGGCAGTGTGCAGAGAAGCGCTGCCCTGTGATTCACATGGACATCAGAGCAATTAGTCATCTGTTAGTAAAGCCTGTGTTGAGTCTGTACAGCCTGGATGACTACAGTCGTGTGAGCTGCTGCATGTTAATATCATTCAGC
>JAABUK010010924.1_pt1 | contig 11971 bp, 13 predicted proteins | sample 5559141 | NCBI WGS metagenome assembly JAABUK01 (sample SAMN10711869, study PRJNA513367) | rock metagenome | isolation source: Antarctica rocks | place: Antarctica: Victoria Land, Pudding Butte nord | collected 2016-01-03 | reverse complement strand
TGCACCCCTGTCTTCAGTTCATGGTCAAGTATACTGTATACCATCTTATGCCGCTGCACCAATCGCTTGCCAGCAAATGCATCTGACACAACTTGGACACTGCATGTACAAACGCACATAAGTCACACGAGGTGATTGCAAAAGGAAATTACAGATTCAGCATGGTCAACAGATTTTTGTACATATGAGCAAAAGAGGCATACTCAAAGTGTGTTTCGGCATCAGGAGCGCCACTAGGGTTGCCACTGTGCCCTGCATGTTTGTGCGACTCATTGGTCACTTTCAGATTGGAAGGCTTAAGAGCGTCTGTGAGCTTCCTGCAATAGACTAACACTCAATTTCACACATGGGGCCAACTTCTGGCTCAGAAAAGTTGTGAATGGTCTTACTTGTGTATTGTTGCTGCAACAGGCTGCATTTGGGGAGGAGTCATGTTTGCTGCCATCACTCGCAAGGTGGAGCGTGGTAACAGCATCGACTAGGCTGTGACACCCAGAAACACAGGCAGCGTTGCGGTACTTGCAGTCTCTGTAGTATATAGTCAACGACTTATCTGCAGTCCCTGGTATGGCCGGTCCAGTTACTGATCACGCCGTTGCACTAGTCCTCTTCTGGTACGACGTGGATACCAGAGCTGACGAAAACAGGCAGCGTGTCTGACTTCAGGAGATAGCAAATTCGTTGCGCGCAAGGTTAGACGCACGCTTCGGTCAACCCTACCAGACTTGAGTTTGACCGAGCTGGCGTTGCATCCTCGCGTCCTCGCTCAGGAAAAGCATGCGCCACCTGAAAGCAGCAGTGAGCCCCCTATGGCGATCTTACGCAACACAAACGATGGGCAGACCCGTTACAAAGGTTCCGATACCCGGTGTAGATCACATCATCGCAGTTGCTTCAGGCAAAGGCGGTGTCGGCAAATCCACAACTGCAGGTCAGTGCGACCACCCCATTGTTGGGCTTGTACACGACGTAGTGTCGCTAACGGTGTGCTGAGTGTCGCTAAGAGATTGTGTCGACTGCAGTCAACATAGCGGTAGCTTTGGCAGGTCTCAACAGCAGTGAAGGCCACCGACTGAGGGTGGGCTTGCTGGACGCCGATGTCTATGGACCGTCAATCCCACAGCTGATGAACTTGCATGGCCGTCCAGAGACAGGCAAAGGTATTTGAGCCTATGTATCCTCTCACAGCACTCGATCAAGTGTCTGGCTTCATGCTGTGGTTATGTACATCGAACAGCTGCCTGATACCCTTGTAAGCAGACATATGCGGCAATGCAGACCGCAAGATGATACCACCAGAGAGCTGGGGAGTCAAGTGCATGTCTATGGGGTTCCTCATGGAGGTCAGTTTGCACTTCAGCGTGTCAGGCATGTGCTCAGGCATGTCATGCATATGCGTGTCATCCGTCATGTGCATCACATGCGTCATTTCTAAGCACGTCATGTGCATGACATGTGTCAAGCCGTTGTCATCCATATGTGCTACGCACTGCGTGACAGCCTGGCTTTACTGCACTTAATTTTTGCTGCACTGCAATGCTGAACTATTGTTTCAAACCAACGGTTTTCCTTCTGTAGCCTTGTTGTCTTGGCACAGCCATGCCATGTCACAGACCTGCCCCTGATCAATGATGCACAGGGTGGGTCAATCTTGACAATCGCCACATTTTGATGGGCACGTCTGCTGCTGACAGACAGAAGTTGATGGCTGCTGACAGACAGAAGTTGGTGTGCAGTGTAGGAGGACGCCCCAGCTGTGTGGAGGGGCCCCATGGTCATGTCTGCCCTGGACTCCTTCATGACTAAGGTCTCATGGGCACCGCTGGACATACTAGTCATTGACATGCCCCCAGGCACAGGTGATGTACTGGTTACTGATATGCTCCCTGACATATGTGCCAGGCAGAATTCCGCTGATTGTGCATGAGTGCTCTGCATCAGTGCAGCTGTCAGTGTCTGATTGTAAGCTGCTGTCTTAGTGTCAGCAAATAGCTTGCAAGATAGCAACCAACCGTTTCTGCAGCTGAAACATCCTGTGTCTCTTCCTGTGACTCTATACTGTCAAATATGTGACTCAGCAGAGGATGACAAACGCCCTTGCATGCTGCAAATGGTCTTACTTTCACCTGTGAGTGCAGATCTGCATTTGAAACAAGCGTAAAACAGTCCGTAACCCTAACCTCATCTGCTGCAGGCGATGCACAAATCAGCATTGGTCAGCGCCTCACCCTGTCAGGAGCAGTCATTGTCTCTACTCCTCAGGTACTCACCACCAGTAGCTGCAGCACACTCTGGCTTACTTTTTCACACAGAATCAGTCTGCGACAGCTTAATTTTATGACGATGTGTAACATCCATGCAAGGAGCACATGTCAATATTGCTGAATTCGTTCCTGCCTGCTCAATGAGTCTCAGGATTCAGCACTGCCATAGAAAATTGGAAGTTGTGCAGCCTCCCAGTCGCGTGTGTGCATAACTCATTGCCTGCATCATCTGTCATCTGTCCCTGTATTTGTTGTGCTCGTCATGCCGTAATGCTGAGCATCTTTGCACCCTCTGTGGAACTCAACTTGTCCAGCTCAGCATAACATAGCTAGCACATCAGGAGAGGCCAGCTCATGGCTGCCTTTCCTGTTACAGGACGTTGCACTGATAGATGCACGCAGAGGGGCCAACATGTTCAGGAAGATCAAAGTGCTCTTGCTGGGCATTGTTGAGAACATGAGCCACTACCAGTGTCCTGCTTGCGGTCACCGGGAGCACATCTTTGGTCATGAGGGCGCTCTCAGGACTGCTGAGACCATGAAGATGGATGTACTGGGTCAGGTCAGTCCCTGACTCAAGTCTCTTTCAAGCCGCTGAGATGTTGCTTGTATGAACTCTGATGCGCTACCATCAGGGAACGGAAAGGGTTGTGGCTGAGCTGTGCAATGCTGAGTGTGTGATGAAGATGTGCAGCAAGAGTAAGGCTTGTGAGAGTAGCTAAGGATGTGAGCGTGCATGTAGCTAGCCAGTGTGCCACGGTGGCTGAACATGTCTTCAGAACATTCTGCTTTTGTTGTGCTCACTGGAAACCACTTTGTGAACATACCCATGTGAACAATGCCAAGCTCATGTGATGCATACCGGGCGTAACTTATGGCCATTGGTCATAGCTCCAGGCTGCCGCCTCTGAAGGCTCCCGTTATGATGGCTGAAAAGCATAAATTTTTATTTCTTTTGTTCTACCAGGTGTAAGCTCATGTGTAAATTGGTTGTTGTCACCTTCTAGTACTGTCTTTGCCTTTCCAGTTTGAAAGAAGGAAGCCTGCTCCACTTGGACACCCCAAGAAAAGAATAGAAAACTACGCAAGAAATCCCCCACCATGCCAAGAGAGCTGTGCGGTGTCATGTGCAGGTGCCTTTGCAGCTAGCAATCAGGGAGACATCAGACGCTGGAACTCCCATTGTAGCGCATCAGCCAGACAGTCCAGCAGCACAAGCCTATCAGCATATATCATCGCTCATCTATGAGAAGCTGCAGCAGACACCCACTCAGTTGCAGCCTCCCTTGCTGGGCCATGCCTCTGGGGTCATTGTATGATATACCCACAGTCAGACTCATATGTTTGTATGCATGTACTTAATAATTCATGAAATTATCTCTAGACACCCTCCAGACAGAAGGATGATGCCATCATAGCCAGAGTAACAGGTCTATGCACTAGGCATGTCAGGCAGTTCTGTGCCCTCATATGCTTGGATGCACAGACTATGCGAGCCAGTTCCCTTGCCTGATTTTTCAGACGGCTTTGCATGAAGTTCAATATGGTTTGACGGTTTCCGCATCAGCAATTTGCTGAGGTTGCATGATACAAAATGATAAACTTTACATGATAGAAGTCGTGGTCGCTCTGCAAGTGGCTCTAAACTGTGCTTTTTGGACAGCACACATGCCGAACCCTAAACCCTAAACAGTGCTGGCTGATTTTCCGCTGAACTGACTTCCGCTGAACTGACTTCCGCTGTACTGAACTTGCAACATATGCGATGATGTTTACGTAACGCTCTAGAAATAAAAGGTCTACAGTTCTCTCTGCTGTTTGATGAACATGCTTCCCTCAAATACATGGTATTTTCCTGCTCAACTTGTGTGACCACACTCACTGCAACAAATGTAACAAGCCAGTACATGTACACTCCAATGATCAGACATTGGCCAACCATGTCTATACGCCCATGATTGCAGCATCATTGACCACACAATGCATTCATGCGTCTAGATCACTGGGGGTTGGGAGGTCGGCCATTGGCAGAAGCCACTCGTGAGCCCCACTCCAGCAGCTCCTTGCTGCAGTCATCTCTGTGAGTAAAGCACTCAATGAAACACAGCCTGCACACACACAAAGAGAGATTGGGACAACAGCGTACAAGAAAATTGATAGATGGGATGCTGTCAACAATGTACCACTCATACATCTTGCAATGCGCCAGAGCTTTTTGTCATGCTGTATGCTGATGTGAGGCGCAAGAGAATGAGCACTGAAGTAAGCACTCTGGCAACAAGCATGTCATTCAATGATGTTCTGGCAGAGCCTCACTTGTCAGCATTCTTATGTGCCTCCTCAATAGCTTCTTTCAGCTGTTCCTCTGTCCTAGCCTGCATGGCAGCAAGCAACTGATGAGCTGCTGCCACAGCTGTGGCATCACCCTGTGTGCGCTGACACCAAGCAGTAACAACAACAATAAAAGTCATGTTGATGCTGTTAGCGCTATCAGTGCACTGTGCTGACTAACATGAGACAAAATTGAACGGCACAGTCAAAACTACAAGGAAGATTTTGCCTTCTCGATATGCTGACACTGCTGAGACCTGAGTGGCAACATCACAGATGCAAAGCAGCAACTGGGACAACACACCCTGCAATATGACCCCTGTTATTTTTGTGCAAAATTGAAAGAAAACACAGCACTGCCAAATGTATAGATGTATATGAACATTTTGCCATTGCCAGCAGCAAAGCCAAGCACAGCTGGGGATGTATCAACACATGCTGTGCACTGGGGATGACATGAGGCTGAGTCATGAGAGCCAAGAGACAGCATCAGTCTGCTTCACAAGAGGACGTCTTTGCTTGGGGACAGCTTCACATGGGGACAGCATCATTCAGTGTCACATGGGTACAGCTTTGCTTGAGGACAGCATTGCATGGGGACAGCATCATTCAGTTTCACTTGAGGCCAGCTTCACATGGGGACAGCATCATTCACTTTCACATGGGGACAGCTTTGCTTGGGGACAGCTTTGCTTGGGAACAGCTTTGCATGGGGACAGCTTCACATGGGGACCACATGGGGACAACATCATTCAGCTTCACAAGAGACAACTTTCACACCTTTGTGCTGAAGACATTGCCTTGGTGGTTGTCAAAGCACTGCACCAGACCAGCATAGTCCCAGTTCTGAATGGTGTTGTAGGGGCCGTCATGGATCTCCACTTCTATGGTGTAGCCCCCATTATTGATCAAGAAGATGACTGGGTTCAGCCCGTACCTGATCATGGTTGACACATCCTGCACAAATCATGTGATCACATGTGATGATCTAAAACACAGCCACAATGTAGAAAAGCGTTTTTACTGTCCCCAGACGTTTCTGAGTCTAGATTTCAGTGTAGAGATGATGTTTCTGAATTGATATAGACGTTTTGGGATTGAAAGAGCACACCATCATGTTCGCTGACACACATACATTTACACAGGTAATGCTTTGTGGGTACGCGGTGTGTATGGATGTGTCATGGTCACTCACACAGATCTGGTCAGAATGTGGCATTGTGACTGACTTGTCCTGACATTCGTATGTGTGTGATGAGCCTGTTTGTGTGTCTGTGCACACGCCATGCAAGACAACAACTTTCATCATTTGAGCCCGCTCAGGCTTGTGCTTGATATGATATTATTGAAATTCTGACAACTGGAGAGGGGAGAGTGAATGAAATGGGCATTCCATGAATGAGGAGAGGAGGAAGAAGAAAGGGAACATGAATGAGGAGAGGAGGAAGAAGAAAGGAACATGGAGTTGCAGGAAAGGGTGTGGAAGATGATGAAAGGCAAGCTGATAAGTAAGAAGAAGAAGAAAAGGAGGAAGAGGAATAGGAAGACAGGAAGAAGAAGGCAAATCGTACCTGGGCAGTGACCTGGAAGGAACCATCACCGATGCTGGCTATGACCCTCTTCTTCCCCTTCAGGGCTTGGGCATACCCTAGCGTCGCACCCACAGACCAGCCAATTGATCCAAATTGCATCTGGAATTCATACCTGCAGTTTGACACAACATTGTGATGATCAATGGCCTTTTTGTCTGGAATCAAACTGAAACATCATGGTCAAGACTACTTTCAATCTTGTAACAGACACAGAGCACACACAAATAGCCTGCTCACTCGTTTGCATGCAGTCACAGTACAAGCTTCAGCTGTGTCACACTTACAGATGCGAGGATGTGCATACAATGCATCCAACCATGAAAGCTACTACACCCAAACCAAGCTTTCTTGCTCTTGCTGCTGACCACTTGCTCTAAACTGTACACCTTTCTAAAGCACATAGATGCAGCACAGCAGGCATGTTGACATTACAGCAGGTGTCCAGTGAGGATGAGTGTATACTGATGTCTACTAAGACATTTACTGTTGTCTACTGATGTCTACTAGGATATCTACTAGAATGTCTACTGCTGCGTACTGGGATGTCTACTCCTGTGTACTAGGATGCTTACTGCCATCTGTCCACTACGGTCTACTAGGATGTTGGTGTTTACTACTGTGTACTGGGATGTTGGTGTCTACTGCTGTGTGCTACCATGTTGATGACTACTGCGGTGTACTAGGATGTCTACTAGGATGTCTACTGCTGCGTACTCAAATGTTTACTGCTGTCTGTCCACTACTGTCTACTAAGGCATTTACTGATGTCTACTGATGTCCAGTAGGATGTCTACTAGGATGTCTACTGATGTTTACTAGGATGTCTACTGCTGTCTGTCCACTACTGTCTACTAAGACATTCACTGATGTCTACTGCTGTGTACTAGGATGCTGCTGTGTACTAGGATGTTCACTGCTGTCTGTCCACTACTGTCTACTAGTATGTCTACTAAGACACTCACTGATGTCTACTGATGTCTACTAGGATGTCTATTGCTGTGTACTAGATGCTTTTGCTGTCTGTCTACTAAGATGTCTACTAAGATGTTGATGTCTACAGATGATCGCAACACTGCAGCAACAGAACAGAGACAAGCCAGAGCTTCTTACAAGCAGCCTTCTGGGAGCTTCATCTTTTGGCCATTGAACCAGGAGTCTCCGGTCTCCACCAACACAGCAGTATCAGCCGTGAGCATTTGCTGCACACCACACACAGCCGATTCAGCAGCGCGTTCAACAGAAGAGGAAAGCGCGAAGCAAAAGAAAAGACTACGCCTTTCGGCGTCAATCAATGAGAAGCCAAGTATTATACCGGGCTGCCCAAGTGAGCAAAGCAACATGTATTGCCATAGCTGAACTCTACTTGCAGACTACCAAGATAGGTACCACAGTCCATGAGTCCCCACAAGCACCACGAATCCCCACAAGCACCACTAGTCCCCACAAGCACAGAGCTTCCTGCTGCTGATGTCACAGTGAGTCCTGAATGTCAGTCACTAATGAGTCCCCACAAGCTCTCACTCATTGGAGTCGGCTGTTGTTAGAATGCAAGGAAAGGGCTACTACAGCTAGACACATGCTTCAGGGACTTGATGAAGTATGAGTTTATCCACAAACTGCTGCAGCTCAACCATGCAGAACAAACTGCCAGGCTGAGTCCTTCTGCAGCTACAAGACAGAAAAGGTCACCTGCACGTGCTTGAACAGGATGTTGGTTCTGAGAGGGCTGTTTGGTGCAGACTGGGGCACTTCTGCTGCAGGCACATACATGCGCTGGAAGTTGTCCCATGCTGTGCTGTTGGGCTTGACTGCCTTGGCCATTGCGTTCAAGAAGTCTCGCATGTTCACACAGCCGAAGGTGTGTCTGCCTCCAATGGTCACCCTGAAAAGGTCAACCTACACACCAAAATCAGCAGATACATAACCAATAACAATAATGATAACGATAATATAATGATAATGATAATGGTAATGGTAATGATAATGATAATGATAATGATAATGATAATGATAATGATAATGATAATGATAATGATAATGATAATGAAACTGAAACTGAAACTGAAACTGAAACTGAAACTGATAATGATAATGATAACGATAACGATAACGCTAACGATAGTGATAATGATAATGACAACAACAAGAACAATAGTAATGGTAATGATAATCATAACACCAACAACAACAACAACAATAATAGTTGTTATTGAAATGCGTTCCAGCTCATGATGAGCTAGGTATATGCAGGACAAACTGTAGCTGGGGAAATCCTTGAGAGAGGAGTATTGTGTGGCATTGCTGCAGTCAGTGTGAAAATGCACAGAGATTGGCATGACACATGGAACATGCAAACACACGCACACAATGACAAACAAGGCCAGTAAGAATTCTGAAAGGGGGGGGGGCAAAAGAAGGGGGAGGGGTACTCACATCTGCTGTCAACCAGCTAGCTCATACAGAAGATGTCAGATTGTCTTTTCAGCTGTTAAACATGCACACTAAAGGAACACAGGCACATCTGTCTGACGAGGCAATGGTAACGTGCCTTGTCAGCGCATCTGGCTGACGAGGCAATGGTAACATGCCTTGTCAGCACATCTGGCTGCCAAGGCAATGGCAACGTGCCTTGTCAGCACAATGTCAGGGTCCAGCAGTAGTAATGAGTTAGAGTTTACAGGGTTGCTGATGGACACGCGGCATCATTACATTGTTCAGCAATGAGGCATAGTCAATACTGCTGTAGCCAATGTGGGTGGCAGCCAAAGTCACTGAACAAGACAGGACCAGGTCATGCACGCACACGCATACGCACGCAGGCACATACGCACACACGCACGCATGCACACACATGCAGGACAGACAAAGCAGACAAGCAAGCTAGAGAGGCTTACATCAATCATCTTCTCCTTCTTCAGCAGCAGTGAGTAGCCCACGCTGCTGTAGTCATCGTGGATGGCGCCAACAAACATGTAGACATCACATGACTCCACCACTTCTGAGCAGTAGGGGCTGCTGACCTGTCCCCAGTACGTCCCCAGAAATCTCTTGTGGTTTTCTGGGAAGAATCCTTTTGCACTTGGCTGCATTGCCACTGGATACTGGCCTGCCCAGCAAACATGCAGAATTATATTTAACATTGATATTAATATATATTAATATATATATATAAATATATAATGATAATATATTTAATATTAATATTAATATTGACAATAATAATAGTATTATGACATGCAGCATGTCATCGACAAATTGCAATACATGGCAACTCCTGTATTCCTTGTTGTCGATGAAAGAAGGACGTGGCCAGTTTCGTGAAGCTCTTTTTGAGATCTGCCAGCACTGGCTGAGTAGTTCTCCATTTAATTTCTGAGGGGACAGTTTGACATCTGAACTACGTTGCGCTAGGTTGCATAGCCACTCATTTCTGTTGCAGCAGCATCACATATCACGGTCTGAGCAATTTGCAAGGCCACCTTGTTGCACTAGCTTGCATCACAACCAGCAAGCAGAAAGTACTGAAATGGATTTCGTCACACAAAATGCTGGGTAGCTGGTCTGCTCTGGTAAGTGCAAAGAGCAGTTGGGAAGGGAGGTTGGAGGTCATGGAGAGTGGGGGGTTCTTTGCCATGTGGGCAGCAGGAGAATGGTGTTGAAACCACTGGGTAGCAAAGGGGTGCTGAGGGGAGAAAGGGAGCCACCCAGGCGGGGGGGAAGGGCAGGGTGGCTTGTCTTTCAGTCAACTTGTTACCCCCATTTGCTTCTGTCTCAAACAGCTAAAGAAGGTGATTGTCAAAACTGTCGAATCAGTAGGTATCACAGGGGTGCACAAGACAGGCTGCTCTGGAGAGACAAGACTTGTCCTGCACGCACCTAGCTCATCATGAGCTGGAAAGCGTTGTTGTTGTTATCATTATTATTATCATTATTATTATTATGGTTATGGTTATTATGGTTAATATTATTATCATTATTATTATTAACGTTACGGTTACTAATTTCTATAATTATTATTAATGCATTGTAGAGGGGTAAGGGGGATCCTGAGCAGTTACCTGCTTCTGACAGATGGATGAATGCATCTTGAGCTTTGCCTGGCCACCGCATCTTCACCCCTCCCACCATCACAGGCTTGACTGCCTTGTTCATGAAGTCTGATGCATACTTGACAGCAGCATCCAGACTCCTCTCATTAGTAACCTTGGGCGCCAAGCCAAAGGGTACTGGGTCCCCTGTAAGCAGCTGCCTAGGCTTATGTGTTGTCGCATACCCTTTGCTGCCAAAGCCAAAGGCACTGGACTACATGGCCTCAAACAACGGGGCATGTCAGTGGAGAGGCAGAATTGGTCCGTTCTTGTTGATCCCCATTGCTCTTGAGAATTTGGGGACCGCTGGAAATGTTGTGTGTCATGGCACAGCAAAGCAATGAGCTCGTGGCGCTATGGCTGTCTATTAACAATCGCAACTTTCTTTCCAGATAACATGGTGTGTAATACACGCAGCATGGACGACGAGACATGACTCAATGACTGCAGATGCAACCCCCAGAGTTAATGTTTCTACAGCTTACCTGCAAAAGATGGATGGACTTCACCAGCTAGATTACAGCAGACACTGATGTACACTGGCTTGCTGTTCCTCATTGCTGCTGCCACAGCGGCATCCAAGAGACTGTGCGCATCCTCCAAATGCACTATCTGGGTCTGCAATCAGAATGTCAAGTGTTATTGAGATGGCATCTGATGAAATGTACAGTGAGTGATGCCTGTGCCAATAGCCATGGGATTGTAGTACAGCAACACAAATGTGACGGACCAATGCATGCCTCAGCATGAATGGGATTGCAAGCTGAGGTTAATTTTCTGAAAGATGACGGATGTACTGGGAAATTGACTGCATGACCAGCAATACGCAATGCATGCAGTGCATGTTCTGAGAATACAATCACAGTGTCAGGGCTTCAAAGATTGATCACTGACCTGCATGCATGTGACTTCCTTGAACGCCCTGCAGGAATGCACAATGTGGTCAAAGGTAATTGCCAGAAGGCCAGCAATCACAGAGCAGCCAAGGAACAGCGAGGTTCAATACATTATTGGTGCTGATGCCATGTTGCCTCCATGCACAGGCTGCACTTGCATGACATTGCCATGTCATGTCAATGCTATAGCATTGACAATATGTCTCAGCAGTTGCAATTTGCACGATCCACACGTGATATATCTTTGTGCAGCGTAGTCATAGCTGATGGAATTTCACCTCATTTCTTGGTGGAAGTCTGGCTCCCCGATTGTGTGATGCAAGATGCGGTTGGTGCCAAAGTCATTAGAGTTTGGACCCCCTGCCATGAGACGAAATGATTGAGAGACTGTGGTACAAAATCAGTGGTCAAACAGCATGTAGACTGTATGCCCTGTTCACCTACGATACAAATGACTGGCAGATTTTCACTGTATGCTCCTGCAATGGCATTGATGACAGACAACCCGCCCACCTGCAGCAGAGTTTCTCGCTGTTGGGATGGTGACACAAGGAGCGTGCACCTAACAGCGTCTGCAGAAAGCATACCGTAAACGTGACGCAGACGCATCCGACACCTCTGGCTCTCGCGTAACCATCAGCGGCATAGCCGGCGTCTATAGCAGCGAAAATGATAGGCTGAATTACTTGGCATGTCTCTGCAAGGTCAAGATCGACATTCCGATCCGCAACTTACTCAGCTCGTTACAGGTGTTGATCATGTTTAGTTTTGGCTCCTTCAGCAATTGATCTAGCAAGACC
>JAABUK010010922.1_pt1 | contig 11973 bp, 9 predicted proteins | sample 5559141 | NCBI WGS metagenome assembly JAABUK01 (sample SAMN10711869, study PRJNA513367) | rock metagenome | isolation source: Antarctica rocks | place: Antarctica: Victoria Land, Pudding Butte nord | collected 2016-01-03 | reverse complement strand
AAAGCTTTTAAAGCTGATACGCTCAATTTTACCGCAAATAAATATTTAGCCTTAATTAATACAAATAATAAACAGTACAATGAAGCGCTGGGTTATTATAACAGGCTGGTAAAAACCCAACCCCAAAATGGTATCTTGTACAAATATATGGGCGATGTTTATGCAGAAAAAGACAATACAGACTCAGCATTAATCATGTATTCTGCGGCCTGCAACCTTCAGCCAACAAACCCAAAAATAGTATCAGCTTATGCAAACGAGTTATTATCAGGCAAAGATTACAAACGCACAGATTCTGTTCTGAATACTTTTCTTGCATATGACTCTGCAAACTCATCTGCTATGATGCTTGCTGTACGCTCAGCTTACGAACAGGAGAATTACAAACAAGCCGCCATATTTTCGAACCGCTGGCTCAATGTTGATTTTGTGGATATAAATACCACGGTTCATTTGGCTGTTTCTAATTATAATCTCAAAAATTATGTTGTATGTTTTCAGCTATGTGATACGCTTTTGCAACAGCGGATAGACGCCGAAAGCATATTATATTATGCATCAAGAGCACTATATAAATTAAATCAATTTAAAAAAAGCAATGACTTGTTAGTGCAGTGTTTGAATAAGGCCATTTCTAAAAATGCCGATACTTACCTGTCTTCTAAAGCGGATAACTATGAATCGCTGAAGCAATATAAACAAGCTATCGCTGCATACGATACTGCTTACTATCTTTTCAAAAGCCCTTTAAGTTTATACAATATCGGGCGGTTGTATGAAAGCGGCTTAAAAAATAATAAAGCTGCTTATCAGTATTACTCAAGATATCTGAAAAGCGGGAAGCCGCAAAGTAAAGATGAGAAACGCGTGTATGCGTATGTGAAAGAGTTGCTTGGTAACCAACTAAAAAAATAACCTCAGCCTGCTGACCGCCAAAATCAATATTAATAATGTAAAAGGTATTTTTTTATTTTACGATATTTTCTTTTAGCCTAAATCGATATCAAAATTTACTAATTCTACAAATTCTTCCAGTCTTTCATCAATATCTTTTTTTGTAATTTCGGTAAGGCGTTGAATACCGAATTTTTCTACACAAAAGCTTGCAAGGGCGCTGCCCATAATGATTGCTGTTTTCATATTATCAAAAGAAATGTCTTTTGTTTTAGCAAGATGACCAATAAAGCCTCCGGCAAATGTATCGCCTGCACCTGTAGGGTCAAACACATCTTCCAAAGGAAGCGCAGGAGCAAAAAAAACATTGTTTTGATGAAACAATAAAGCGCCATGTTCGCCTTTTTTTATAATAAGGTATTTTGGTCCCATCATTAAAATTTTATTAGCGGCTTTTACCAGGCTGTATTCGCGGCTCAATTCTCTTGCTTCGCTGTCGTTTACCATCAGCACATCTACCATGGTAATCACTTCTTTCAGGTCTGCAAGAGCCACTTCCATCCAAAAGTTCATGGTGTCCATTACAATAAGCTTCGGGCGTTTTTTCATTTGCTGTATTACGCTTTTCTGCACCGAAGGCAGCAGGTTTCCAAGCATCAGAAAATCACAATCCTGGTAACTTTCCGGGACGACGGGTATAAAATCGCCCAGCACATTTAACTGCGTTTCCAATGTATCACGGGTATTCATATCCATGTGGTAGCGACCGCTCCAGAAGAAAGTTCTTTCGTCTTTTTTAATTTGTACACCTTCAAGCTGCACACCACGGGCAGTTAAAGCATCCATTTCCGCTTGCGGAAAATCTCCTCCTACTACCGAAATCTGCTTGATCGGTTTTGTAAAGTTGGAAGCGCTCCATGCAATGTATGTTGCTGCACCGCCAATAATTTTATCTGATTTTCCGAAAGGAGTTTCAATAGCATCAAAAGCCATTGACCCGACAACCACTAAAGACATAAATGAAGATTTAAACTAATTTTCTTATAAAGCCGCTGCACAGCTTTTTTACTATTGCAGGCGAAACTAAAGGATTTTTTATAAAGCAATGTAAAGAAGTATTTATCCAACAGGGCAAAGGCATCTAAATTAAAAATCGGTGAATCAATAGTTTTTTTAATCCCAAAGGGATGATAAATTTATAGAAACTAAAATATTTGTGCTGTTTTAAAACTCCAAGGAGTGATAATATCATCCCTTCGGGATTATCAACGTAGGCTAATTCCGTTTTCTATAAATTTATCAGCCTTTCAGGCTAAAAAAAATAAGATGCGTTTGCCCTGATATATACAAAAACGGTTAAATATTTTTTCCTTAATAAGTTATATTTACCCTGAAATAACTGTAGCCTGAGCCTGAAAGAGTTGCTATTGATAAAAATCAATCCTTCTTTCCCTTTTATGTTTTTAATAAAGTAAGCGAAGCTGCAAGAAAATAGATTACTCGGGAATAAATTGCTGAACACCCTTTTAAAACAGTAAGCGCCGGGCAGCCGAAAACGGAAATAAGAGTAGGTAAATTACAATCTTTTATGGCAACATTTCATTCAAAGCTTGAACTTACTGACGGTAAAGGACATGCTATTCTTTACTTAAAAAAAGATAATAATGCCGGTACTATTTTACTGCAGATAAGAGATGGAGAGGAAGGCAGTACCACAGTAGTGCCAGGTATAAAATATTGGGTTGAGTGGCATTTTTGGAGTGATCAACATGCTGCGTATGCTTTAAGTCTTAATGGTCCTCAGTGCCCTCCGTTTCCGGTACATGAGCGGCTTTATAAATATGGCAAGGCACATGACGATGAAGCTACTTTTTCTTTTACCTGTTAAAAATGCAAGAAAATGAAAAAAATACTATTAATGTTTATTATTGGTTATTCAATAGCTGCTGATTCTCAAACTATACCAACAGATTTAAAAAACAGGATAGCTAATAAAAAGAGCAAGAAAATTTTATTCACTCCTGATCAGCATTCAAACTTTTATAGCTGGATTTCTCAGATTTCGCTTACTGCGCAGCAAAAAGATAAAAAGGGAAATTTTAATCTTGATTATAAAAACAAATCAAATACTAATATCTTTCATTTCGGAGCCAGCCAGGCGTTGTCTGAAGGCAGTTCAGAAGTTACACCTTTCAATTTAGAAGGAATTTCTAATGGCACAGCTATTAAATTGGGTTTTACACATTTATTCTGGAGACCTCAAATGAGTACCGTACAAAGAAGAAATTTTGAAGATGTCAGAAAAAAGCACTTTGAAGATTCCGGCAAAGCTGATCAACCTTTAATTACGTATGACTCATTATATACTTTACTTAATGATTTTGAAAAAAATAAATTAGCGGAAAGCAAAGTATTTTCCCATCCTTTATTATTTAATGTATTGTATAAGGTTGAAAAAAACAGCTTTGCATTTGTAACTGACTCTGCGGCATTAACAGCTGACAAGCAAAGCCAGTACGCCCATACATTTACTGCAGGGTTGACTTATTTTTTCAGAACCGCGGGCAAAACCCAGCAATTGCTGAACCTCAGCGCAAGTGTATCCTCCAATTATAATCCCGGTGATAAAATAAGCCTGATCGTTCCTTTTGGTACGACAAGAAACTATTTCAGCGAAGAAATTATTTTCGGTTCACCTAAGAGACAAACGGATGAAATATTAGCGCTTGAATACAGGTTAGGAGTAAATAATGATAACCAGGAAAGCACCTTTGCTTTGGGTGCAGCAATAAATTATTCTATACAAAAAAAGCTTTTAGCTTTTCAATTACCCATATATTTTTTAAGAGGAAATAAAGAAGACAAAATAACCGGGCTGCAGGGCGGAATACGATTAGGATATCTTACATCCACCGCAACCGGGAAATTGAATAGTTTCAAAAATGGTTTTTCAGCCGAATTAGTTATCACAGAACCGTTTGATATTTTTAAATAAGTGTAATGTTTTTCATGCTTTAGATGTAGTTTAATAATTTAAATAAGCTGCAGTATGAATGATAATAGACTTTGATAAATTTTCTTCGAAAAAGAAAGCCTCTTTAAAACATTTGTATTGAAGTATTACTTTTATAAGTTGAATGAAAAAATTAACCATAACCAGAGGACTTTTAGGAATCCAATTTTCACGATTTATCTTAAAAACAATAAGTTTTAGAAGGTAGTGTGAGAGAAGTCGCCATTTTGCAGTTGCATCAGGTTTTTAAAACCTTACTGTTGAAATAAAAATATAATGATGAAGTGTGCATTTTTCTTTGCTTTCTTAGCTGTTGCTGGTTGCTGTTACGCGCAGCCTTATATTTCTTTAGCTCCCTGCCTTACCAATGATGCAGGAACCATTGCCGAAAAATCAAATCTTGCTTTGGAGATCGGCCGGCAGTGGGATGTTTTTAGCCTGGGATTAGATATAGGAAAGACAAGTTTGGGAAAAGTACAAGGCAGAGACACGACTGCTTATTTAGAAATCAGGCCAAACTTAAACATTTTTCAGCAGGGCAAGTGGACCAACACATTTACGGCTGGTATCGGTTTTATTTTCAATTCAAAACAAAGCTTACTGACAGAGCTTACTTCGGGAATTGAATATGCATTTAACCCAAAAGTCCACTTCAATGTTTATTTCGGTCAATATTATTACAGTGGCAGAAGAGATGCTTCCAATGTTACTTTTTTTGGTTTTTCGACAATGCTTTATTTTTTACCCTCTGCAGCCAAACCATTAATAAGTCATAAGTCTTCCTGACTGCCCTAAGCAATCATTTCTTTATTTATGAAACAGATTAATTCTTTTTAATTATTTATATATGTAACGTTAAGATCTTTTAAGTCTTCATTTAATTTGATTTTCCTTCAGAAGAAAAAGGATTATTTTTTCATAAAAATTATTTTTTTTCAAATGAGTTTTGATTTTAATTAAAACGTTATCAAAACCCCTTTCTCAGCATATCTGCATATTCATTAGGTAACGGACTGTCTTCGACTGATTTTGCTGCTTTTTCTATATTATATTCAAATCTTATAAACTCAACTTGTACTGCATCTTTATTTTGTATTGAACTATCAGCATTAATGGTAAGGATTACATAGCACCCATGCGGATTACCGTCTTTTGGCTTACCGACTGAACCAATATTGATTGCATGACGATAATGTGTGTTTTCAGTTGATTCCGTTGGCAGGGTTCTGTGATAAGGTTTGTGTGTGTGACCGAAGCACATAATATCTGCATCTGCCTGTTCCATTATTCTTAATAAGCTCTTTTCGTCCCTGTCTTCAAACAGGTATTCATTTATCTTTCTTGGGCTGCCATGCACTAATAACAGGTTCAACTTGTCATTATTTAACTGGAACTCTGCTTTAATATGAGCGGGTAATGTTCTTAGGTATTTTCTTTCTTCAGGCTTTACAATTGAGTTGGTATAAAAAATCGAGATTTTACCCATATCCTTTTCAGGCTCTGTTTTATACGCACAACCGCATTCATCACTCATTAAACCAATTCCCTGGTCGTAGTTTCCGGCAATAGTCGGGATACCTCTTTTTCTTATTTCATTAATTACTTCATTAGGCCATGTATTGTAGCCTACTAAATCACCTAAGCAATAGATAGCATCTGGCTTTTGTTGTTCTATGCTCTTAAAACAAGCTTCCAATGCGGGAAGGTTTGCATGAATGTCACTAAAGAGAGCTATTCTCATAGAATAGAGTTTCAGACATCTTGAAGTTGAGTTTTTAGATAACACTTTTTTCTTAACCGTAAAGCTGCATTTACTAAAGCAATCAGTAGCCCTTCTGCTAATGGCCTGATAACTCCTGCGAAAGCCTGACCACTGCTGATACCAAAGACGCCTGTTGCCACTGCTATGATCAATTTAAAATGGTTTCCTGCTGCTGTAAATGCGATTGCTGCGTTGGTAGAATAATCGGCACCCATTTTTTTACCTATAAAGAAACTAACCATAAACATGATAGCAAAGTAGATAACTAAAGGAATGGCAATCCTTACTGCATCAAAGGGTATTTTTACAATCAATTCGCCTTTCAGGCTAAACATGACAACGATTGTAAATAGTAATGCTATAAGTGTTATTGGAGAAATGAATGGAATAAATTTCTTTTCGTACCAGTCAATACCTTTTAAACTGATAAAACCATAACGGCTTATCACACCTGCAGCAAAAGGTATCCCTAAATAAACGGCAACGCTTTTTGCAATTTGACCTATAGTTATATTAACCACTGAACCGGTTACACCAAACAAGGGTGGAAGTATTGTAATAAAAACATAAGCATATACACTATATAATACCACCTGAAAAATACTGTTTAGTGCAACTAAACCTGCTGCATATTCACGGCTGCCTTCTGCCAGTTCATTCCATACAATTACCATTGCAATACAACGTGCAAGCCCGATAAGAATTAGCCCGGTCATATATTCAGGATAGTTATGTAAAAAGACAATAGCAAGAATAAACATCAGGATTGGACCGATAATCCAATTGAGAAACAAAGAAACTCCTAACACTTTAGTGTTTTTAAAAACTTCTTTTAGCTTGTCATACTTTACCTTGGCAAACGGCGGATACATCATAAGCATTAAACCTATAGCTAAAGGAATATTTGTTGTACCGGTAGAAAATGAGTTGATGAGTGTTGATGATGATGGGAATAAATAACCAATAGCAACACCTGTTGCCATCGCTGCAAATATCCATAAGGTTAAAAACCGGTCTAAGAAACTTAATTTCTTTCTTTCGTTAGCCGGGGCACAGTTGTTTGCTGACATGATTAGATGTAAGGTATTTAGTATTAATTGCAACATCCGGGAGCACAACAAGCCGCTTTTTCTTCAACCGGCTTTTCTGCATATACAGTTACGCTGCGTATGCCTGTTCCTGCTTGCTTAAAGGCTGTAATTTGTTCCGGAGATAAATAGATACTTAAAATATCATCAGGGATAATAACTGCTTTATCTTTTTGAATGGTAATGTTAGAAAAGCCATTGTCTTCTATCAACTCTAAGTAAACTTGCTTTTGAACAGCACCAGCTACGCAGCCTGCATACATTTCGGCAGCTTCTTTTATTTGCTTTGGCAACTCTCCTTCTAATACAACATCAGAAATGCTGAAGTGACCGCCAGGCTTTAATGCTCTGAAGATTTCTTTGAAGACTCCGTTTTTGTTTGGAACCAGGTTGAGGACACAATTACTTACTATGACATCTGCTGTGTTAGCTGTTACAGGCATTTTTTCAATATCACCTTGTCTGAACTCGACATTATTAAAACCTCTTATCTCTGCATTTTGCCTTGCTCTGTCAAGCATAGCCGGTGTAAAGTCAATACCGATTACTTTACCTGTTTCTCCGGCTTCATGTCTTGCAATAAATGCATCGTTACCTGCACCGCTTCCCAAATCAATAACTACATCACCTTTCTTTATTTTAGCAAATTGTGTAGGTAATCCACAACCTAAACCTAAATCAGCATCTGCGTTGTAACCTTCCATTGTTGTGTAATCGTCGCTCATAATGTTATAAATTTCGGTTGAGCAACAACCAGAACCGCAGCATGAACTTTGGTTGGTTTCTTTATCCTGCAAAGCAATCTCTGAATACTTTTGTCTTACCAGGTCTTTTACTTGTTCTTGGGTTTCCATTGTGTTTATGTTTTAATTGTTATCGAAATATTACGATTATTAAAAGCAAAAAAAAGTCAGCAACAACTGTTGCCCACTTTATAGGTTTCAAACATTTGATTTAAAGCTGCCTGTGCTGCTTTCCATTCTTTAGCATCTATACAATAGCAAACCTTTGCACCTTCAATCTCTCCGGTAATCAATCCTGCTTCTTTCAATTCTTTTAAGTGCTGTGAAACTGTACTTTGAGAAAGTGGTAATTCATCTACTATATCTCCGCAAACACAGGCGTCTCGTTTTGCCAACAGGTTTAAAATTGCAATTCTTGCAGGATGTGCTAATGCCTTTGCAATCTTTGCAAGCTTGTTTTCTTTTGCACTGAATTCATATGATTTAGTTGCCCCCATAGTATATCTCAATCGCAATATTACGATTTTAAATTAATCTTACAAATTTCTTTTGTAATTGAAATTAAAATTCAGGCTAAAAGGTTTACTTATTAATATAATGTTTTAGTCTCAATAATTAATAATGGGCTTCCTGAAAGTAATTTAAACTAAATGTAGATGATGATATGTAACTATAAAAGCCTCCGGCCTGTAATATTTACAGGCCGGAGGCTTTTAGGGATTTTTTTTTTAAAATGATCTTTATTGCCCGCTGAATTGTACTGCAGTTACGCCGCCCTGTATGGCAAGCTTTGGATCTTTTGGCTTATCAATGAAGTACACGGTATGAAACTTTCCATCACTTACAGCTTCGAGGCTGATATGTGCTGTGGCAGTTTTTTGTCCGGCTTTAGGTACCGGCAAGCTTCCATGGCCGATAACTTTTCCATTTTCACCGTCCAGCCTTGCTTCAAAGTCCAAACCGGCTTTTGGCGCTTCCTGCCAGCCTAAGGAGAGGTTAGCAGATTTAACGTCAGTCAGGTCTATGCTGTCAATTGCGAATGAGCCTCCGCCTTGCGGTAACAATAACAAGCTCCTACCATTATACTTCATAAAAGTAAAGCCCTTTACTTTCTCATTGCCTCTGAAACCTATAATATTGCTGCGCAATGCTATCGAAGTGCTGCCAGTAAGCGCTTTTATATTATTGCCGCCTTTATCTGTATAACTGGCTGATAAAACCAACATTGCGTTTGGCTTCTGGTCAGCAAGCGGGTTAATGACTCCGCTTTGCGGCAGTGATTTTTTTACCGCCTCTTTATTGCCCAATGACAATACCCAGGTTACAATCTGGGCTGCATCACCCTGCGAAAGTGTAGGATGAGCAGGCATGGCAACTTCTCCCCAAACCCCGCTTCCTCCTTTAATGATCTTATTGGTAAGATGATTCATAGCGTCAGGATCTTTTTGGTATTTCTGAGCTACCATTGTGTATGCCGGTCCTATTGACTTTTCAGTTTCTTTATGACAGCTTTTGCAGTCAAGCGAGAGCATCAGGCTTTTGCCGCTTATGGAAGCCTGGCCTTGCTGATGCCCCATTGTTGACCCTGCTTTATCGAAACCTTCTACATACTCTGTTGAGACATAGAGACTAGCAGGATCTATTTGCGCCGTATCATTATCTTTTACGCTAACTGAATATTTAAGTGGCTTTCCCGGAATATAAAAAGATTTATTGCCACCTGTCAGTTGTATAGCTACTTTCGGTTCTTCATTACCTGCGTAAACCCTGATTTCACCGCTTTTTGTAGTCGCTCCCTCCTTATCTTTTACATCTACAGTAATTCTGTAGTCACCCGGATTAGTATACGTATAATTGATTTGTGGATCAGAAGTTTCTTTTTTTGTGCCATTTCCCAAATCCCAGATATACGTCAGTTTTTCTTTTTCAGGATCTTTAGCAACAACGGTTGCTTTGATGGCAAACGGCAGAACGCCCGAAGTTCTATCTGCATTCATGGCAGTAATTTTTGGCGCTATATTGCCCGGGTTGTAATCAATACGTGAAAGGCCTGCATCAGGATTTTTAGAAAACCAGCCTGAACCATACTCCAGCAAATACAACTTCCCGTCTGGGCCCACTTCCATATCAATACAGTTGTTGAGTTTAGTATGTTCCATAAAAGGTTCCATTCTGTCAAAGTCGCCATTAGGCAGCATAGTAACCGCCTTCATCCACCCGCGAATCCACTCGTAAATAATCAGCTTACCGTTGTAATAATCCGGCATACGCGTCTCTTTGGGCCACATATCGGTGTAATAAACAGGCCCAGCCATAGCATTTCTGCCGCCGGTACCAACTTCGGGAAAATCAGGGGACGCATCGTAAGGATACCAGATGAATGCAGGTTGTGCGGGCGGAAGATTGGTAAGACCGGTATTGTTTCGTGAATTATTTACAGGATGAGCCGGGTCAAATGCAGCGCCGCTTTGGCCGGTAGCATAATCATATTGGCGATAAGGGTAGTTGTTGCCAACAAAAAGCGGCCAGCCGAAGTAGCCGGCTTTCCGCGCCTGGTTCACTTCATCATATCCGCGAGGACCGCGGGTAGCAAAGCTGTCGGTGTTGGCATCAGGCCCTACTTCACCCCAATACAAATAGCTGTTTTTTTGATCTACTGAAATACGGTAAGGATTACGGTCTCCCATTACATATATTTCAGGCCTTGCCTTGTCTGTACCTTTTGCAAAAAGATTACCGGCAGGAATTTCATAACTGCCGTCGTCTTTAACTCTTATACGCAAAATTTTACCACGAAGGTCGTTTGTGTTGCCTGCAGACCTTCTTGCATCATATTGCATCTTGCCCGGAAGATCGTTTAGCGGTGCATATCCGCTGTTTACGTATTTTGCTTTGGGCTCGTTAAAAGGAGTAGAATTATCTCCGGCAGAAACATACAGTAAGCCGTCAGGCCCGAAAGCAATGGAACCACCTGTATGGCAACATATTTCACGCTGCGCTTTTACTTCAAGAATAACTTTCTCTGATGCATAATCTATAGTATCTTTTTTAAAAGTAAATCTTGACAAACGGTTTACCGAAGAGTCAACGGGACTATAATAAATATATATCCAATTATTTTTTGCAAAATTCGGATCCTTGCTTAAACCCAGCAATCCTTCTTCCGCATTCACACCCGGAGCATGTGTCTTCCAGTAAACATTAAGATAACCGGCCTGCTTTACATTTTTAGTTTCGTGGTTGTACAGCATAATTTCTCCGCGCCGCTGGCCGATAAGCACATCAAGATTAGGAAGAATGGTCATTTCTGTCGGCTCAAAAAAAGTGCCCTCAACAAGTGAGGTTTTTGTAAAACGATCTTCCTCAGGCGAAAACTGTGTCTTTGCCTTTGCATAATCCAGTTTGGTATTATTACCTATAGCATACTGAATGCCGGCTAAAAGATGTTTTAAATAAAGGGGATCTGTATAAGACTCTTCGGTATGGCCAAGCGCTGTATAAAAAGCACGGCCCCCATCGTAGTCATGGTACCAGGCCATCGGGTGATTGCCCATTCTTTTTCCGCCATGGTAGCTGTTTTCATCAATAGAAAGCAAAACGTGCACGTCTGCAGGCACCTTTTTAAAGCTGTAAAATTCGTCAGTCCGCTTCCATTGTTTGGGAAGATGTTTGGTAGCATTGTTATTTGCATCCACCACATTAAAAGTGCCTTCCTGCACATTGTGAAAGCTGTCATGAATGCCGGGATGATCATAAAACCATCCTCCCACAAGCCTGCCATACCAACCCCAGTCATACTCTGTGTCTGCTGCAGCGTGCACTCCGGCATAACCTCCGCCGGCTTGTATATATCTTTCAAACGCTTCTTCCTGGCGGTAATCCAATACATCGCCGGTTGTGCTAAGAAAAACTACGGCAGAATAATTTTTTAAAGTGTCTTCATTGAAGTAATCTGCATTGGTAGTAGTATCAACGGTAAAGCCATTTTCTGCACCTAATTTTTGAATAGCAGCAATCCCGTTAGGGATAGAAGTATGATGCCATCCTAATGTTTTACTAAATACTAAAACTCTTGGCTTTTCAGCTCTTTTTTTACTGCATGATATTGCAAACAAAACAATAAATACCATTGGTATTATTACATATCCTTTTTTCATTAATAAGTTATTAATAAAATTTTTACATTTTTTCATGGAAGCTTCTCTTTGTTTCTTGTAGTTGATTAAATTTTTAATAGTGTATTAAAAACAATTATTCCAATCTCCAGCGGCAATTTATTACTATTCCGTTATCAGAAATAATTTTATATTTTTTTTCTTAAAAAAAGTAAAATGAATTAAATACAATGTAACTACTCAGGTTTCCAAATTAGCCAAAAGTGAGAGAGACACAAAAACATTTTGAGTATTTTTTATGGTAGTATCAATTACGGAACGCAGAATGGCAAAGCGAGTTGCCCCTCGTTCGCTTCTA
>JAABUK010010921.1_pt1 | contig 11973 bp, 12 predicted proteins | sample 5559141 | NCBI WGS metagenome assembly JAABUK01 (sample SAMN10711869, study PRJNA513367) | rock metagenome | isolation source: Antarctica rocks | place: Antarctica: Victoria Land, Pudding Butte nord | collected 2016-01-03 | reverse complement strand
AGCACCATAGTAAGAAGGTACAGCTCGCCAAGTGGTATACTCTGCAAGCAAAGACGCACAGTACAAACGCAGAGATAGTTTTGGTTGGGGCAAAATCTCTTCGAGGCAGTTGCGCAGATATTTCAAGGCAGAAAATCGAAAAGAGACAGACCTGAAGGCACAGAACCTGGCAGGAGGATGTGCTCTGCAGAAAACCCATGGGTGGAGGGAATGGAAGCAGGGTAAGTTGAACACCATTCTGGACTTGACGGTCCTGCCTGTCCTGCCAAAGCGGCTGCCTCAAGGATGCTCTGTGCACCAGCCTGTACCGCAAGAATCTTGTGACAAGGCTGCCTTGCGAAGCAGCTAGATGTTGAGTTGGACAGCACCGTGACTCACCGCTTGGTCCAGCGTGCTGAACCGAGACCTTCGCTTAGTGACACCACTTAGACGAAGGAAATGCTTCTGAGCATGACTGGCGACTTGAGTCGGGGTTCTGCTCGGAACATACAGCCTTGAAATGCCACGCCAGTTGCCCTTGCCTAGCTTTTTGAGGCCGGCCAGGAATCCGAGGTGCTCTGACTCTGTCCAAGGTTGTCCTGTGGATATATGACATTAGATCAGCAAAGTGGAGAGAGCTTGAAGGGCTGCGACGGTTTGAAGTGTTGTCGGACCTTTTTTGCCGGTGTTGGCTCCCACGGATGTTCCGCGCGAGTCGCCGGATGTTTCGCCAGATGTTGAGCCTGTACCATGATCAAGCTTAATACGAGGGGGCAGCTCGAAGTCGCACGCCATCTCTCTCTTGCTCGCAAAACTGTGTGTTTGAGGCTGTCTATGAGAAGGCGCCAAGCCTTTGTGAGATCTACATCTTTTCCAGCCGTAATATGAAACGATTACTACAAGTAAATTTACTCATGCCGTCAGAATCACGCGACGCTCATTGGTGCGCGTCGAGGCAGAGCTGACTGTACATGTGAAGTGGATTGTGCAATATACGCATGTGCGCTTCAGCTTGTGCCTCAGAATGCCCGACACCCAAACTGCGCTAGGCCAGTGCAATCACATGATGTCACATGCTTGGGCTGCCACGCTATGTGTTCTTCTGCACCTCACACCCACCTCTGATGGCGTTTTGATTGGGCGGCAACCACTGTACAGCGCGAAGACAGCTGAAGGTGGCCGACAGTGCCACTGAGTGTTTTGAACGACATCCAAAAGCACCTTACCGTATACGTGCCCCTGTTCATGTTGGCATAGAAATTGACACGTTGGTGCTCGCGAATGAGTGCAGCCAAGTTGGCTGAGCCAACGAATTCTCTACGAAGGGGCTACTGAGTACTTCATTTTTGATTATATGTTACATAAATATTTGTCTAACTGACTGCTATTGTAACATATAATGCATCATAATACATGAGTGTCTCTAAGTTTCAAAGCCCGGTAGCTGCATCTCATGCTGAGGACATATCACTGGCCGCTGACCAAACACTAGTGCACCATGTCGACCTTGATGTGCAGTTGTGGCGCAGCCGGTACCCCCTGCCGAAAAGCTAAGTAGATGAGTACCAGATAATCAGTTAATGCTATCCAACTTTGCGCCATGCACTGCTTGCCGCCACACCATGCCATCACGGAATATGAATTCAGTTTCGAAATACTTGCAACAGCGCTGCGCACCGTCAGCACTTCACAGCAGAGGCAACTTGTCTATTTCTACTGTAACAAGTTCAGTCTGGCATATAGCCCACAAACTCAACTTCTCACTGCCTTCCATTGCTGCAGTAACAGTGTGTTGATGAAATGACTTGCAAAGCTTCTTTGTACAGGTGGTATCAACTGTGCTGCTTGCGTTGCTGACGCTGACTCTTACTCTGCATTGCTGCATCCATGCGTCTGCGCTGGCCAAACCAGTCAACAAGCTTCTTTCTAGGCACACCTTTATGCAACTGCAGCACGCTTTGCAGCATGTCATCAGACGGCCGCCGTGATTCTTCATAAAGTCGCTCCAGTGTTGCTTCCACAGCTCTGCCAAGACGCTTGTTCTCAAAATCACTGCCTTGCCGCTGGCGCTCTGCAGTCAGGACACATTCTTTTTATGGTAAGGCACAATTGCTGGCTAAATATGCCCAGCATTCACTGCAGAGTCTCCTGGCATACACTTGTGGCGCAAGACACTCACTGAGAGCAAGCCAGATTCAGTCTGCATGACTGTCTTGTCTGCAGACTCCTTATTACCCACATGTATTCACATGTGGAGCTGACTTCAGCGGGATACGTAGATGGCAAATTCATGTATTGTGTGACCTCACACAGCACAACCTTGAGTGAAGCTGTTTGATTGTACATTGCATTACAAAGCCAAGAGATGATTCCAAAACACCCATGTATTGATTCTGAAGCTGCCTTACCTACAAATGGCACAGATGGACCTGACTTCTTTGCCTTTGGCTGAGGCATTGCCCCAGCCTCCTGCTGCACACTAGCCCTTGCCTTATGCTCCCCCTGCTCAGCTTCAGAGTCCCACATCAAGCCTTGCATGCTTGGCTCCATTGCCTGTGCATCTGCTGTTCGTTGCTCTGCAGCCTGGGCTGTCTTGCTGGGCCTGAAGAAACAGCAATGTAAGCTGACAGGCTATTCAGCCTCCAACGTCACTCTATTGTCAGCCAACCATATTGGTAGCTGAGAGTCTTGATGAATAGTCTAATGGCACATGTGCAGCTGATGGCCATACTAGGAGCCATGAGCACCAAGATGCATACTATCATAGTGTTGACAACAAAGTAGCATGCTAGTTGATGACAAGCATGACTTGCACACAGTCACTGACCTGTCTGTGTGCAGTGCGTTTGCCTTTAGGAATTTGAGCACCTCCGGACGCGGCAGCTGAAGTTCATGTGCAAGGTCGTTGACCTGAATAGCATGAACCACTGTCGCACGAGTCAAGAGAATATTTCATGCAAATGTGAGCAACAAACTTTGGAAGGATGCAGCACAAGATATTATAAAGTGAGACTGGCAAGCCACAAACAGCACAGGCCAACCTTGACTTTGCGGCGGCCAGCAGCAGCTGCTGCCTGAAGCTTGCTGATCTGCCAAGCTTGTAGAGGCTTGTCAGCTCTGTCTTTTGGGATGTTGCCCTACACAATGATGCGGTCATGGACTGCTGCTACCGCCACAAACCTCACAATCTGCTGAGCTGGTTGCGGTATGTAGGCATACTGTTGTCACTCAGAAGCACGAATGGCCATAATAAAGGGTTCACCTCAGGCTCCCGCAAAACATCTGCAAGGTCCTTTTCCCAGTCGTTTGCGCTACTACTGACAGCCTGTGTACTGGTGGTGACCGCTGCACTACCAGGTCTTGCAGCAAACCAGGGGTTGCCGCCGCTACTTGCAAGCGAAGCCTTGAGAGCTCTCTTGGAGGCCGTCAAGCATGGTCGCATGGGCAGCGAGTGCGTCGCACACAGCATAAGCTCTGAGCAGGAAACGCGAGTTTGTAACAGTCAGCGACGCTACCAGAGTTGCACCTGTGAAGTGTCTCACGCGACTGCCCTGATGGTGAGACGAATCAGAACGCGCGACGGTAATGTTGTCGATGTGGTGCTCACTGTCGAAGCCGACGTTTGCGATCAGGTCGGTGTCGGAGGAGCAGTCGGAGGAGTGCCTGACTTCTTCTTCGAGCATTGTTTACTAGGGCGCGCGATCACTCTTCAAAAACTCAGAGCGCATCGCAGAGCCCTGCGCGCACAAGCAGACGAATTTTATGTGGTTCCGAGTGCTAACATTACAAGTGCGTCATCTGGCATAGAATTGCCCACACGCGTCACTTGCCGCTGCCCTGCTGGAGTGATCCCTAAACAGATGTTGAGCTGGATAGGCGACGAGGACAGCTTAGATGCGACGAACGATGTACGGCATATAATGATGTTACTCGACGTGACAAATGTTTCCTAAACTTGTTTAACTGCTTCAGGAAGCTCAGTCCGCCCACACAACAGCTTTTTACCAGGAAGCTGTACAGGTATGACACCTTCAACGAGAAGTCGCTCAGAGCACAAGCGGTATGCAGTTTCTTCGTCCAACAAATCCTTTTGCAACTGCAGAACATCCCTTCTATAGCTTCTTGTGAAGACACTGACAGTGATGCTGACGTTGAGGAAATTCTCTTTTCAAGTGTCAATGCATCCGATGGTAGTCAGCCTGTAAGTACATATTGGTTAGCTGAAATCTGACACTTGTGTTTTAAGGATTGCACTGCCGTGAAAACAAGCTGAGTTCAGTGCAGGTTGGTGCTCAGTTCTCACACTTTCTATCCTGCCAATCACCAGCAAAGCTTCAGTATAGCTGGCAACCTGATACACCAGGTGTGGACCTAGACAAGGCTATGACCCACTTTGAATTGTGCCGTTATAGCTTGTTCATTTGACAAACACTGTTTGCCACTTGTCGTGCAGTCCCAACACACAGCAGTCCTGGATTAGGCATATTAAAACAGAGCATACCAGCAACAGCATCTCAAGCTCATCAACACAATGTTCAAAAATCATCAGACAAGGCTGCCAAGGCAGAAGTAGATGTCTTACATGGAGAAGCAGATGAGGAGGGCATTGCAGCTGCGACGGTTGGCTGGTTCACAGGAGCAGCTGGTCAGCTTGCTGCATCCAGACCTGGCAAAGTCAACTTAGCTGAGCAGAGCAACCCACTCATCAACTTGTATGCAGGTTTGTCATTAGCCTAGGCTCCTGTGAGAGCATGACCCTTGTGCATAAAACCCACACCAAGACTGAGCATTGTCTGCTGTTGTTAGGCCCAAAGCAGCTGTTATAGCTGTCCCAGTGTCAGTCTGTATTCGTGGCTGCTTGCTCTATGTTCTTCAATACAAAGTTTAGCTCTTGGTTCCAGGCCTACATCAAGCAGACTTAAAGCAGTCAAGACTGTTGTGAACCCACATAGTGATCACATGGTCAGAAATGCTTTGAAATGTCTTCTGCCCAGACCCATGCTAGAAGGGTGGGAGGCAGCAGCAAACATCTCCCCCCCCCACGCCAGCAAAAGTATGATGTACATCTAATGGTGCTTGCAGGCGTGAGTTCTGTGACTGAAGAGGAGGTAGAGCGTGCCTTTCAGCAGGCTGTGCACAGCAGCAGTGTGCCTGAGGCTGTGAGTCCAGGAGTGCAACTGGCCACAGCCATTCATGACACAGAGATTGACAGATTGCTCCAGAAGCTGGTGTGTGGGGAGGTCGAGTACAACCCCCATGACCCTAGCAGGCATGCGCATCCTCAAACCTTGCCTTGCAAAGCAGCAGCAATGTGGTCACCACCCTGCATGATTGATACCAAGACTTACTTGGTCTGTACAAGTACTTGACAAGAGACACTCATTATGCTGACTGCTGCTTGCTCGTTGATATTTACCTGATCTTGGGTCTAAGGTTGAAGCAAATTTAATAATGGATGCTTTGGCAAGGTTATCTTGAGTACAGGCTGCAGCATGACATGCACCCCTACCTGCACTGCAGTGGGTTGCCGCCAGCGAGCTCCCTATTCACGGACAGCGAAGCCAGCAGCGAGGCAGAAGAAGAAAAGGCTGCTGTATCAGGCCATGCTTCTGCTCACGAGGTGCCAAGCTTCTCAGATGCCGCAACGGTGCATAGCAGCAAAGGCCCAGTGCAGCATCAGCGGGCACCTGGCGCAAGTGCTACTGGCGGACATGCTCTGAAGCTTGCATCTGAATCAGAGGTACAACAGTCATCCAGTTCTTTTGCATAGCAGAAAGAGTGCATATGCCTTGACATGTAGGCACTGTCCACCGTTTGTAGATCAGCATGGTCAGCAAATGGATACAGCATTACAAGGTCAACATTATGTCGATAAACACAAGGTGCACCTACATGCTTGTCTGCTATCAACTGACTTACTGAATCAGATGCTGCATGATGTGCGCTTGTCTTCTTGCAGAAGACGCAACAACGTCCTCAGAGCCAGCAGGTCTGTGTGAGCAATCAACAAGCCACAAGCCAGACAAAGAGCATCACAGGAACATACATACGGCATCGGCAGACTTCCCGATTAGCAAATCGCTTTCAGAGGCATGCTGATTATGATGCTGACAGTGTTGTTGCCGAGGAGTTTGATGACTGGCGTAGTGCTAGAGCAAAGCTCAAGAGCAGATCACAGCAGTGAACATATTGCCATAAGGGAAGATTTTTGCAGAAATAGCTTCAACATTTGAGGGTGAAATGAGGTTGACTCGAAAAGATTTGTTTTTACAGTCAAAAACCTGAAAGTTGCAGAAATTTTTCTGAGGCAGACTTTGACAATCTACAACTACGCAGGTACGTGCAGCAAACGGCTGTCTGCTAAGCTTTGATATACACACTTAATTCAAAGACAATACATGTACAGGAATCTGGCAGTTCTTCTCAACAGAGATGCTCGTGGCTAGCGTCTTTTGCAGGACTTGACAAAAAGACACAAGTGCAGTGGTAAAACCCAACAGTCAAACAGAATTGGCATGGTAGGGGACAGGCGCTGAATAAATACATGATCAACAGGAATACAGTGACATCACCTAAATAAACTGTCAGCTTTGCCGTATGATACACAGCCAAAGGCTGGAATGCGTGTTGCTACATGTTGCCTAATGCAAATCCTAGTCAGCGTGTGATGTCAAAGATCAAGCTGTTGTTTCTCACGAACAGCAGCTGCAGCACGTCTGTCATATTCGCGGGCCAGCTCATCTCTTAGTTGTGCAGCTTCCTGCAAACCAGAATTGTGTTAGGTGTGGTTATTCATGAGGTTTCTCTGAGACACAGCTGGAAATCAACCTTACCTCAAGCCTTGAGTCGTGAAGCGCTGCTTCAAGCTGAACCACAAGACGCACAGTCCGATCAGTATTCAGAACTCCCTCAATTTTATCCTTCAGCCTGTGAACAGAACAGGCATGAGCTTGAAGGCAATTTGAGCTTCGTCAATTTGCAAAGCAATCAGCAGAATGAACACTTGGACAGACTTACTTCAGTGCATCAGCATATCTCTCCTCAACAATGGCCAACTGCAGATGCAGCTTATCAACCACTGTTGGATCAGGGAAGTGCATGAGAAGGTCTTTGCAGCTCCTGGTGATTTCAGAGGTGGTCTGGGTAGTTGGCGGTCGAAACTTTTCAGGCTGACATGCCATTCTGTTGGCAACCTGCTTGTGTACATAAATTGGAGCATCAAAGCGAACAGCCATGTTGATGGCATCAGAGGGCCTGGCATCCACATCTATCTCATGGCACACTCCTTCTTGACTCTTTCTGCCCCTTGAGAAATGTATTCTTGCAAAGTAGGTGTTTGCTACAAGGCATGTGATCCTGACTTTTGACACCTGTATATAGACAGTAAGCTTTGAACAGCAAATTAAGCAAAGCTCAAAGCTTCTTTTGTCAGCAGCGCTCACCCTGTAGCCAAGCATCTCCAGAGAGTTCTTCATCAAATCGTGAGTCATGGGACGCGTCTGCAACACAAACAACTTTCAGCTGGCCCTACACTGGACAGGATCTATTTGCAATGTCTGGAAGGTCACAGCAGCTGTGAAACGTACAGAGGGTTGCCTCTGCATCTCCTGAAGGAGGGCGGTACTTTCATTGTCACCTGTACATCAACAAAACAAATGACGAAAGCCAGGAGACGACTTCGTACTGCAGGAGTGATCTAGCTGCTCACCCACGAAGACAGGCAATATGTTCCCTCTTCCGTCCAGCATTTTCAGCAACAGCATGCTTGAATCTTTGTCTGTCCTCTCAACTGCGAACGCCGACAAGGTATGCACAGGAATCTTGGAAGCTCAGAAAGACAGCCTCAACCATTTCCCCACCTCTTTCCACTTTGGCCTCGACATACTCCGTGAGATTGAATTCTCCGCTGGTGTCAGCCCCATTTGAATCTTGAGGAGCTGCCTTTCGCAGCGAAGATAACCGCTTTGCAGATCCGCATCTGCGCGCATTTGCTAAAAATGCCTGACTGTGTGTGACGCAAGCTTGCTCATGTGACCCAGCTAGTCTGAGCGACTGCACCCCACAGGCTCGCCTGCTTTCGGCAGACAACGCAGACAACTGCACTGTCGCGACAGTGTGCGTGATGCAAGATACAGCGCTCAACATGCTGACCCGCAAAGGCAAACCGCTGCAGCTACAGCATGAAGATCAAAGTTAACACTTGCGAGGCAAATTTGCAGCGTCAGCAGTGGTAAGAATTTAAACTCTAGGGTGGTGAGATGACTAATCCGCATAATGAAAGCGCAGCATGACTTGCATCAGCTCGCTAGTTGCGACAATCCTTGCGGCACTCGAGACGTTGTTTACAGGTCATCAGGTCAGTGGCTGACGAGTTGCAACCCAGCGTGCATATGCTAAGCTGGCGCCGACGCGGATTTGTGTTTGGACACCGCGAGTGATCAATTAGCCAGACCAGCGGACGCCTGCATAGCGTGACAACGCGCACTTGATGCGCTCATTTGGGCAGGCAGTCCTCTTTGCGTTTCTCCTGAGCATAGGCTCGGCAGCGAGCATCAAACATAGGAGTTTAGCCGACGGCACAGAAGTGCAAGTTGAGGCAGTGCCCGGTGTGCCTAAGTGGCACCTGTTCCCTCACTTATGGTCGTACAACGCGGTCGAAGTCTCTTGTCCTGATCAACAGGTAGAACAACGCAGCTCGGTCAACTCTGCTGCAGGGGTTCCTGTTCAGGCATGCTTCCCAACCCTGCAGGACTTCGATGTCTTCTTTGCAAATGATGAGGAGATCTTGCTTGACAAGGTTTCTAATGGAGACACAGCCTGGTGCGGGATGGAGCGGCTGCTGTCAGGGCATCGCCACAAGTGCAGCATCAGCATCACACCATTTGAGACAACCTACATTGGTGTAGTTCCAACAAGGGGGCGCCACCTTTTTGCTGCAGGTGCTTGCTCCCTTCTAAGCGTTACCAAGTGGGTACGACATATTGCAAAGCAAGGCAGCATGGAAACAAGACACCAAGGCACTGATGCACTGTGAAGGATGAAGGCTGCATTACTAACACTCTTAGCATGGCAAGCTCCTTATCACACAATTCTCAACAATGCATGAGACATATGAATGCACAACAAGCAACCTTTTGCTGCATGCACAAATATATGGAGTGAAGTCTACTGCACTGCTCAGAATTCAAAAGTCCTGTGATGCCAAGCAATAAATAGCGTTGAGTTGTGAAGCGTTGGACGCATAATACCGCTACTTGCATTCTGCCATTCTTTCCAAACTGAACTCATATTGCACAATTAGCAAGCTTGCACAATGATGTCGCCCTTGAGGCAGGATGACTGACCTGCAGAATGCAATCTAGAGACATCAGAGCAACTGTCAATTCCTCTCATCATTGCTGGTATCCTTGGTGTGGCCCTCTTCTTCAACGCTGGATTACTCAGCCAGTCCCTGTCATTCCGCATCACCACTGGCAGTCTCACGTTCATGTTGCTGGCTGTTTTGGTGCTTGTCTTTGTGCTAGCAAGGTGAGTTAAGAAAGCTTTGCCACCATGGTGTGTCCTTTACCAACACCAGTTGTTACTTTCAGCGCTGCTTGTACAACAATTCATGCCTTGCCATCCCATTCAGGGCTGCTTTTTGTGCACTTTGCAGCTTCTCTAGCACCGCTCTCATATTGTTAATAGGCATTTGCATGATGCTTTGCTAACTGCACAATTTTGAATTGTCGCCTGCAAAGCGTGCAGCAAAGCTGGCTGAGCTATACACAGACATACATTTGGCAGTGATTTACAAACCATGACAGGCACAGCGACCCAGACTTGACTATTGGTGTGCACCCCATTCTGCAAGGCAAATTGCCTTCGGTGTGACATGCATGACGCTATGGGAATCTCACTTGTTGCTTGATAATGCTTGCAGGATGACGCCAAACAAGAAGAGCATGGCCGCAGCGTTTGCTGTGTTTGGTAGCAGCGTCTCAGGTCTGGTGAGGTATCTTTTTGGCCGCTGGATCCCATCTTGGCAGCAGTTGGTCTATAATAAGGTAAAGTACAATGACACATTTAACCGCCATTAGCACTGTACTGAGCACATCTGCAGCAGCAACTCTGCACTGGGTTGTGTTTGTATCAGAGTCAGCCTGCCATGGGGTGCATAGGGGTACCCCATGGGAACCCATCATACCCTCAGTTGAAGCATGGATCTGCTTTGTGTCCTGACTGTATTCAAGATGTGTAATGCTGCTTGGTCGTAGCAGCTTGATTGTCTCATTCAAAGGCTTGCTTGTGTCCCTGCAGCTGGCGTGGGCCTATGTCTTTCTCTCAGGGCTGAGCGGCGCAGCCCTCACCTATTACTACGATGATGAGGGCAACGTGAAGCTGCTCAACATTTTGAAATATGGGTTGATGCTATTGGGGTTGGCACTGGTCTTCTGCAGCACCAGCATGACAGAAGCCTCAGCAACTTTGTGTGTGCTCCTGCTGGCCTCACTTCCCGCATCAGTCATCTGGGATAAAAGGTACTCAGACATCTGCACATATGCACACATGGTGCATCTGCACAGTCACTCAATGCATGATCTGTAGATCTATTCTTCAACAGTAAATGTTGCAATGCCACCGTGCACATTGACAGGCCACTGGCTCCTCTTGATACTTCCTTTCCCTCACTTGTTCGAACTCTCACTTTCTCAATCTCTCCCTCCTTCATTCACCGTTCGTTCATTCTATCATTCATTCCTCCCTTCCTTCATCCATGCCATGGTACAGATTGTGAATAAGCTGCAAAATGCAAGCTGGCACTGTAGAGCATTCCTGTTCTGTCTGACTAGCGTACACCCCCACTTATTTTGCCAATGTTTGATGAGCAATGCACGGCGTGGTTTATGCGGACATCAGTCACGCATCCTTGACGACTAAATTACTAGACAGCAAAATTCTGCTTGTTAATCTTCAGGCAACAGCGCATCAAGGACACATGGGCAGACGTGAAGGAAGCTGGCAAGCAGCAGCTGCAGCATTTTCAGGAGGAGCCAGCATTGCAGCCGGCCTTGGACCTATCCCCTCGCCAGGATGCCTTCACACAGAAACGAGAGCCTCAGCCTGCTTTCTCCCAGACCCCAGGCATGCATCTGCTCTGATACCCCCTGCATGTCATTATGTTGACAGTCACCATGACAGTTGGGCATGGTGATCTTTACTGAGTGCCACACAGTTGCTGTGTGGAGCAAGTGACCCAACACACTAGAGTTACCAAAATTCTGAGAGATTAGAATGACACATGGTCACCTTCCTTGTACATCATCATATTGACAATGACAGTAATCCCCAACAGCGATAGACAGGTTGCCTTGTAGACAGGGCCCATAAACAGGCCCTACTTTGATAGCTTGCAATGATTAGGATGGCCAATGAGCCAAAGGCTGCCTTGCCTTGCCTGTCTCAGGCTGCTCACGCATTTCCAAGCAAAATCATAAACCCTGAGAGGCAAAGTTCACTCACACCATGGGCTTGCAATGCATTCCATCATGTCTGTTCATGCATGTATGCAGTAGCAGGGCAAAGCCTCTGAATCTGCGCTGCATGGATTGGTCCAAGCCTTTTGTTCAGAAACATGCTGTCTTGCATCTGTCATGTCCACACCAGGTGTAACAGCTATTTCTGCACCTAGCAGCATGCGTATGAACTCTTTTTGGTAGTCCTGGTAGTTTGGTCACCAGGAGTGATGTCAATGATGCCAACCAAGCAGTTCCCAATGACATCGCCTTTGACTTTTTCCAGTGGAACAAAAGACACATAGTCATGCTACCTCACCATCATCATGATCACAGCTTCACAAAAGTAAACCCACAAAAGACCACTGTCAAATATACATATGTGACAAACTACAATCAGCAGCATACCTCTGACAAACCAAAGTCATCAGCCCCCACCACAACAATCCTGGTAGTCTGGTTACCAGGAATGATGTCAATGATGCCAGCCAAGCAGTTA
>JAABUK010010919.1_pt1 | contig 11974 bp, 13 predicted proteins | sample 5559141 | NCBI WGS metagenome assembly JAABUK01 (sample SAMN10711869, study PRJNA513367) | rock metagenome | isolation source: Antarctica rocks | place: Antarctica: Victoria Land, Pudding Butte nord | collected 2016-01-03 | reverse complement strand
AAACTTTATTATGCCCGGTAAAAATCTAAGCTATCCAGCGTTACAAGCGGTGCAAAATTCAAAAACATTCTACATCGCCTACATTCCATCTAATATGCTTTCGAAGGTTTGTTATGTTGCGAGACGAGACGAAGACAATCAAAAAGGCTTTTAACGTGTATTAAATGAAAGGAGGGCAAAAGATATTGCGAAATACATGGATTCAGATAACGGTGTAATTCCGTCCTCAATTATTCTTAGCGCTCAGAAGGAAGCGTCATTAAAGTTCGATCCAGAAACGCAACTTTTGACGTTTCGCAATGAAAGTAATCTCTTCTTAGTTCTTGATGGTCAGCATCGTCTATATGGAATGTTCTTGGCAAAGAATGACTACAGTATACCAGTAGTTATATTCAATGGCTTGGAACCAAGAGATGAGGTTAACTTGTTCATTGACATAAACACAAATCAAAAAGGTGTGCCAAGTACACTACTTATTGATATAAAAAATTTAACTGGCAAAGAAACATCTATAGAGGAAAAACAAAGACAATTATTTGATAAACTTAACACAGACAGTGTTCTAGCAGGTTTTCTATCAGCGACTCAAAGCAAGCCTGGCTTTATAACAAGGCTATCCTTTAACGCTGCCACCCTACCCGTTTTTTCTAATCCTTACCTAAAAGAGGAGGACATAGAGATAACGTTTAACGCCCTGAAGAATTACCTTGAGGCGGTGGATAAGGTCTTCAGAAAGAGTAAAACTACTAAAGCTAAAATTACCAACACTACATTGTTTCGTGCCGCATTGAATCTTTTTAATGACGTCATTGATCGGTCTTTATCCGAGCATGGGAACCTAAAAGTCAAATCCATCGAGACAACGCTTGATCCTATTTCAAAGCTTAGCTATGACTTTTACACTGGCACTAGTAATGCAACCTTGCAGAAGGTGGTGGCTGACATGAAGAAGGAGTTAAATGCTAATAGAGTGGGTCACATATCCATGGACGGTAAAGACCTTTTTTAATGGAGCTTTGGGACAGCAACTTTACCAGCCTTAGGAATAATTATATCGTTCCGTTAACCCAGTATCAAGGTGAATACAAAAAATCTCAGTTTAATAGTTTAAAAGTTCTGCTTTCGTCGAGGTTCACAAGCTTGACTAATCTTAGCGGGAAAACTTTCGAGTTAGAGCTTGAGCCTGATCTTTTATACACGGCTTTAATTAATGACATTGAGCTTTTTTATACAAGGGCTATTGTTCAGGCCGCTGATCTAACTAGACCGGGCGGTATGTCTAGCTCATGGCGATTTGTAACCCAATACTATTTTGGCTTCTTTTCAATTACTGCCTTGTTTAGAATACTTAAGCGTGGATTTGTGTTTTTTTCAAAAGGTGAGTGCGTCACCTTTAATTCGCTAGCGACATCACTCTTAAGTTCAGTAGTTCACATCACCGCTGGCAACTATTCTTTTAAATATCTTAGAACCGAAACAAACGGCAATATGATCTTTCACTTCGCCAATATAGGCGAGGGAGTGCATAACAAAACGTGGAACGCTACAGCAGAGCTCCTGCTTGATTTTTGTAACCAGAGTGACGGTGACGAGAAAACAATTCTTCAGGTAATGAGGCAGATGTCGATAGATTATAAGCCAGACCTCCCTTCTGAAGTAAGAAATATAATTAACTACCATGGGCCTTATGGAATGAGATCCATTTCCGATGAATTTACGTTTCCTATTTTCATTATGTCCCGGTCAAAGTTCGTTAAGGCCATATTGGGATATAAGAAATCGTCAGACATAAATACGATGGCAAAAGATGTCGGGTTATTTGGACATTATCTTTTCTTACTTACAAATGACTTGATGGTTGAATATTATTCGCGCAGGCATCTCAAAAGCGATTTCCATAAAGCCCGGCACAATTATCTAAAAAAAATTGGTTTGGATTTCGATGCATGGATCAAGTAGAATATTAAATTGAGTAAGGCTTGAATTTAAAAACTAGAGTGAACAATAATTCTGTGCATTTCGGCTGGCAATCATTAAATTTATAAATGCGAACACGGAATCTAAGGAAAATAGATCTCTCAATATTTAAGGATTATTTCGCGCTAATTACTGTCGGTACGTTTACATTGGGCTATATCGGGTTCTACACGTATACGGCTCGATACTCATTGCCTTTTGTTCACCCGGAAGTTTCACAGGTTGTTGCGATAGGTATAGCCTCATGGCTTATGATGGTGGCTTTCTATCTCGCATCAGGGGGAAAAATTAAACGTACAGCAAGTTCCCTTCAATCAGCGATTCTATTTATCATTCTTAGCATGATAGTAAACCGGCTCAATCCTCTTTATTTGTTTTTTGGGGTTTATATTTATATCGACCGATTTGAGGAAACATTTTTTTCAACGAGCCCGAAATCTTTCAAAAAAAGGAAGGCGCAGATCGGCAATAGATGGTGGGTTAATAGATAGTGGAATATCGGAATTACCTTACTATTTATGGCAATTGGTACTTTTTGGGACTTTCAAACATTTGTGGAATGGATATTCATAGATATTGCCGTTCGGGTATTCAGGCTCCTTCGGTTCAATATAATAGGAGGATATAAGATTTTTTTGACTATATTACTTACTCCGATCTTCTTATTTGGCATTTTTATGGCTGATAAGGATTTCACTCTTTTTGGCCTTTCAAATCCCAGTGTTACAGTGATTAAAAAAGATGGCTCCAAAATAAAAGGAAGGTTGCTTTTTAAAGATGCGGACTTCTTTTATTTAGAAGATACCGCCACCCACTTTAGCCCGAATATATCAGCTCCTTTTGCTCCGGAAATTAAAACGAGTATTAATATTTCAAAAGATGAAATTGTTGAATACCGAGTTGATACTGTCACTAACAAGATAAATCCGCGAAAATCCGTAATTCAATATTTCCGAAAGTAATTTTTAAGTTGTTTTATGGATTTAAAAGTCATTAGTCTGGAAGAGCCCGCCTTTTACGCCCTAATAAATGAGGTTGTATCGCAGGTTAAGAAGCAACACAGCATAACGGAAAAGAAATGGCTTGCGACAGACGAGGCAATGGAAAAGCTTGGGATTAAGAGTAAAACAACATTACAGAAATTCCGTGATGAAGGCAAGATCCGGTTCTCACACTGTGTTCTGTAATCAGGCACTCGTGTCCAAATTGAGTGATGATGTGCACGTTCCACAACGTAATTAGTGTCTACCTGGATAAAGCCAAGTTGATCAATAACCTTATAAGCTGCTTCAATTCCTTTTCCGAATTGATTGCTTTTGGTAAGTCCCGCAGCATGCAGGATAATAGTTCGGGCTTGAGGTTTCGTAAGATTGACCGTTTCCATAAATGAATTATTCACCGTACAGCGACGAAAATACAGCCAATTTATTTAATGTCTGGTTAGTCGAGATCTTTACGATAAGTCAACAAATTACGATGGATTCGACAACAAAAATCCGGTAAAATCAAATATTTCTCCGGGTTTAATTTTCTTTGATGTCACTCTGAAAAGGTATCAATTGGGGTTTATAGAAACAAAAGTTTTCCAATCAGTATCTTTTTGCAAGAGGGATGGGAGTTAAGCGTTGTTAACTTCTATATTGGATTTATAAAACATTGTGGGCAATTACATTTTATTCAGACTATGTCAAAGAACCTACTTCTAATAATATTTCGTAGCCACTGATGCCCAAACAGAATGGTATTATCCCTTAACCTTATTTGCTCTAGCATTACTAAACGTAACTAAGCGTAAGCTTTTTCACTTCGGAGTACCAACTCTTTGTTTTTCATCTTCAGAGCCAGTACCTCTTTAACTATTGATTTTATTTTATCATTTCTAAAATTCTGAGTGCAAGGAAAGAAGGTGATGGTATTCACCTAAAAAAAGGACTTTTAAGTACAAGGTTTTTGTTGAGGATTGTCTATTGATATTACATGTGATGGGCCAATGATATCGGTCATCGTAAATTTCGATAAACATTTATTATTTGGATAAATCTTTCAATATTTCATCCGGCTATTTTAGATAATAGCTTTCCGTAGTCATTTTGATTATACCTGCCTGTTCGCGGAACCACGGGAAACGGTACTCTAAAGATTGCGTCATCGGACTTCCACTTTTACATTCTTAAACATAAACGTGTTGTCGCTGATGCGCAGCGCCTTGCCGCTGGCGGTGGTTACGTTTTTAACTATCACCTCTTTTGTTTTGATGTAGGGAAACTTCTCCTTGAAAGAATCGTTGGTCATTTGAGGATTAAAATTTGAAAAAATTGCAGCTCCCTGGTAATTCGCCGGATGGTTGGAATCATCGATCTGAACATTTTCAATGAGGATTCGTTGCGGCATGTAACAGGTGTAACCGAAGTCATGGTCACCCGAATAGGATCCACCGATCAGGGAAGCGCTGCTGGATTTACCATTTGCGGGCACGAAAACGCAGTTGCGAATGATAAAATCACCCTGCCAGGTGCTGCCGTAGTCAGAGCGCAGGTTGACGAGGGTATTGCCACGGATGGTACTGTTTTCGACCTTTAAAGTTCCGCTGCCGATAGCGTTGATGCCCATGTGCCCCAGGGTGGAGTTGCGGATGGTGGCGTTGGCCACCCCCATGTGGGCATCAAAGCGTGAGAAGACACAACTGTCATACAGCATATTCTTACAATAGTTAGACCCCAGGATTCCCCAATACGTTCGGTCATTGATATCGTTTGTCTGGCTGCAGTTGATGAAGGATACATTCAACGCGCGGTTGGCCGAAATATCATAAGTGCCCATAGAGACCGGCTTCCCGGCAGCACCGATTGTGCTGTAGGTTTTGTGACCCGTCAGAATGGTGTTCCTGACTGTTACGTAGGCGCATTCCTGGATATTAAGGAACCCCCCATAGGGTGCGCCCTGTTCCCCTTCTCCAGTGATGCGATGTTCGAGCCCTTCAACAAAAACATTAGAACGTTTAATCGCGATGTTCCGGTTATAATAGGTATATTTCGATTCAGCCTTATTAGCGATTGTAGTAAAATGTCCCCCTTTGATAGTCAGCGGTTTTGCGTCGATGGGAAGAGCGCTGATCCTGGTGATCTGGTCGAAGTCCCAGATGATCGGAGCGCTCATGTCTATCTTCCCATTTTTATCTACAATAAAGATATCCGTCTGCGCCGCCCCATCGTTTTGATTCAATCCAAACCTAATATAGTGCTTCACCCGGGAATTAGTGACCGTGATCAGGCAGGTTCCCGGTAAAGACGTGGCGATGTTTTGCTGATTTCGTTTAAGTGAACTTATTCCCTTCAACTCAAAAGGCTGCAGATTGGAACTTACCAGGAAAATGGGGGTATTACGATTTTGAACTTCGGTATCGTCGATGATGAAGGACGCCTCTCCAAAATCGGTATTTGTACGGATCACCGCAACGCGCGCCTTACCGCCGATATAGTATGTACCGCCGTCGCCTGCTTTTACCTGCAGACTATATTGATTAGCGAAAGCATGGGTCCCGGCAATAGCATCTATATCATCAGTCTTGCCGTCGCCCCGGGCCCCAAAGTCACTATATGCAACCCATCCACGAGTCTTGAACATCTGAACATTTTGTGGGGAGACATTCACCTGTAATTTCCCATCTTCGTTGATAGTGACCTGGGTTTTCTCATTGCTGAAGGTTATCACGACATTGTCTATCGAGCTTTCAGCCTGACCCATTGCCACGACTGCCCCGAATGATAAACAGCACCACAGAAGCATGCCTTTAAAAATAAATTGAAGATTTAATAAGGACATAAGTTCGGGCGAACTTTTCATAGGCTTGTACATTTTAGACATTTACATCTTACCGTTTTGTCGCCTTTAAGATATTGAATTTACGGTGGGGGGTGTACTTTTTTTACCAGATATTCCGAATATGAATGCTTCATCCAATCCTTATTACATAAAACTTGTTCCTTATTCTGTTATACCTGTCGGAGGTTGGCCTCAACTGTACAGCTTCTAAAAAAGCAACCTAAAAAAATCGTCCAACAAAAGGCAAATAACTATGCACTAAAGTCATTTAAGGTCTCCAGCCTGTAGCCTTTACCATGGATATTCGTTATGCGAAGATCAGGATCAACGCTTAATTTTTTTCTAAGCTTTGATATGAACATATCAAGGCTGCGACCGGTGATGACCCCATCGTTAATCCAGACTTCCTGCATTAGCGTTTCGCGTGGGATCAGTTCACCGAAATTTTTGTGAAGTAATTCCAGAACTTTGCATTCTTTGTCTGTTAGACTAATCACCTCACTTCCCAAAAGCAAACGCTGCCCCTTCGTATTAAATAAAAATTTTCCTAGCGCATCCAATTCCGGAACGGACTCTTTTGATATAGCGTGATTTTGAGTCTGCAAGGGCGCCGGTTTTAAAATTTTTCCAAAACGCCTAATCAATAAGGTAACACCCAACAATACCAGCATGCCGCCATAAACCACATTGATTAATGGATAGTTGAAGGTTGTCGTTTTGAGTTCTTCAAGTTTTGGATTGACATGCTGAGGATCAACCTTAACTGATTTGAATTCTTGAGACCCCTGGTTGCTGTCATAGCCGAAGGTTGTTGATTTGAATTCTTCAAGTTTTGGATTGGCCTCCTGACGATCAACTTTAACTGATTCAGTCAGCTGGTCGATGCCAGCTTTCTTCTGTTTTACGTTCCCATAAAAATCCGGAAAGGCAAATTCGATTGTATAACAACCTGGAGGCTGACTTCTGCCCTTACAAGCCAGGATGTCTGGCGAAGTATTATTTACCTGGAACCCATAGACGATGTCGCCCTTCATGCAATCATGTACTGTAACGGTGTAACCGGAAGGGAACTGTGTTTTGGGAAGTAAGTGATGTGACAGCACCATGAGCGAGTCATGGTTAAAAACGAATTCATTTTCGAACTTGAGCAGAAACGTGCCTTCTTTAATCTCGGTAACGGGCAATACACGTGAGGTTGAATCAGCTGCCTGCAGCAGCAACCGGTCACCAATCTGACGGATAATAAGGTTCACCTGCTTCGCCCGTAAGTCGCGGCCGGAATGTTCTGTGAAAGACGAGGCAATAAAAAAATTGGCGAGCATCACGATCGCAACGCGAAACCTCACCACCAACCGGTTACTGAAAAAGCCGGTAACAGCAGAATTTACACGCATTTACATTTCTTTTTACAACTGATTTACAAGGAGCGGCGACGCGAGTGCTTACGTTTGTATATATGAAGTTAAAACAATTTGATCATGAATCTTGTGAAGAAATCATTTGCCATCTTCTGTTTGCACTCGAAATGTTGTGCATCGCTTACCTGGACCCAATCTTCCGGCAGCTTCAGTTCGTTTCTTCTCTTTAATCTAAATCAGGCAACGCATGACAATTGACAAGGTTTTCGGCGGTTTTACAAAGGTTTTACATCTCCGTTACAACTTTTTACAATTAAAAAGCTCCAGCATAGTTGCCGCTCAATATATTTACTTGATTGTTTCACCAAATCAATTTTAGTCATGAAAATCTATAACCTTGCTTTTTTACTCCTTTTTCAATACCCCTTTGCATCTCCAATCGGGGATAGTCAGCAAAAACTAAATAAGTACAAGTCGGAGGCTGTAAACATCGTTTTTAAATCTACTGATGATGGACAAACCTGGCAGGACATTAGCGAAGGGCTGCCTGAAAATTTGCAGGAAGATGGTATTCAGAGAGATGGTTTCTTTGCAAATGATAATGGGCTCTATCTACGTGCTGGCGATGGGATATATCACAGTAAACCAAATTCCGAAGCTCCTTTTTGGAAAAAAGAGATTTTCCCCGACAAACAGGGCAGCATTGCCCCTGGTAAGACTGGGATATTTGCATACAATTACGCTGGACAATTTTTACAAAAAATAAACGAAACGAGTGTATGGTCGCCAATGTACAAGAATTTTCAACAGAATGAGGTACGCACCGTTTTTGAAACTCCCGGAGGCACAGTTTTCATCGGCTCCAACAACGGCCTTTTTAAATCCACTAACGGTGGGGAAACCTGGAAACAAGTCCATACTGGAGGCTGGGTAATGAAATTGGTAGAGTCAAACGGTGTACTCATGGCGACCAGCCAGGAGGGATAATAAGATCGACCGATGAAGGTGAGAACTGGGAGTCGGTGATTAGTGAAGGCGGTGTTGGCATCGCAGTAGAACACATCAAAGGCGGATTCGCTGCTATCACTTTCAATACAGAGTCTTATACCAGGAGAGTGCGAACGTCCTACGACGGCGATAAAACGTGGCAGCCTATTGATGCTGGCCTTACGGCAAACCTCTCCATTGCCTCAATTATTGAGGTTGGTGAATACTTCTTTTGTGGTCATCCTACCGGCATTTTTAGATCATCAGACAAGGGAAAAACATGGAAGCTGTTACTTCCTTCAATAGATAATAAGGTCTTCAATTTATTTGTTTCAGGCAACGTGATTTATGCGATACCAAGAAATGGAGGATGTTGAAAAATCCAGGTTTACTTTTTGTTCCTTGCCGAGTTTTCCGCCGTAAATCATGGCAAACCCAGTCTTACCTCTGGGCCTATATGCGGTGGCGTGGACTCAGCGTAATAACAAAATGAGCCACACAGGTTTACGCCCAACACTTCTTTATGACGATAGCCTGGTTTAAGAAGTGGATGTAACGGCGCAGTTTGTTGTTGCTGCACCAACTACCCACAAACCCGACACTGAGAACTTTCAGGACAATCCTTATGTAGTTAATACCTTAACTTAAGTAACATAACTTATGAGCTACTTCCAAAAAATCGTGACAACATTTGCAGGTAAGAAGACGGTTTTATTGTTAACCGCTGGATTCTTTACACTAACAAGTATGGCCCAGGATCACACCAAATTTTCTGGGGAATGGAAATTAAATGAGTCAAAAAGTGAATTTGTTCGACAGTTTCCCCTATGTATATTCGGCGGCGGGGATCGTATGAGATCTAGAACGATGAAAATAGCCGGACATGCAGATTTTATAACTGTAGACGTAGCCAGCGAATCTGCTGACGGGGCACTGGTTACAAGACAAGAGAAACTGACTTTCGACGGTAAAGAAAGTGAAGCTACTTTTGTCGGAAGACCAAGAGAGAAGTCTAGCGCAAGGTGGTCAAATGATGGCCAAACTATGACTGTCACCTCGGTTAGATCCTTCGATACAAATGGTGAGAAAGCAGATTTTAAAGTAACAGAGGTCTGGAAGTTGATCAATGATGGAAAGTCTATTTCTGTCCAGGTCAATTCGACCACAATTTCCGGCGGCGAGAATACCATGAAGCTCGTATACGATAAACAATTGGCTGCGGATTACCGCTTTTAAAGCGTGAAAGAAATGGATAACTGAGTTGTAAGTTTAGTGTTTTGCTGGGGTTTAATACTTTTTGGTTTCCTCTCTGTGATTGCGTTAGGGTTCAAACCTGAGTGGAAGAGTGACGCCCAGCCTGTGTTTCAAATAACTTTTTTGTTTCAGTTCACCGGTTGGTTCACCGGAGATCTATGACAAATAATATGTTTTGAGTTTATTTGATGGAAAACTTATTATACTATTTTATTTCTTAAGTACATCGTCAAGATTTGCAATGAACAAACTCAAGCAAAGAATCTTTAAATCACAGAACAGGCTGATTATACAACATAATCAATCAGTAATACTTGCGATAAGAGCTGCATATTGATAGCTGATCACACTTCATTCGCCCCATTTTCCCAACCGGCTGTTGGGCGTTGTCGTGAAATAGCTTATATTCTCACTTAATCTCAGCGCTAATAATCGTTTTAGCTATTTTCGGAAGATTATTTTTAAACCATTGTGGCAATTCATTCGATTCAATTGCGGACATGCATATTCCTTGTTCCAATACTACTAATCCCAAGTGTTCGATGCTTGAGGTGTCAATAATTGTAACGTAATCAAACATTGGAAAAAATTTATCAAGTTTTTCTAGATTTCCATTATAATTGGAAGCTAACGTTATAGGATCTACATAATGTCCACCTTCTTTGGCTCTTGCTACTACGCGAGTTTCTGACAAGCTAATGTCAGTCAGTCCAAAAAAGACCAAATGAATTTTATATCCAGCCTCTTTAAATCTTTTGGGAACGTCCCAGGTTGCGTCATTTGTAAAATGTCCTTCATATGCAAAGTCAGCATTGGATTGCAAAGAAAATTCTACCAAATCATCAAAGCTATTTTCTACAACTTCAGCAGCAAGTTTCTTACATTCTTTGTGGGACTTAATTCCATTTATCCAAAATTCACTTCTCTTTTGCATGAAAAGCTTGTCACCATCAAAAATAGAACTTCTTAGTTTGCTTGGAAGATAATCAGGACCTACCGAAGATTTACCCGCCCCATTAGAGCCAGTTATGATATATAACTCTGGCACTTACTTAATCACAGTAAAATGAAAGCGATCCCTTAGAAGATCGGCTTCGAGTGAAGTTAATTCGCGTATAATTTCCATGTCCCTTGAAGAATGGGCGATAGCAATCAAGTTAATGATTCCGTTTGGATACTCTAGATAACATTGATTGGTAGACAGTTCTCTGACATTAATCATAAAAGGTAATCCACTTCTGAGTTTTTGTTCACGCAACCTTTTGACAGCAGATGTTCCTGTTTTACTTGTAAGATTGATTGTAGACATGTGTACAAATTTAATAAAAAGTGGCTATATTCCAAGATCAATCACCACTAGTTAGTGCTTTAGTGTAGTGGAAAGAAAAACGGACTATTGAAAAGCTTGGCGGTGAACTGCAATGTGACTTATCAGCCAGCAAAATGAGCCAAAAATTATTATTTTTATTGTGGCGCATAGTAGTCCCTCGGAGCTGCATACAGCCCCTACAATTATTGAATTAAAGGATGATTTTGATGAGTTTAAACGAATAAGGAAGATTTTTACTTCGTAAGCCTCTGACCAGTCCCATGAATGATTTTTATTAGGCTTGTAAATTTTCTTTTAGATAAGTATTTATGACGAATAGCTTATAATCTACAAATTCTTTGTCATCAGGGTTAATGGTTATGAAGAAGTTCAGCTTTCCTATTAGATGATGCAAGTAATTAGCCCTGTTATTTTTAGTTTTTTCAAGATGATTTTCTAAGCCAAATTTTTTAATGAAATGCATCTCTAGTCTCAGATTTTGCCGATCTCTTTTGGGGACTTGCATTTTTTTATTGACAACAATTCCAGTTACTAACTGTCGCGTGTGTTGTCTCATGATGAATATCTTGCTCTTGTTCAAATACAGGCCCAAGTTATGAAGCTCACATTCAATAAATTGCAGAACGTTATTTGGATTAAATTCACCAGAAAATGTCATATCGTCTGCATATCGAGTATATCGAATTTTCGCTTTAATTGCATATTTACCCACAATATCATCAAAAACCGATAGGTATAAATTAGAAAGATAAGGGCTCGTAGAAGCACCCTGAGGAAGGCTGCCGTTCAAAGTACATAGCTTGCTTAACAAATTTGAAATGTTCGAGGAATATTTTAAATTAATAAAGATTTGCTCAACTGACTTTTGGGACACTGAACCAAAAAAATCTTTTATATCAAGCTTAAGAATTAGTGGTTTGCCTACGTGATATTTTGCGTTATCAATAATATTACGAGCAGGCAAATAGGCTTTTGCAAACTTGCTTACGGGAACGTTTTCAAGGATATTTTTAAGAATCCATAATTGGATTTCTTTTAAACTAGGTAATGGTTCAGCAATCTGTCTAGGCTTACCATTCCTCTTGCTTATGATAAATTTTCTATAGAAATAATCGGTATACAATGCGGTCTTTTTCAGATATACCTTTCGATATCCAACTAATGCGGCCAAATGGGTAGTATTGTAAACCACTGGAAGTTTCTGTTCAATTATTGGCTTGGCATAAGTCAAACATTTCTGAATTTA
>JAABUK010010918.1_pt1 | contig 11974 bp, 15 predicted proteins | sample 5559141 | NCBI WGS metagenome assembly JAABUK01 (sample SAMN10711869, study PRJNA513367) | rock metagenome | isolation source: Antarctica rocks | place: Antarctica: Victoria Land, Pudding Butte nord | collected 2016-01-03 | reverse complement strand
CCATTAATGCTTTGCAATCTTCTCTATTGTCCTCTGTACAAGTCATCGCACAATTCAAAAGCGCAGTTTCGACGCAATGTACCGCAGAATCCGTCGCAGAACTGCCGCAGAATACAAGTAACAATTGTGTATTAATCAAAGTAATAATCCATGCAGATCAAAAGTAGTAATCCGCAAATAACAATGGTTTTGCGGATCTGAGCGGCTCCGCAGAATCGGTAATTACTAATTAATAATTACTAATCATATTGAATTAATACTGCGACGTACTCTGCTTGCTCGAAGGAATTAATCTGGCAGGGGATGCTAAATCCAGTCGAGCACACACATGCACTCAACTGTATTTACCTGTAACACTGTAACGACTCTACAACACTCACTTATCATTTATGAACACAACAAAAACCTTACTACTGATCAGCTGAGTTGGCGGCTCAGCCTTATCATCAGTGACTGAGAACTGAACAGATTGTGTTTTCTCAACATGACAACTTTTGGAAAATGCTTCACAACTTTACACCCACAAATATGCCTTATCATCAGTGACTGAGAACTGAACAGATTGTGTTTTCTCAATATGACAACTTTAAAGTGAAAGCCTAAACCACAGCTGCTGTTGTCAGCAATGTGCAATGGCAACTTAACACCTTGCACGCCAGTTGTTGCATTGCTGAAAGATTGAATCACAGTGCACTGTTTCGTTCCAGGTGCTGATGCATAGAGCCCTATGATCCAAGCCATGACCATCAGCTGTGCTAGCTTTCCAGTAAATAACATAATATAGCTTTAAAATAAATTTATGCAGTACCTTATCGATGCATACCCACCCGACTTGCCACACTACGGGAAAAGGAAGAAAAAGAAAAAACCCATACAAAGAATTACTATGACCTTCTGTGAAGCATGTTTTGCCTCTGGGAATCATCTGGGAATCCACAGACGCCTTCATCTCTCCTTGTATGCTCAGCCACTACTAGCAATCAGCATTCATGCATTCTCTGTGTCAGATGTACAGCTGTTCATCATTGTAAGACGCCTAGTTGCTCATATGGCTCTATACATGCAGTGGTGTTGCATAAATAATCTCCATAGATATCTGGCCCACCAGCAGGGCCCACATGGATGCAGTGTACATCAGGATTGTAAGTGGCCATCACATGATGTAGCCATTTACACTGCTTGCACTCGCCTTGGAAGGATGACTCTGCACATGACTGGGATGGCAGCTTCTGCATGTAGGACAGGCAGTCTGCAACACTTCCATACTGAGTGTTGCTGCCGACACAGGACTGCTGAATGATCCGGCAAGTGTCTATGTCACTGGGGATCCCAGCTGAAAGCCAGAAGACAAGCTCTGGATCAAAGGTGACCTCCTGCACAGGCATGTGTAGCCTGTCATTGTTGATCTGCCTGGCATGTATATACCCACGTATATGCCCACATCATGACATGGCACTACATTGTGCAACACCAAGCAACCCATAATGTACTATGATGTACGCAACCTGAGCAGTGACTGCTGTTCATGAGAGTGGGGTTGCTTTGCTTATTGGCAGACAGCAGCGCCTGTTACAGTTCGATGCCTGGACAAAATGCTATGCTGCAGTTTGCCAGACTTTGCTCTTAGCACCCATATGAAGGCATGCAGGCATAGAGAGAGCTGCGAGAACGGCAGATGCTCTTACCGCATATTGTATCTGGGCACTACAGGCGGCAAAGGTTGTGTTGAACGTGGTTTGCTTGTTTGTGACGTTGACTTCATTTGCGGTTCCTTGAAAGATAGTCCCATTCACCAAGACAGTGGCCTGAAGCAAATGTAAACGCTAAGACTGCGGCAAATGATGTGCACAAATGTGCCCTTGCTTTTTAGGTGTAACGAATCATCACACCACGGACATTTGCTTGTGTCTAATGACTTCTGGCCAGCAACGCTAAGCTCTGCAGATCTGGCATCCGGACTCAGCTAACCTGGTGTACAAACTCAGCACGGCACAGACAGGCTTCACAGCTCGGCCGCAGTTCTAGGCGTCAAGGCTTGCGACTTGGGACGACAAAAAAAGATGTGCACAAGGCTCTGCAGGCACGGTCGTGACTTGCAAGAAAGTACGACCAGCTATATATACAAGTAGCCCACATACGTGGTACCTGAATCCAGTCTTCGGCAACGACGAAGTCCTCAGGATTGATGATGTATGATGTAGCTTGAAACGTTCCGTTGGTGAACTTCCCGTCGATGACCAAGGCATACTCGGCGATACTCTCCACTTTACTCCACTCCGGTGTAGGAGCCGGTTTCTGGAACGTATAGTACCGCCTCCGGCGCAAATGCCTCGTATACAGCTTCAATATAGTCTGCAGTATCAAGCATTCCGGCAGGTGATTCGATAAACGCTTCAAGCACCTCAAGGCGCTCCGAAGTTATGTTTGGGCAGGATGCACCAGTGCTCAAGGCCGCACTGGTGCCGTGTACGCGTAGACTGATCATCAATAGTACACATGCTGCGACTTGAGTTGAGGCCTTCATACTGCTCCTGTTGGACTTGGTTGGACTCGGCTGCCCAGTCTCGCAATATTTCTTCGTACGGTTTAACGGTCAGCGGTGACTGATGCTTCAGGTGGTGACTTCGATGTTACTAATACCAATTTTTTGACCAGGCAAATATATATAAAGCTTGAGTCATAGCTTCAGGACAGCACAGATTTACCCGTAGATGATCGTGTACGTCAGCACCCCAATCGCCATGCCCTTGCATGGGCCAAGTTTGAAGGCCAAAGCCTAAGACTTAGACTTCGTGCAAATGCCGGTAGTCTTCGCTCAGCAAGGAAGCTGCTGGTACCATGGTGCAGTCAGCAGTGACAGAGACTGTCTCTGTCAAAGTCAAGGGGCAAGGGTTGGGCCAATCCCTGTCATTTTGTTTGATCTGGTAGGTAGACTGCACAGATTTCAGACACCTCACTAAGAGCAGGGTCAAGAGAATCAGCAAGCACATGATCCAGTCAAAGCCTGTGTTGCGTAATGACAGCAGTGTTGCAAACAGATTGACTCAGCTCTGCTACAATATCTGTATCACAATAACAATAGAGTAAAATTCAGTGTTGAGGTAAAAGGTGCATTGCCACCGTGTCAGGCGGCTAATTTCCTGCACTGTTACATTCTCCCCCCGTTAAATCCGAGGCCACCGTGACTTGGGCTGTTTAACGTCAGGTGTAGGACCTGCAACCCCGGGCTAACCGGGCACTACCCTCAAGGGACAGAAGCAACTTTTTGTCCTCTACCTCTCTACCTCTGCACATGTGCATGCGGAAGCTTGAATCGAACTTGCGACCATGAAGCTTCACAACCCAATGCACTTTGCTAAAGCGACAAGTTCCGGCATCCGAAACCATATGTAGCAGAGCTGAGGTAAAAGGTGCATTGCTAGCGTGTCAGGAGGCTAATTTCCTGCACTGTTACAGATATCTACAATCATGCGCACGCCTATCATTTGGTCACCAAAGTCTACCATCACCAAAATACTATTCTACTGGCTGTTGCAACAGAAGAAACCACTTGGTCTCTTCTGTGGCCTCTTGCTGTGAGCTGATGGGCTACCATTGATGTATCATGCATCATACCGTATGGCATCTGCTGCATCCTGTGCATGAGCAGTGTGACTACGATACGCTGCTGCTCAATGACAGCCTCATGTACAGCTGTGTCTGCTGTAGAAGGCTTTCTGCAGACAGAGCACAAGTCTGGGAAACTGCCCTGAGAGCTCACCTTGACATGACAGCTGCAGCCACATTGTTTGGGGATGCTAATGCTGCGCCGCTGCATGATATCTCAAAGAGGTACATACTGAGTGGTGTGTACTTCGGATGCATGTAGCACTTTGGAACAGAAGTACCTCGGCTTGAGCCAACCATCTGGCCATATGTCATCTTGATGGGGCCGCTCAGTCACAGCAAAACTGTTAAGATGCTGCAGCTGTGTAAGCTCAGCCACTCAATGCTGTGCAGCATTTCAGCAGCATTGCCTTTGGAGTGTTTTGGCCTGTGCGTAAGCTGCCATATCATTGAACAGCTGCTACATGTGCTCCATCAGCTGAGATCTGTAAGATGTCTGTCACAGTACTGCCGGCAGCAGTCAGCAATCGTTGTGTCTCTCAAGTCGTGCTTGCCAAGGTGATCCACGCCCTGCTTGGCTGATTTCAGAGTTTGACAATTGTTAAACACAGCAAGACTGTATGCTGTATGCTGGCCACCAGTATGTGTGGCAAATTGGCGTTCACCCAAATACCTGGAGAACAGCATTCTTAGGATTGCCTGCATGCCATACAAAGTCCAGTCAGGATCAAGACATCTGTGCAGACAGATGCTGTCATGCAGCAGATGATAAGCAACATGGATCATGACATAACATGTATGCAGGGCTAGCTGTCCTGTAGTATGGCAGTACAGCATTCAAGTTGACTCCTGCCAGGCTGCAACTTGAAGGTGGACCCAATGTCCGGTCCAGAAGCAGATATGTGGCTGTTTGCGAACTGCCTTGTAACCAGTGCCTTGAATATGCATATGAGACAGGTAAAATGGATCAATGCAGTGAGGGCTGGCACACAGTGTGAACTTCTGACTCTGTGTTTGCCAGGTCTGGCATACATGCATGTTGAGTGTCGATATGCTGCTGACGTTGCTGAACAAATGCTGCAATATACTGTGTGCTGCCGCCAAACTGTTTGCCTCTGACCCAAGTACTTTTGCCCAACAGATCCATTGCAGCCTTGACCTTTTCAGCAATAGGCTTTTGCTTGGCGCTGCTGGCCCGTGCTTAATACTCAACGTATGCTTGCTAAAGAACAGGGAGCCATTGATTTGACAGCATCACGCACTCAGGAAGCACGGACATGAAAGGCACTGCGGAGCACATGCAAGTGTCTGCATGCCGTTCAAGGAGCGCATGTTCGGTGGCACAGATTTGCGACACATATTGTATTGCCGACAGGTGGCGCCGGCATCGTGGCACATGTCACCACCAGCAGCATGCTATCGCTCAGCTTGAGCAGAAGCACCAGAGTCATCAGGCTCATCTGGTTTGGCAGCTGGCAGACACTCAGGAGCGAGAGAAGCCTCAGAAAACAAAGTAGTGAAGACCGCTGAGAAGCGCACTGAGAGCAGTGAGGCTGCTCACAAGAAGATCCAGGTGTGTAAGCCTACAGAGCACTGATCTGTCTTGCATGCGTGTGATCAAATGCCGCCCTGCTGCCGTGTAGTGCACTGCAGTGACTGGTAGCATGACTGGATGTGCCCGGAAATTCGCTAGCAAGACAGACATGGACGGCAGGCACACCATGCAGCTGTTGCACGACAGTGGATTTGGTTGTTGCAGGCATAATTGTGCTTGAAGAAGCAAAGCAGCTCTGTACAGGTTTGAGTTCAGACACACTGTCAGCATAAACTGTACTGCTTCATCAGTTTCGGAACAGCAGCATTTGCATATTGATCCATACTTGAGAGGCTATTACTACAAACAGCTAGGGCTGCATGTTCTGCAGTAGTCTTGTGTTAAAGCGGCTCTGCGCTGAATGCCACAACTCAGCATGCATGAGCCCGTGTCAGCAAAGGCACAACAACCAGCGGCACATATTTGAGGCACTTAATGGATAGCTGAAGGCAGCAGCATGTTCCAATAGTGACACACAACATCAACCTTTGCTGCTGCAGAGCTGCTCATGAGTGCTGGTGCCAGGCCTGTTGTGCATGCATCAAGACCAGCTTACAGCACCTGTGTAACTGCAAATACTGGGAAGGTGGTTACTAGGTCTAGCTACCCTATTGCTGACTGTGTCATCAAACACACAACCAGAGCTGCATGAGGCCAGCCATAGTGTGCGCAGCTGCTGCTTGCTGTTGCAATGTCACTTAGGTTGAAGTGCAGTTACACATTCCTCTGAAAGGCTTGAGAGAAACTGTCAGAAAGCATAATACTGCTTCAACAACCATGGAATTGCCGCACTTTACCAGAACTTTTGACTCACATATTGAGTGTATGTGGCTGCCTTAAGAAGTGGCATGCGTTCAGCTGAAGAATTTGTTGTGTTTAGCTGGGTGTTTAGCTGAAGTTCTTGTTGTGTTGCCACCATCAATCCTCAGGTGTTCAAAGTTACGCAATGAGATTCTTGTGGCCCCTGTGCAGGTCATCATCACCTTTGCAAAGCAGATCCTTCATTCTTCTGAGGCTCTGTGCCCCGCATAAGGTGAGAAATATCAGGGTACTTCTTCTGCATTTGTCATCCAAGCATGCAATGGTGTATACAATGGCACGGACAGGCAGAATAGGCTGTCCTGTTGAACACACATTCAACAGCAGTGTTGTACATGCGGTCATCAGCACTGATTGTACGGATGGCTGTAGCTGACAGTAACTGATTGCTGTAGCTAACCAGTGACTGATTGCTGTAGCTAACCAGTGACTGATTGCTGTAGCTAACCAGTAACTGTGCATCAACATGCAATGGCGCTGCTGATGCAGCATTGTGAATCTGCAGTGGTCTGAGGCCTCGAGCCATCCTGCAGGGAATTCTCTTTATCCAGCAGCAACCCCAACCATCTCAGAAGTTGCTAGCATGTCTGCACTAGGTGAGAACAATTGCTTTACAGCAATCCCAAAACATCTACTTTTATTCAGAAATGTCATCCCTACACTGGAAATCTAAATTTCAGAAGCGTCTGGGGACAGCAAAAACGCTTCTACATTGTGGAGATGCTTTAGTGCTGCTCGAATTGCATTGCTCAGGCTCTACAACGCCAAATGTGCCTGTCTCATCCTGTGAGGTGGTGCGCAAAGCTTGCTACATGCTCCAGGTGTTTGGGCAAAAGTTTGCTGAGTATACAACAGTGACTGTGTTGGTCATTCGACAGTGTATCGTGTGGCCGCCAGCAGTGCAAGACACTGACAAGGTCCACAGAAGTTAGCACTCTGCATATCATTCGTCCTACACAATAAAGCTTTGATGCGGTCTTTCGATTTGTGAAGTGTTTTGTTTGCAGAGCCCTCTGACACCATGCAAGGCTCACAATACACTTTTGAGCTGCAAACCTACATGTGCTGCATCCAGCGTTCATGGTTATGCTGCAGGGTGCTTTGAATGAAAAGAGGGAGTAGATGAAGCAGTGGCAGTCTGACAAGGACTCCATCTATGCACAAGCAGACAGAGTGACATCATTCTATGCGCTGCGTAAGACAGAGATCGAAGCTCCCAAGCCTTTTGATATGCAGAAGAAAGCACAGGCTACAGTCCTAGAAGTCAACAAGCTGCCAGAGTCAGTGCATAAGGACTGTGCAAGGAAGCTGGTGCTGATGTGGCATACTGGTGAGTGCTGACTGAGATGCAGCAACTTAGCCCTTGAGTCATGTGCCTTTAGGCGCAGGTTGTATGCACTACGTGACTGCAGTCTGTGCACAGCATAAATGTGTGACGGCTCTGCAGAGGGCAAGCAGAGACAACAAGCATGGTTGTTCTATGTTGCCTGCAGACAAGAACGGGATGATGAGAAGGGCAGCTCAGCCTGAAGAGGCATTCAACTGCCCTGCAGTTTGCTGGACTGAAGCTCTGAAGAATTGGTGGCATTCGGGGTGACACCCTGTGGGGATGCAAATCACTGCGCCACAATTTGATATCATAAGCAGTGCATCCTGCAATGTAGAAATCTTAACAGTACAGCATGTTGATTCAACTGTCATCTTTCTTGGTTTCAGGCAGCTGGTGTTGCACACTACACCACGAACGAGCTGCAGCTTGCTATGCCCTGAAAGGCGACAGGCACATCAGGTGCCCAGGCACGCCGGACGTATATTCTGCACACTAGGCAGAAACTGTATGCTGTCTTCAAATTGGTCAGACTTTCCCAACGGTTGCACTGGCACATGGAGTGCATGACACATTGTGGAAGATCATGTTACAACTCAAGTCGGGATGTTTGTCTGATACAGCAGAAAATGGTGTTTGCATACTTGCATCATGAGACCTCGAAGCTTCGCAAATAAAGTCAAATGTGTTCGCTGTTGGGACAATCGAATTGATGAAACACTATCAAATGACATAGGGGACCGAACTTAACGTACAACAACCGATTCAATGTTTCTATATGGACACATGTTGAAGCATCCTCTGGGAAAGAACGGGTCTCAGGCATGCCAGGGTCAGGATCCTGCAGAGACAATTTCATTTAAAGGGCACACATGATCAGGACTGCTCAACATAATGACATGTATGCAGTCAAAAGCGAGACACAAGTCATCGATCTTGCTGGACTGATCATTCATATACTCGTGATCTTTGCGGAACTGCGTGAAAGTGGTCCTCTGCTTCTGCAGTTCTGCCTGCAGCACGTAAACCCAGTGTCTCTGAGGCACAACAGCTGCGTGAAAGGCCTGAAGACCATGCCTGTCGTGCTAGTGCTTTTCCTGGCACATGCGGTCACGCTATCAGTCTGCAGGGCGGTAGATGATCACACGCATGCAAGACAGACCAATGCTCTGTAGGCTGACACACCTTGGTCTTCTGGTGAGCAGCCTGACTGCCCTCTGCGCGCTTCTCAGAGTCTGCCAGCTGCTGAGCCAGATGAGCCAGCTGCCTCTGGTGCTTCTGCTCGAGCTGAATGATAGCATGCTGCTGATGGTTACTACTGGGCGCCACCTGTCGGCAACACAAATTGTGTTCAGAAGTAGCGCCACCGAACTGGTGCTCAGGTCTGGACCAGAATGCAGATCCTTGCATGTGCTGACTTGCATGTAACTGCTTCACAACAGCTTCCTGAGTGCGTGATGACATCAGAGATGTGCCACACACAAGAGGTGCAGGTCATAGCAAACAGACTTAGAATACCAGAATGGAAGGTTGTGAAGGTAAGTCTGTGCACTGAAGCAGATGACAATGCAGGGCTCAAAAGACAAGGAGTGGTACCTGAGGCTTCTTGAGGTACAGCTGCCGGCTCAGCTTCTCCACCTCCTGCCTGGAAGCCCTCTCAACTCCCTGCAGCTTCTGCAGCTGCTTCTCCAGGGCTTCTACACGCTGCCCCTGCTGCTCCAGGGCTGCAGCATGCTGGCTGATGAGGGCTTGGCGGTCTGCCTCACCATTAGTCAGGGCGCCTTGTGCCTGCCTCAATTCCGCAGCCAGCCTCTTCTCTCGTTCCTGAATCAAGCCATGACAAATTGCAGACCAGCAGCTGCAAGAGTATGACAGTTGGCCCTGCAAGCAAAGGAGATCAGAGAACAGCACAGGGAACTGAGCCAGGTAATACTGAGGCAGTTTGTGCATCAGCAGATGCAGCAGTGCCAATCAAAACCCCCACGGCAGCTCAGCAACACATCAAGAAGGGGTTGCACAACGTCACACACAACCGCATACACTGCCTCAGAGAGGGACAAGACAACTGGTTGACTGCCAGGTCAGGCCAGGTGAGGGTAGCCAGGGTGGAGCATACCTCAGCAGCACGCCGAGCCTTGAAGGCTGCCTCCCTTTGCTGGTGAGCGTTCCTGCTGTTCTTGAGGGCCGTCTCCAGTTGCCCCTGCCCCTGGCTAGCCTTTGCACACTCAGCCAGGGCAGTCTCCAGCTGGCCTTCAAGGCTGCTGACTTCATTCTGCAACTGCTTCTCTGCCTCAGCAGTGCTGGACTGCAGATCTTGCAACTCCTGCCGGAGCGTTGAAGATTCTGCCTGCATGACATGGACATGCATTGATGATTGGCAGCCCGATATCGAGCACGGCCGGTGTGAGGTGTGGTAAGCTTGGATCAAACAGGGCAGAAAGCAGTTGCTGAAGCAAGTGGGTGATTCCGACATGGCATCAAGTACTGCTAGCTGCCCCCTGATTGCTCAATGACAAGAACAAGGTCCCACAACAGGTACTCAATGAACTGCAGGAAGGCAAAAGGGAGGGAACACAGAAGAAAAGAGTAGTGTAGTGCAGTGTAGTGTAGTGCAGTGTAGTGTGATGTAAAGTTTGGTGTTTCTATGAAATGACGTATCATAAGGTATCACAAAGTCATTTATGACACAGGTTGGACGAACTGTCTGGCAGCTCAGTTTGAGGCAAATTACTCAGCCGGCATACAATCAGTGCAGCTTGGCGCTTTGCTAATGAGTGCAGCTTCAACTTTTATACCGTTCAAACTTCATCACAGCCATGGAAAAAACCACTCAATGACATGAGGTTTGGATTGAGTGGTCTGCAAGAAGGACATAAGGACAACCATGCAGCAGCTCAGGCATGCTGGAATACAGCGCCAGTACTATATTTTGAGCACCCAAGTCAAACATTTCATTATGTAGTCAAAGTATCTGAGTGGATGATCCACTGGCCAGTTTGATTCTTGCAGCGTGCTTCACATGCATGCAACCCAGTAACTGGTGTCACATTGCCACCACATCGCCCCTGGTTTTCACTGTACTGTATCGTCGAATGACTGACTCACTCACTGATTGAGTCACACGTGCCAGCTCACCTCAAGTGCAATGCTGTGGCTGCTCACGGCCTCAGCCAGGCCCTGCTGGGCAGCTTCCACTTCACTCTTCTTCACTTCCAGCTCTTGCCTCAAGGCAGAGTTGCTGTGCAGCATCTCAGCCACCTGCCTCTGCAGGCACTCATTCTCTTCATGGTGGGCCTGCAACATCCAAATGTTACTAAGGCATGAGTCATGGAGAGCACATGTAGTCCTGTCAAGGTGCACTGGGCAATTAGTAACACTGACAGTCATTACTCTAAGAATGGTAGTAGTATCACTAGTGATGATGACAATAATGACAATCATAGTTACTTGACTGCAAGCACGACAATCTGGGTGAGCATGGTTTGAGCTGTCTGCACTCCACATGACTCACCCAAAAAGGCAGCATTAACAAGCCTTATACATCGATGCAAATTGCTGTGATTGCATGCATTGATGCAGAATGCTGGGTTTCCATGTGTTTGATGCAGAATGCTATGACTCATGTGCCAATGCACAATGCGGTGACTCCATGTGTTTACGCAGAATTTGGTGAGCCCATGCACCAATGCAGAATGTCTCAAATCATGCATTGATACAGAATGTTATGAATTCATGCATTGATGCTGTGCGCACAGCTGCCCATGAGAGTGAGAAGCACCACATCAGGTATGACTCAGCTGAGCTCACCTCAGCTGCTTGCAAGCTGGCAGCCTTCCACTCAGTCTGCCTTTGCTGCAGCTGCACATGCAGTCCAGCATTGCCTTCTCTGGCAGCAGACAACTGGGTCCGCAATGCCTTGAGCGCAAGGTCCTGGGCCTGCACAAAGTTCAAGTTTTTGATTGGACGCGTTTTGTCTATAGCTGCTCTGGCAAAATCCCTACCAGCTACAGTACTGACTTGAATACAACCCTGCATGCCTCAAGTTTTGGTGTTGCCATCTTTCACTTTACCTTGAGATATGGTGGTATGTAACGCCATCCACATGTTACATGCAACTGCAATGCATTGTCACTGCCATGGGTAAATGGCTGCATATGTTATGCTGTGCTCAGAGGCTCTTCAATGGAGTCAGCAGAAGTGTAACGCAAAGAAAGGGGTTGACTCACTGCTGACAAGAAGCTGGATGGTGCAGCAAACTAACCTGAGCTGATTGCTGCTGCTCTTGCTGGGATGTGGACAGCTCATCCTAGAGGGCGCGCACTGCCTCACCCTGCTCCCTGAGCTGCTGGCCCATGCTGTGGGCATCCTGCTCATGCTCCTGCACACAACCACACGTGGGCACTGAACCAAGAAACCACTGCATGAGCAGCAAAGTGTGTGAAAGATGCTCCTGACAGAAGGTGTTGCTGTACAGTATAAACACAGACAGACAGATTGCTGGAAGGGTTGTGTAAAGATGTATGGTAGCCAATTACTGAAAGTGACGGCATATCATTTACACACCATCAGTTGGCTGACGTCAAAAGCGTCAAGGTGGTGCTGGCCACAGCTTCAGACAGAGCCATGCC
>JAABUK010010916.1_pt1 | contig 11975 bp, 11 predicted proteins | sample 5559141 | NCBI WGS metagenome assembly JAABUK01 (sample SAMN10711869, study PRJNA513367) | rock metagenome | isolation source: Antarctica rocks | place: Antarctica: Victoria Land, Pudding Butte nord | collected 2016-01-03 | reverse complement strand
AATTTTAGAAGTGTTGACCCTACATTGAAATTTAAAACTCAGAAACGCCTGGGGACAGCAAAAACGTGTTATTTTATTGGGGAGATGTTGTGGGTCCTCACAAGATTGATCTTGTGCTGCAGGCAGAGTCACAGACAGCTTCTTATGATGGAGCCTGATCTTTGCAAATGCAGACAGAGTGTTGTACACAGCTTTGGGCACAGCTTTGGACACAACAAGGCACTGCTACAGCTTGTGAACACTCCTGGCACTGCTGTTTGACTTTGCGGCACTGCTGGTGACTTTGAGACACCAGCAGTGCCACGAGTGTTCACAAGCTTTAGCAGTGCCTTGTTCAAAGCTGTGCCTCAAAGTCACTCATGTGGTTGATGGTGTACTGCAGGCATGTCATATACAGCTTCACTCTCCCGTAGCACAATCCTTGCAACTGCAGAGAGGTATTTTGAACGTTGCTTGGGCATAGGCAACACATCAGCTCATCAACACTTGCAGCACTCCCAATGAACTGTAGATACTCTTGTGGCTGAACTGTGACTGCATTTGTGTGCTGCAGACAAATATCAGACAGCTTCAGGAAGAGCTATGCCCTGTTGTGGCAGAGCCTGATCTTGCAGCACTCCCAATGAACTGTAGCTTCTCTTGTGGCTGAAATGTAACTGAAGCCGTGTGGTGCAGGCAGATACCAGACAGCTTCAGGAAGAGCTACGCCCTGTTGTGGCAGAGCCTGATCTTGCAGCACTCCCAATGAATAGCAGATCCTCTTGTGGCTGAACTGTGACTGCATTTGCGTGCTGCAGACAGATATCAGATAGCTTCAGGAAGAGCTACGCCCTGTTGTGGCAGAGCCTGATCTTTGGTGATGCAGAGGGCATCAAGGAGCACAGCCAGGCCATGAATGCTGGGGACATGTACCCCCTCTTTGCTGGCATGCTCACCAACAGACCCTGGGATGAGGTATGCTGCTGCAACCCTTGACAGCAAGAACAAGGAAAACAAAACCTACAATACTTTCTCTCGCGAGCTCTTGTGAGTGGCCCTGCTGGCAATACCGTTTTTGTCTCTCACAGGAGAGGTTGAATAATGTGTGCTGCCCAGCTGAGACTGCCCCAAGCAGGTTTAAGATTCAGGTTTCAGGGTTTTTTAAATCACAGGCATGTCAAGGTCCCGTATGTCAGACCGCCAGTATCAAAACGGCTACCCTTGCCCTGCAGGTCATCAGCAAGGACATTGATCATCTGTACATGTCCGGCGACGAAGAGGAGCGCAAATCCATTCAGCAGACCTCACAGATGTTTGCCGCCCAGATAACACAGCTGCTGTTCAAGGTGCCAAGAGTGCTGCTTCTGCTGCTGAAGACCAATGATTGCCTCAGATCTGTTGACCTGGCGCTCGGTGAGGTAAGAGCTGTTATAAACCTGCTGCTTCTGAAGAAATGATTGTCTCAGATCTGTTGATTTGGCACAGGGTGAGGCAAGAATTGTTGAATACCTGCTGTTTTGCTGTGTCATGGATGTGCCAGGCAAACACAGATGTATACGTCAAGTGCTCCTGTCTGCCAGAATGTACTAAATCCTTGCATGCAAGCCTCTTGCACATTCTCTCTCTCTTCCTAGCAAGTATGTTTGTGAACGCATCCAGGCCTCTTCTACTGCAGTTGGTGACTGTTTGTGCGTGTGTCTGCAGCCTGTGAACACATTTGTAATCACAGCCAGGGAGTGCAGCCGAGCCTTGACAGACATCCGCAACAGGGAACAGCCAGGCATCAGGTCTATGTTCAAGGGCAAAATAGATGAATGGCATGTGGAGTACAGAGTTACACTGTTGAGGGTGGCCTCATGGTGGGCCTTGAAATGGGTGAGTCTGAGTGTTGCATAGACCCATCACATTCACCAATGCAGGGGTTGGACATGACTATGTATGCCAGACCGTACAGTGTGCTATGCTAAAGATGATTGTGCATGTCACCGCTCTGCACAGGGTCAGATCAAGTCTTCAACATAATGAATTAACATGTCATGCAGACATTGAAGCTGATGTCATGCAAGCATTCCTGTGCCTGCTGTCAACTTGTGATTGCTACAGTGAAGCTGACAGTGTGTGATCATTGTTGTACATGGAATGCAGGCCAAATGGGTGGGCAAAACACCCAAAAACAGGCGCAAGATGCGAGAACGACATTCCAGCAAGCTTGCTGCTAGCGCTCCTCTCAGTGCAATTGGCGGAGACATAGTAGTGGCACATGCCTAGAGACTTTCTTGAAACACAAGTGTCTTGTAGAAGTACAGCAAATACAAATGCTTTTTGCTGCGCAAGGCATGTATATTTGAGTCTTGTGGACCTTGCCCAAGATCAGATTCTGCTGTTGCTGTGTCTGCGTGCATTTGCGTGACTGCCAGCAGTCTGGAAGTAAACAGCAGGTGTGCAATGCTATAAATGCAGCTTACATGTCAAAAACTACGATGTGTTCATCAACAGCAAAAGTTTCAGCCAATAAAATCATTTCGTGACCGTCGGCAAATGCCTCAAGTGCATGCCTTCTAATGAGATCAGTCGTGACAATATTGTCATCAATGCAGTTGACGTCAAGGCTGTGTAGCGTGATATCAACATCAAAAAGTACGCTGGCTGCCCAAAGCCTCCATCACAATTCTGGTAGTGTCTTAGCTTTCATCGCTTCACGCGCCTTTCTCAGAAGATCCTTTGCTTCACCTACATTGGGGCACCATCACATTTGATAGGTCTCCAAAATTGCGCCAGGGTGCAAAGCCAATACGAAGAGTGCCTGAAAGCCCAGGTCTGAAAAGACAAGACTGATCCGCACACCAACAAAATCTATGCAGCTGCATGTGTTGGAAACAGATACGTATCTGTGTACAGAAAATAACATAACAGAATGCACCACTGCTAGCCCCTGCATCTGCAGTCAAATTTGGCAACAAGACTGTGTAGCAAGACCAAAAAAGCATGGTCTTGGGCAGCAATGCGACATGCCACGACCAGGGAAGCATCACAACCAGGGCAGTACACTTGCATGGGTTCACTGACCTGGTCTCAGTTCACCATGTTGCATGCGCAACACAAGGCCAGTAGCTTCAGGCCGCCTGAGCAAGCCTCTGACATTGCGCAGCCCACTGCCAAAGCAGACCCCACACACCTTGACCCCTCTGCTCTGGCACTGAGGGCACTCTACAAACTCGTAGGTAGAGTTGGCGCGCTTTCTGCTAAGCACCCGCCATAGGCCTGTTCCACCGCACATATCACATGGTACGACACCTGTGCCGACACACTCTCTGCATTTGTCTTCGGCATTGGCACCTGCGCAACACAACGTTAGCTGTCACAAATTCTGACGAACAGCACACAAATAGCATGGTCCCAAAGATGCAAACACATGACGTTGAAACAAGTCCTCTGCAGAATTTGACAGTTGTACTCAGGATCACACAGTTGCAATGACTCCGCACAACATGACAATCATGAAGAAGATGCAAAAGGCAGCGTCGTGGTGACAATTTTCTGTACTGGGCAGCATTGAAGCACATACCATCTGCTGAGTATTGTGTTTTGCCAGCAGGTGCCCCAGCAGCTGTAGCAGGAAGGTTTGTCTGTGCAGCCAGACTGACCCCAGCTGCTGACCACAGTAGCTGCCTTCGGCTAACATTCAATGCGGATCGGGACTGGTGGCATGCACAGTCATGTGCATGCTCCTCTTGATGGTCATGTCTGCTGCAGTCTGCTCGCACTACAGGCACAAGTGTACTGCTGGTCAGTATTTGTGCTGGAACTGCAGCATTGAGATGGAACTTGAACCGCTGCATGACTCGCTTTGACATACCTGGAAGCGCCTTCCTTGTTGCGAACCGCCAGGCAGGACGCAGTTTGGAAAGCCTACTGCTGAGAAAGGGTTGGCAGCCAGCCTGCAGATCAATACGACAAGCAAGTGACTTAGGCACGAAGTTTCCTGCAATATGACCAGAAAACCTGGATGCGCGTTCTGTATTAGCAGAACCGTGCTGCTCACCAAAGGCTGTGTGGGAGGCAGGTGTAGGCAGGTACCGTGACTCATTCTGTCTAGCTATGTACACAGCGTTAAAGCTCGTCTGTGCGTCAAAGCTTGCTCGGACGCAGAAAGCGCAGACTGAAAGAAATGGACAACGCAGGGCCAGAAACAGATGTGTTGTACAGTCGGTAAAGGCTATGAGGCGAGTTTGACTGTCACGACTTGTGCCCATACTTCTTTGTCCGTAACGCCAGCCAGCGAAGACTTTTAATCGCTAAAAGGTGCTGCACACCACTGAGATTTGCAACTCAGAAGGTATGCAGACTTTGTTCAGCATCATGCCTCAGCAGGAGCAGCTTGTGTATGTCTGACGGCATATGCCGGCTGTTGGCACAGTTCACTGCTCCTTGACAATGTCATGATTGGGCATTTGAAGATTCGCAATATCACACTAAGACAGTTCATGTTGCATACAGAACCAGAAAAATCCAACCGCTGTAGCGCCACTCCTGACATGATGATGTAGCAGAAATCGATGCACAATATTTTTGTGGTGATGTGATGACACAAGGCTGCACAGTTGCGTCTTATAAGTCATAAAATTTGTGTGACAAAATTTAGTACAATTATAAACACCTTAAGATGTTCAGTTACTAACAGCCTTACAGGACAAGCGCATGGGCTGACACAGCTACGTGTTTATGCCATTGACAGCGATTATATATGCCAAAGAACAGCAAGCCCAAAAATGAAAATGACATGTGTGCAGGTTTCCTGTGACATCCAACTGACTGTGCATACATGACTGCGTTTCATACATTGTACAAGTACATCTGCAAAGCTGATTATGTGAATCTGTCAGGAAGGTTTGCTTGCTCAACCTCAGTAGGATGAAACACCAGCAATTGGACCTCTGATTCTCCTTGCCAGCTGCATGTCCTTTGGCACTGCAGTGGAAAATGCAAGTGAAGACATGCCATCGCACAAAGGTTGCCCTTATTGTGGATAGTAAGGTTGCATGCTGTACATGATGCAGCAAAGGTGTGCATGATGCAGCAAAGGTGTGCATGATGCAGCCACCATAAAAGCGGAGGGCGCATGTTGAGCAGATCTTTGCTGCAGGCTTGTGGTGCTGGTAAATTGGAATAAGCGCTTACTGATGGTGACGCGCTTGGCGTGAATGGCACACAGGTTGCAGTCCTCTAGCAAGTGAACAATAAAGTCTTCTGTGGCCTGGACAACACAAAGTTTGTACTCCAATGCAACACGCAGCCAGCCCTCAGATTGCTCAAGGATTGGCAGACAACCTTATTACATGAAGGCAGGTGTGTGGCTTGTGTAACTGGAACAGTCAAGACAACATTGCAAGGTGCAGGAACATGTGCATTACCTCTTGCAATGCAAGCAGACCTTCTGCAGTCCATCTAAACGGCTCTGGAGCAACATCATTTGTGAGTTCCCGCACCTGCATAGCCAAGTCAGGTGCTGTCTAAGTGAGAAGCCTGCTGTTGTTCAGCAAATGGCAAATGCTATACCAGCCTAGCAAAGGGAAGTTTTCTGATCAGCAGGTCTGTGGTTCTCTGGTATTTGCGGATCTCTCGCAGCGCTACAGTACCAGGGCGATATCTGAAGGTCTTGCCTGCAGTGCATAAAACAGGATGTCCTTCACCTGATTCCCAAGATACACACAATAGATGAAGGTCCGGGCCTACTTACGGGGACCAGCAGTGCGCTGAGTATGGTGTACAGCCACTGGCTTCCTCCTTGTTGGAGTCTTGGTGGGTGCAACTTTCTTCTGCTTGCCCGTAGTCTTCTGTGCAGCAGAATTGCAAGTGTACTTGATCCCGATGTTTGTTCTCAATGCAGGTCAGCAGATAGTGCTTAAACGTACCTGGTTTTGCTTAACCCGGGCCATGTGCAGGTCAGAGCACTGCTTTGATCACGACTATGGGCCAGGTCGCTTGGCGCCCTGTCACCTGCTCAACGGCTGCAGATGATGATGCCTCATCAGCACTGCACACATTTGTTCAGCCCAGTCAACGCGGTGGACAACGGACAGGTTTCCTCGAGCTGATGAACAGGCACCGTAACACAATTTGAACAATCGTTACGGTCCGTAAACCTCGATTGTACCAATTACAGGTCAGCTGTGTATGACCTTTACTCCGCCGCGGATTTAAAATGGGCCCATTTTAAATCCGCGGCGGAGTAAAACAAACTCTGAAGCTGTGTATGACCTTTGCTGTCCTAAATCGTTGCAACAGACGAGTGCCCCCGAGGATCTGGATGTTTATTGTCAAAACAGCGTCCGAAGTTTTACCTGGGACCTCAATCAGTTTGTCGTTCAGAATGCCATGCTAATAGTACAGTGTGTTCTCTGTAAGTACACCTGACATTACTTGTTGACTAGGGCTACCTGTGCATGAACTGGAGTTCTCAGGATTTTCAAACACAATGTGCCAAAAGTCTACTCTGTTGATATAGGTATAAACACTGCTTCAACCTGCGACGGACCTGCATGCTTTGTGTCTGAGCTTGTGGCCGGCAGCGCTTTGACCTAAGCTCAGCCCCAGATTTCTTTACAGCCGACAGCTTACAATGTGTCAAGACTCAGCCAGCCACTGTTGTAATGCAATACTCCCGACATGCATATGAGACTCATGCATACGTACCGACATACTTTGCTGTGACACTCTGAGAGTGTCACGGCAAAATATACAGACTGTATGTACACACTGATCCCGACAGTTTACCGAGCTTTGCTGAAGAGTGCAGTTTCGGGAAATGATCATCGGTTTCATGCCAAAAGACCTGGGAAGACCTGGGATGTCATTGAGGATCTGCAAAAAGGTGAAGCTCAGAAGCTCAACTCCACAGCTCAGCCACGTTCAGCGCCAGCTCGCACTGCGAGCCTCGTAGCGTCAAGGCTCAGATTGGAGACATAGACAAGCAAAAGCTGGAGCGGGGCACCCTTCGAGATGTCGATATACCAAATCATCAACACTAGCACCAAAGGGCTGTGGCCGGAGAGTGAGAATGTAACCCTCGTACAAGCTTCCAGTCGTGAGGCGATTATCAGGGCGGTGCTGCGCGGACAAGACAAGTTCATCGAAAAACGACTGCTGCCGTGTCACCGAGGCTTGATGTGGAAAATCAAGACTTTTCGCGGCGACGAAGACGATCCGGCAACAGATGATCCAGAAGCCTTCAGACTGGACATGGATGCGGATGTCAGAGGCAGGACAGAGGAGGATTTTGTGAATAAGACCTTAACAGACATAGACGAAAACTCCATCAACGACCGGGGATTCTATACGGCCATTCTCAAGATGGAGCATGTACAACCGGTGTACGACAAGGTCTACGTGCTACACGAGCCATGAAAGCTGGAACCTCACAAGTCACGGCAGATCGAGTGGTAGAGTATCTGTGGCACGGCTGCTATGTTCATACCTCATGGCTGCATGTGGTCTTTCTAATTGGCTTGTCAGTGTCTGGGAATGGAGCTGCTCACACTCAACGCTGTGACAAATCATCTGAGGTTGACTGTTGGGTCATGCCACCGGATGATTCCAGTGGTGAGTGCAACCTGAGTGGGAGCATAGCTCGAAGACCAGATGCAGGCACCTATTCAAAGCTTTTCACGCTTGATCCGCACACTTGCTTGCAAGATGTAGCTCAAGCTACTATCCAGTTGATGCACTTGCGCCTATTCTTTAAATTGCACCAAAACAGCATCAGCATGGTGTTACGGCTGCATTGACAAGGTGACCACGGTCACGAAACATGTGACACCGTCAGTCAACGGTAATTGTTGAACTGAGAAACAAGTTCAGCTCTAGTTGAAGAAAAGCGGACACTCAGTGCTTATGTGACATGGACAGTCAAGAGTCTGTTGGGGGCCTGCTGAGGATGGTCGTACATGGTGTGTACAATGTCTGCTTCCTTGTGTGAAGGCATTTAGAAGCATCACCAATTTGAAACCAAAATGAACTGCTCGAAATGAGCTGCGAGTGTGTATTTGAGTGCTGAGTCAAATTTTGAGTGATACATGGCATAATGATTATTTGTCACGTTGCTGTTATGTACCCCTGCTGCACAAGCATTGAATGAGCCGAGGCCTCGTGTTTGGAAAAACTGCTGGACACGTCACCAACTCTGACACTCACATGTACTCCTCGGTGCTTGCAAAATCTAGATTGAGGCGAAAATAATACGACGCTCAGTTTCTCACTGTAACTGTTACAGACGCTTGCTGCAGTGTCCCGCAGCATTTCATGACAGCGTGAGCATGATGTTTGGCTCGAGTTTGCATTGACAACATTGCTGATGAGTCATGTGACATCATGAAGTCAATAGTCAATTAAGCTGACGACCCTATGGACTCTTCACACTGCAATTAACGAAATACTAATACTCAGTGCCGACTTTGATGCTTCTTCAAACTACAGGGGCCTTGTGAATGGCGAGAGTATGATACATGGTGTACACGAGTTGAACTGTCGTCCAGGCGCATCAGCTTTTCAAACGAACTGATGTGACCGAGCCGCGGAGCACTACTGTGCAATCACTTTAACTCTTCTTCTGCAAATGCTGAGTCAGATCCTCAAACATACAATGCTGTTGAGCTGTCAAGACTGTTGACCTGCACTATGAGTTGAGGCCTCATTTATTGCTTTCAATGTCTGCTGAAGCTCCGTCCACGTGATGTGGAGACTGCTGCAATTCACAAGAGGCTTGCGCTGAGATTTGAACCCCCTGCCGAGGATGCTGTGCTTGAGACTGTGCATCAACATCATTGACAAGCAGCCCTTCCAGAGCAGAGTCTGTAGGTGTGGTCACTGCAGCGGCAGGAGTGGGTTTTAGACCTTGTAGCTCCTGCACACGGAGGATGCGCTTGCTGAGAGTGAGGGCTGGCTGCACATACTAAGCAGAATGCAGGAATGACTCAGCATGCATTGAAGGCCTTGATTGCGGGTCTGGTCTGTATGTATAGCATGCAAGCTACCTTCCTTGTAGCATGATGCATGTGTCATCAGACCACACCACTGTCAGCAAGCATGGCCTGCAGATGTGCAGTGATCACGTGCAGCCTTAACAGCACTCAAATGCACCAAATGCGTCATCACAAACTGGGGCAGCAGGCTTTTGTGGCATCATCTATCTGTCTGTGATGTCCTTGAGAGAACCAAAGGCTTCCAAGATACAGGTACAAATGGGAAGACAAGACTTGCACGTACCTAGCTCATCATGAGCTGGAAAGGGTTCTGATTAATACTTTTATTATTATACAGATACAAAAGATGGTTGCTTGGCACTCAGCTAATAGCAAGCCTGCAGTGGCAAGAAGCTTAGAGACATGACTCACCACATCATCTGGGTGCTCTCTGAGGCTGGCTCTGTCACTTGAATCTGAGGATGAGCGCTGCAGGTGAGACTCAGCAAGCACCTCTGCAGCTCTCATTGCTGCCTTCTTGTCTTTTGGGTACGTAAAATGCAACCCTGCAGCATCAAATTGTTTTAAAAATGCACTTGTGTGTACTCAAGTGACATACTGGTTCCACCTTTGACAAGATCAAGGCTAATAAAATCCACAAAGACAGTTATGACTTTTCAAGCATATGCAGGTGCACGGTGAGCTGATGTTGTCTAATGCGGATTTGCATGTCATCTATATTCATCAGCCTGATTTTGAGCCAAGGGCATCAGTCTGCTGATTGGTCATCTTCATCAGCATGCTTCTAATAACATTAACAATAATTGTAATAATAATAAACAACAACTACAACAATAATAACTACGCTTTCCAGCTCATCATGAGCGGGACATGCTTCTAAGGTAGCTGTAAAAATATCATTAGGCTTAACAAGCTGAGTCATACTGATGTAGCGCTCCATTTTGCATAACTAGTAACAACTGGGTGGACAAAATCACGGACTGGCTCATGCTGTCCAGTTGCATCTTGCTGTGCATGCATAGTGGGGAGTTTCAAATTGATTGTGCTGTGCACATTGCTTGGCAAAGTGTGAGCAAACACAAAAGGCTTTCTGCAACCACTGCGTGCTGGCATGCACCTTCATGCTATATGCGCACCGCAGAACAACTGATGGGCATGGTCACTCTGTTACTGATAGAGCAAAATGTGGGCCTGGGGATTTATAAACATGTGCAGGATCTGCACAGCATCCATTCTCTGCAAGGCTCGCTGTGCGCCAACACCTCAAAGTATCTGAAAAAGCTTGCCTGTGTAAATGATGAGAGCAAAGGTCCAGGGAACAATCAAGAAGGTGACTAGGGCATTGCCCAGCGCCCTGGCCTTTGCAGCATCTACTGTGGCATCTCCAGACCGAGCTGCAGTTCCCTGCAAGCCATTGCAATATTTGTGCTGCATAAAAGGCTGACACTGACCCCTGCAAATTGCTGATCATCTCAATACTCAGTGTCTCAGCAATTTTGCAGGTATGCTTGAGAAACGCATTCTGCCAATTTTCAAGCATGTCAAGCCCTACAGATGCTGCCTTCAGTCATGAACACATGCAGCACGGACAGCCTGGATCCAAAGACTATATCTGGAGCCTGGATGTTTGCAATGCCTGAATAGGGAAGATTCTTTGCAATAGCAGAAGGAGTTTGCAACAGCAGCTGGACCGACGGGTTCTGCACAACAACATCAGTCTGCACAGATCATCCTTCTGCTGACATGACGACGCTAGTCAGCAAGCACGCCAAAATGCAGGTGCATTCATCTTGGCCCTATCATGCACAGGTCAACACCAGGGCATACAGTGCTGCAGATGAAATGCAGCCCATTGGGATGCAACTTACAGTGAAGCCAAACATCCTCTCGGCCAGCATGCCCACAAGCGGGGCTGCACAGGCAGCAATGGCACCCTCAAAGCATCTGTCAAAGGCGTAGATCATGTTGCGCAGGTGCGGCGGCACAATCTCTGCAAAGACTGGGTTGTTGCATGCTGGCGCTGCCCATGTCTTCAGCGCCCCCATTGTGACTAGGGCCCAGCCGTACAGGGCAACTGTGCCAGGCTGCCCATTCTCTGGCAGTCCCTGACAACAACAGCAATAACAACAATATTAACTATTAATACAATTATAACATTATTAATAATAATAACAGTAATAATAATAACAATAGTAATAAAGCTTTGGAAAGACAAGACTTGTCCCGCACGTACCTAGCTCATCATGAGCTGGAAAGCGTTGTTATTATTATTATTATTATTATTATAATAGTGATAGTAATAATGATAACGCTTTCCAGCTCATGATAAGCTAGGTACGTGCAGGACAAGTCTTGTCTCTTCAGAGCAGCCTGTCTTGTGCATCCCTACAAGGCCTACTCATACAACAGTTTTGACAATCACATAACACAACATCAATCTGGCAGTCCCTGCACTACTGAAAGGCAGACTCAGCACACCTGCATGGATACGTGTCCTTTGCTTGACAGAAGACAGTGCACACGCAACAAAGTGTCTGATGCTCATCATACGTCACTCCAAAAGATGTCTTGCACAACAGAAGGGGTGAAAGTAGGGACAGCTGAGATGCATTGGCCCCAGTGCCGAGGTGCTGCACAGAGGATCCCAAACATCAGCATAGGAGCACTGACGCACTGCATGATTTGGGTCGGTGTGATAAGGAAGCAGGAACTATGGCCAACTTTGGCAGTGAATGCAGAAAACGTACTGTAGCTTCAGTACCACGTATAACACTGTGAGGAGCAGAGGAAGCTCCAGATGAGTACTAGATCATGTGAATAAAATGATAGATCAAGACAAATGGTGAGTCACCTTGATGATCAACCATGACATGGGGATGCCAGTGAAGACACTGAACTGAGTGACAGCAATCCGGCCATGATGAGGGAATTTGGAAGCTGCAAAGTCCCCAACCCACCCCCCCAGCAGACCCCCCACAGCTGTTGCCCCAAGGAACAGGGACATGAGCATGCTGGCGT
>JAABUK010010915.1_pt1 | contig 11975 bp, 4 predicted proteins | sample 5559141 | NCBI WGS metagenome assembly JAABUK01 (sample SAMN10711869, study PRJNA513367) | rock metagenome | isolation source: Antarctica rocks | place: Antarctica: Victoria Land, Pudding Butte nord | collected 2016-01-03 | reverse complement strand
AGCAGACCTTGTGACGGTAAATGACCTTACCTTACAGCACTGTAATCTGTCAAATGAGGCTTTTCAGGCAATAGGGCAGTTAACTCAGCTTACTAGCCTCGACTTCACTATGTCTCGTACATTCAAGGGGGTTGTGGACATGGAAGCTTTGAATGCCTTAGAAAATTTAGTGCAGCTGTCAAAGCTCCATGGTAAGTTTGTGTCTAGGACGAGGCACTTGAACGAGTTTCATTTAGCTGACTGGTATGATACCTTTTCCGAGTCACCAGCTTTTGTATCTATTCAGGATGTCCAGCTGAAGTTGCACAGGGTTCCCAGATATAGTGACTGGTCAAGCGATTTAGATGGTGATGTTTCTTGCGCATCTGATGATGATCTTGATTGCAAGCATTGCATTGAGGACTTGTCGCAGCTAAGTTCCTACTTGCTTTTGGACAGTGATGAAGATGAAGAGGCCGATAGTGATCTAGATCTGCAGCAAGATTCAGAAACTGCAGCTGAGCAGGATGCATGGTCAGCTGGAGATGCACCCTGGGACCCCTTAGCACTCAGTGCAGATTTGGATGACAGTGCCTACTACACTGTTGATGAAGCGTGATACACATCATGTGCAAGTTCAGCTTGATGCAGTCTATAGGGACATTGTGTCACAATACTACTTTACTGGCCAATGTATCTGTGGATCTGTGGATGTAACGTAATGTTGACAAGTTTGGCTTTGTCCAGTGATGGCATAGTGCTGCTAGACTGCTCTGGCTATTAACGCGCAAAATATATAATCTTGATAAAGCTTTGTGCGAGCATCCTTACAAGTCATCTTGCCAGATGCGTACTTGCAATTCGTTGAACTGTGCACCCATGCAACAAGAAAGACAAGAATGATTTACAAAGAATCCTAGCCTGTACATGATCCTGACCAAACGACCACAAAGCAGACATTCATAAGACATGACCAGCTGAAAGGTATAACTGCAAGCTGATCAAATGTGAACCAAGAGTGCCTGGATTTCAAAGCAGTAGGTAGATCTGTATGGTCAGCTTGTTTTCCACCTGACCATACAGACCGGTCCGACAGGTACCTACCTACTGCATACAGGACCACTTGTTGATCATGTGTACACGGCATATCTTTTTGACCCATACAAATGCATCTGTTTCAGACCAACCCCTCCACAATGGCACCCTGCCATTGGCAGGGTCAGATGCTGCAAACTGTTGCATGCTTTCATGAATGAAAGCTCTCCCATGCATGTGGATTCAGTGGATGCCAGCGCTCAGTGCTGAGCGCCCAGTGAGAAAGCAAGATGCATGCAAGTGACACAAGTTGTTGGGAAACCTAGGCATGCCTGCACTGCTACCAAGTGTATCTACCCTCTTGTCCAACCTATGCCTAGGGGCTGCAGCTGTTGTGCCATCAGCAACACTCCTTGCTTTGACGTCAGGGAATGGCGCTGAATGGCAGTGCTCAGAATGCTGGGAGGCAGCTTCTCCATGGCCGGAATCGTGAGCATCCTTGTACTGAGGTTACTGCTGGAATGTAGTGTAGCAACCAATTGTGCTGATTGTGCAAGAAATGTGTGTCTCTAAATTGTGATGACACAGGGTTGTTACTGTGCTTGTGTTATGCGATGGTACATTTGTCTGTCTTCACATGATTCATGTAAGGTGTGGCACGTTAAATGTCAGTGATGCACGTCCTGTAGTGTGGGTTGTGTTTTGTGGGTTGTTCTGTCTGGGGTATTTTAGTGTATGCAATTGATTTTGTTTATTTGGCGGAGAACTCACCTGCCTGTTTCTGTTTAGACAGGCATTCCTCCTGGTTGTTTGGAACTAGATACCCAGCGCCTTGCATGAGGACCTACGAGAAGTCAACTCACACCACTGCATTGACGTCAGATGATGAGGCAAGTGCTATAAGTGCTTCAGTCAGCAATGGGCACTCGAGCCTGGTATGGGTTAGTAAGGTCAGGCAATATGCCCTTGGCGAAGACCGAACACGCAGAGGTGCTTCACACGCAGCCTGCCACTGCCACTCTGATGCGCCCTCAGCAGCTGCGCGTGCTGTCATGTCCATATAGACCGTCCACTGTTCTGCCGTTGACAGGGGAAGTTTCGCGCCCGACAGGATCAGTGCCAACCTCTGACCTTGTTTTGTTGCTGTGACCTTGCGACACGCCGAGAAGCTAAGGCTGCTCAACAATAGCAACAACGTGTCCCGTAGTGTATTAGAGAAGCATCCAAGTGTTAGTCTTGGCTCACACACCCAATTTGGTTCTTGAACACGAGGCTTGTGCAAGTGACAGCCTGCCTTAGCAGTTTGCACAGGTTGCAAAGTAATGCCTTTGTAACTGTGGATCTGCATGATGCTATGAGGGCTTACGTGCCTCCTCTTGCGAGTAGACATTCCTGCGGATACCCCTGACACAGCTTGGTCATAGCTTGTTTGCTGCGTAGGGTTGCGTTCTGTAGTTTTTGCTGTTTTTGTTAATATTCTGATACCAAAAAAACCTGTAGCACCTCAAAGATCTGTGACCATCGCAACAGCATGAGGCACAAGGCAAGTATTTGGCTGCAAGTGGAGTATTCTGTGATGGCTACTTTCATTCCAAGCGTGTACTCTCAGATAAATTGACTATCTTGTTGATTGTTGTATACAATTATGTGCATGCAGATGGCTGCTTACACTGCCAATTTGCGGCTACCATTCACTGTGAGTGTCACTTCAGGGCGTTGCACTACCAAACCCTGCAACAAAGCTGCGAAATCTGCAGGCACCTCTGCAGTCACATGCTTGCTGTTCAGAAAGGTCACACGCCGAAGATCAGACACCTGAAGCAGTTCTAGCATGTTTGGACCAAATTGCAAATTGTCACTCTCTATGTAAATGCTTTCCAGGGAAGGCATTGCACCCCAATTGACATTTATTGCCACAGACACCACAAGTTCCACATGCTCGTAGGTCGTAGCTGCTCCTATCAATGTCAAGCATCTCAAGTTGCCCAACACTGTCAAGTTTTGATCAATCTTCAATCCCTGAGTTCTGGAAAGCAGTGTCAATACTTGCAAAGATGGCAGGCAGTACAAATGGCCCCAGTCAATAGGCTCATTGTTAAAAGAGCCTGAAGCATTCACGTACAGCACCCTCATAAACTTCAAGGCTGATAGATCTGGACACCTGAACCTCCCGTCATAACATTTACCAAACTCTATCATGTTAACATCGTTGTCATCTGATATATAACTACTTGCAATACTGCCACGATCCAGGTACAGTTCTTGCAATGTGGTATAAGCCAGAATGCCATCACTGTGAGCGCTCATCAAGTGACTGCGAATGACTTTCAAGTTTTGCAAAGGCACCACGCAGGTGGTAGGCTCTTCAAGATCTAAAACGTCATCTTCCAGTTGCAAACTCAACAATCCTTTAGGTAACTCTTTGCTGCAAAATTCCCCCATGTAAAGTGACAGCGTGTGCAAATGTGGCAGGGCTTGCAAAGCACTGATGTCACAGTTGTTGCTTGAGTCTGCGGCACTCAATCCCAAAGTTGCAAGACTTGTGAAACTTGCAGCCATTCTCAAATTTGACTCTTGGGATTGGCCCAGTGCCAGAGACTTCAGATGTTGTGGCTGTGTCACAAGAGCACCTAGCACCATCTCCAGGGCAGGTGTACCACTGTCTATCATCACTGTCTTTACACAGCAGCTATGATGCCTCAACCAAGCCAGTAAACTAGGAGTGCACACAGGGCGCTCGCGCCACTCCAGAATCAGACAGCTAGAAAGCTTGGGAAACTCAAGGAAGAGCTTGTTGAGTTTGCTGCAAACACTCCTCAACCTGTAAAGATTCCTTTGATCCTGTGCTAAGTTTTCGAGCGAGCCAGTGTGTAGCTCTCATTCACGTTCAGGCGCCAGATGGGACAAGATCTTCACCCACAGCTCGTCCGGCAACATGCTTGCTGCGTCGAAGGGGCCCGACATGGCATCTTTACGTCAGTGAGGGCCTGAGACCTGGCCTGAGACGATCACATGCTCCGTTACAAAAGAGCGACACAAGGTTTGTCGCAGTGATCAAACAATAAGAAATGGTCGTCAAAGTTTGCAAGCAGGCTCTCGCACCAGCAGCATTGCTCAGCCGTGTTCGAGTGTAGCGATTGCCTGATGCAGCTGCACTAGTTGGACAATCAGCTTAGACTGCGGCGATGCTCTTCTTGAGCAGTAAAGCTCTGGCATCAGGCGTCAGGCGCCTGTGAAGCTAGGCTGTGCTTCCTGTAGCTTCCTCTTATATGACGGGGCAACTAGCTCCCAGCTTGTATTGTTCCCTGCATTGTGAGAGTAACTTTTGTCTGAAACTGGATTGGGAGTGTGTCAGGAGCACATCTGTTGCAGCATAGTTGTGGCGCATAAAATACACTTGACCTGTAAACAAGCCTGGTGAGAGAGAGCAAAAGCAGGTCAGCATAGTTTTTGTGTCGTAGACATATAACTCCATAACTTTCCTTTCTAGTTTGTTGCTGTTGCACTGTAGCTGTGGCAGCACAGCAAACGTGTTCGGATTGCCTAGCAGGTTTGTTGTGCATCGTGCACAATATAGTTGCACGGTGGAACAACAAAGACAGCGTCAGTGATGATTGTAATGATACTAACATGTAGGATCATCAAAAATCAGACTACAACTTATCCTGATTGTACATCTGAAGGCTGTAAATCGGAAAGCATGAGCAGCTTCGTTCACGTTGACAACCTCCAGTAGTTTACATGCACAGACACATTCATGATCTGATGAGTCACTACAAGGCCTTACAGCTCAGGCCACTGATGACCCACAAAAACTATGTACGTGTGCACAGCTGTACATTGCTGTCCACTTCACAGACAATAGCATCTGACTGAGCTGGGCCTTGCATGGTACGCATCCAAAGCTGAAAGCCAAAGCTTTTGCTACAGACTTCATCTTTAGAGCAAACAGCTTATTTGCTGTCACAGGGATAGGGCTATGAAACAGTCCGATGGCCATACATATACAATGCGCCTAGGCAAGAGCTAGATTGCAGCAAGTAGGTTCTCTACCCTTCACTTGCCGTGCTGGTGTAGCAGCGCATATATTCAGTAGCTTGTGAAGCAGCGGGCTGTTTGTCATAAACTGTGCCATTGCTGTCTTCCCAAACTAACAAGTCTGAACCAGAGACAATAGCAGGCACTCAGTCTTAGGAGTAGGATTGCTGACCACCTGCGTGTTGTCAGCTGCAGTTAACGGAGGTACAATTGGATGCAGCCCTGTGACTGCTCATGCTCCACGCATACACCAACCATTCAGGCCTTGGCAGACTCAAACTGCCCACTTTCATCATTCAACTGCAGGTCCTTTCCATAGCCAGCCATTGGTTGTGCTGACGGTTTGGAGCGAGCAGCAGCAGTGCTCCCAAAGATCTTGTCTGCGTTGCCAACCTCAAAACCATCTCTGCGGTGATGCTCCCGAATCTCATGCTCCTGTGTACATCCAACAGGCAGGCTTTAGCACTGACACAAGGCAATGCATGAAAGGCATCGGCACTGACACAAGGCAACGCATGAAAGGCAGCAGGACTGACAGAAGGCAACGCATGAAAGGCATCAGCACTGATAGAAGGCAACGCGTGAAAGGTATCAGCACTGATAGAAGGCAACGCGTGAAAGGCATCAGCACTGACAGAAAGCAACGCGTGAAAGGCATCAGCACTGACAGAAGGCAACGCATGGAAGGCATCAGCAGTGACAGAAGGCAACGCGTGAAAGGCATTAGCACTAACAGAAGGCAACGCATGAAAGGCATCAGCACTGACAGAAGGCGACACATAGAAGGCATCAGCATGGGCAACAGACAACGGCAGAAAGGTCTCGGCAGTGCGCGCAAGAGGCGCAAGTGCATCAACAGATCAGCAGCTCTTGCATGCTTAAATCAGACAAGACTGCATCACACCTGCTTGACAAGCCAGCATGAAGGTCAGACTAAGGTGGAAGGACGTTTCAACACAACAGTAAGGCGTTTGCGTCACAAAAGTAAGGACTTTTCAACACGAAAGTAAGCATGGTACTTGCCCTTGGCATGTGCCGGATGTGCTGCATGCACGGCACAGAACTGCAGATTCTACAACTATGACTGCACGCAACTCAGGCTGACCTGAAGATGTTGGCATTGCAGCAAGGGTTTGAGACAAGACTTGTCCCAACTGTACCTAGCTCGTTATGTGCCGGAAAGTGTTTTAGTAATGATGACTATTATTGAAATCATCCTGGAGATGCCTACATGAGGGTAAGTGATTCAGTCTAAGCTGAAGATGGTCACATTGGGGCAAGTGAACCATCTCAGCTGAAGATAATTACATTGGGGCAAAGGGTTCAGTCTATCCTGCAGATACTTACATTGGAACAAGCAGTTCACTCTAACCTGGAGATGCTTATATGGGGGCAAGTGCTGCAGTCTAACCTGGAGATGTTTGAACTGGGGCAGGACTGCCCTCTGAGCAAACTCTAGGTAGGAGCCAGCCACCATGCCTTCGCCTCCCTTGTCGAACTTGAAGGGGATCTGATCTGCCACTGTGCTGCTCTGTACAAGGCCAACATCTGGAGACACCTGGCAGAAGCGGCAGCACTGGTAGAAACCTTTTCAAGGTGAGGGTGGAACGACTTGAGCTGTTTCTCATACGAGTTGAGGGTGGAACAACCTATATAATTATTTCAAAAAGAACAAAAATAAAAAAACGAAATCTGAAATTCGAAAAAATGAAAGAAGAATCTAGAAAAGTTTTTTTTAATAAATAATATTTATTATCATTTTAAATAGCACATGACAGCACAGCCTTGTGCATGAACCCTAAATAAGTATAACCAGCATGACCTCAAAGCTGCAACACCAATGCTATTTCCAGGAGGCTCTATTTCAAACTTGGCAGGTAGTACAATTGGTTGCCAAACTCAGGCAGACGGTAGTGCTGTGCCCAACAGAGGCCAATCTGAGTGATAAGTGATAAAAGACAACTAGCTTCAAACCCCAGACTATAAGGTATAAAATGAAATGAAATGATGAACATAAAATGAAACAAGTGAAGCTGGAATCAGCAGCCAACAAGATGTGGCAGATGCATTGCAGTGATACTGCATGCACTTTGCAGTCATGTCCAAATATGGTGTATGTAGCAATGCTTCCAAGCTGAATAGTCAAGAAACATGAGTAATCTGTACAGTCAAGACACATGAGAAAGCTTTAAAAGTTTTATCTGCTGCACTGATACCATTTCTACAACGCGAGAAAGCTGACGCCTTTGGCACAACAGTTGGCCAAGCATGTGCATGCTTGTCTGAAAACTGATAAGAGCGGTATCTTGCAGGTATGTGTTCTGCACATTTTTCACTCAGTGTATACTGGATACACTGCATGTGTGCTGGAATGCTGTATGCAGCAAGCTCTTTTCAATCCTGAAACGTCTATTTCTATTCAGAAACGTCATCCCTACATTGGAAATCTAAACTCAGAAACGCTTGGAGACAGTAAAAACGCGTTTCTACATTGGGGAGATGTTTTAGGTACCTTCAATATGCCTCCTTCTTCATTCATAGCAAAGCCTCTAGTGAGCAAGTCGTCATTCAATCCCTGAATCCCATTCCTACAGCAAGCGACCCAGGGATGTAACCATCACGCAACACAACATAACAAGAATGCTGGGAAATTTCTTTTTTGGAAACCTTTTTTCAGTGAAAAGCTCCCACTTTCAAAAGCAAGATGGCTGCAGCAGATGCCACTGTATTGTACAAAATTGGGCTGATGGCAAGACGCAAGCAAGTAACAGCAAGGACAGAGCTTTGCACAACAGCACATATATGGTACATTATACATGATGATACGCACAATGCACATGAAATTGCGCGTAGTGCACAGTGAAAAGAGCTTCATGACAGTAAGCCTAGTAATGACTGCTCTTGTTGCAGAGGCACATGCAGCGCATAGAGCATGATGTTTTTGTCAGTGACTCACGTGAGACCTTGAAGTCTGTGTACAGAAACAGCAGCATGGTTCAGGTTGTAGCCATTCACTAGCGTCCACGCTGCATACTCAGACTCCTGGAAGAAATTGGGAAAAAAAGTCAACGCTTTTCAGCGATCATAATGGGAGCCTCCTGAGGCGGCAGCCCAGAGTCTGACTCCTGAGTTCATGGTAGCTTGACGGCACTGACGCTGGACACTGGATCTAGAAGACACACTGCCAAAGGTAGTGACTGAAGTTGGAGACAATTGTGACAGTGAAAAGATTGGCAATCCAAACACAAACATCAGGAATGACCAGTCTTACTTGCGACAGCTACAGTGATGCTGTCTGTGAGCTACATGAGGTCATTACCACTAGCAGCGTTTTGTTGGAACACCATTGTCACACCTTCTGACAACTATTCTATCAGCTGTGATAGGCTGTGATGGTCAGCTGAGGAGTGTGAAGAAGCTAACAGCCTTTGCAGGTGCATATGCAGGGATACAGCGAACAATCATGCATCTTGGACTGTATCTAGCACTGCCTCTCAAAACAAGAAACAGAGTGCTTCTGCAAGATGGGACTCAATGTCCACTGTGATGACACAAAATAATGATAATAACAATAGTAACAATAGTAATAGTAACAATAGTGATTACAATTATAATCATGATGATCATAAATAATTACGCTTTCCAGCTCATGATAAGCTAGGTACGTGTGGGACGACACAGCACAAAGAATGATTGCAACATGCCTTGAGCAGAGTGTCATGATCTTGAGCAGTTGGTGGTCGCCAAGGCAGAATGCCGCTGGCTGCGCACAGGGACGCATACTTCCCAACTTGCCCTGGTTGGCCATCCGTGTAGCTGTGTATCACCTTCTGGGCCTCTGGTGACAGCTCATCCACCTGGACAGACACACAAACTGTATTTGGATTCCTGGCAGTCAAGTAATGTAAAGAGTAAGGTAGATCCATTGGCTCCTAGCAGGCATCATTGCGTTGTGTGTGACTGTCAGAAAGTTAGATGGTCTAAGCTTCTGACGACACAATCATGCAGGTCTATATGACCTTGGTAAGGGTTGAGTGCAATGCTGAGTGCAACGCTGGGTACAGCGCTGTGAAGCTGAGCAGCGCTGTGCAGCTGAGCAGCGCTGCATGTGCTGCGGTGTGATGACTTCCCCTTAGTGACAGTGCCACACAAGCTAGCTGCTGCGGTGCGTCATTGAAGGCAACACCATGAACTCACTGTTGAGGAGACAGGTCAAAGTGGTGGGTCAGGAGGCAGGGACCATCACCAGTGTGTGCATCCATCAACAATGTCCAACATTGCATGTGCAGTTGTGTAGGTCAGTTTGACAGTACTAGCAGACTCTTATTCTGATCACATGCTTTGCCAACAAGGCCACAACAGAGTGACTGCATGATTTTTGGAGAAGTCGCAGGGCAGACTTGTTTGATATACAGCAGGCCATCTGCCGAGCTGTTAACATGTGTACAAGGCAGGATTCTGATGCACACTGATGCCACAGAGGTGTTTTGACCACACAGGCTACGCAGAGTCTCACTCTGAGCTCTGAGATGAAGACTCGAGGCAGGTGCTCCTGATCCTTGGGTGGCGCATACCAGTATGCTGTTAGTTTCTTGCCAGGGAATGACAGCATGTCCATCTTGGTGTAGCCAAAGTCTGTGAACATGCTTCCAACGGAATCAATGCCTAGTGAAGGGACCTACGGTTGTCAATGAAAGTGAGTTCTTGGATAGACTGATGTGATTGCGCAAGGCATGTCCTTGTGCTATACGAGGATACCACTGCAGTCAACTGCCTGAGAGTCTCAGGCACAAGTGCGCATGATCAGCATGTCTGCTGAGCAGTGCCTGATCAACATGTCAAGAAAGTTTGCTCAACATGCAATGAGATAGCGCACCCACCGCAAAGGTGCGAAAGGCCAGGTGGTCAAAGTATATGGGCAAGCTCCCTCCCAGTAGGGACTGCATCAGGCCCATAATCGTCACAGCTGTTGGAGTCCTGTCTGCATGCTCAGGATGAGCATAGGTCAGAGCAGCTGTGATGCAGGTTTGAGCAAGATCCAGGTACACAGCAAACACTCTATCATGGGGCAGGCGAGCTGCACACTGCTTACCCCAGTACTTTGCCAAGACTTCTCCAATGAAGCTTTGGAGCAAGGAATGTACCTGTGTTGCCTGCAGCAACAGTAGTCAGTCTACACGAGACCAACTGTAAAGCTTTCACCAACTGTGTAGACTGACGCATTCATGCATACAGCCTATTTGTCTAAACACCTGCCAGTGTACATGGCAGCCAAGCGATGCAATGCAGGCAATCCTACTGCCAACATACATATTACAAACATGCTCATCAAGTCATCACGTCAGCATACCTCGCCTGCGCTGTGCGGGTGTGACGAGAATGCAAACGCACGCAGGTCTTGACGTTGGCTCCCGGTTGATACCGACATCGGATGCACGTGGCGACTCAAGGTGTTACAAGTGGCAAAGGCAGGGCCTGCGTCCTTGACGTGTGACAGTTGAGCAGTAGCGTTGTGAAATTGACACGCACCACCACCACAGGCCGGTACACGCCAACGGCAGTTCGACCGACAGAGTTGGCCAGTCTGTTGCAAGCAGCTGGCGGCAAGCTTCATGCTGCCATTGACTCACAGCAGCACTCACATATCATAAGCGCCTAAAGCACGCAGCGATAGCTGAGAATGTACCTCGGCTTGACAAGGTCACGTGGCGGACTGTGCACTTCACGGCGTGCGTGCATGACTACCGCACTCTGCAATCTGCGTTGGCCAGCGTTATTTCTCATCGTGAGGGTTTTTAATTCAAATTCAGATTCAAAATGTCAATTTTGTTAGGGTAATTTGACACATTGTAGGGTTAGGGTTTTAGCGGTTTTTGCATTTTGGGGAGATTGAACGCTGGGCGCTTGCTCACCTATAGGTAGCTACCAGCTAGCACAATCTCCTAGTTGCATTCCATACACAAACTTGCTGCATACTGCATCTGCCACAGTATTTCTATGATGCAGGTATGTCTACCAGGGCCTGATTCTGCAAGGTTGCAAAAGTGTATTTAAGGTCCCATCTATCAAGGAAGCTTGTTATGACAGTCTCTTTCCATTCATGTCTGGCGATTTAATCGGTTGGTCAGGCTGAAAGGTATCAGCCTAAAGGCGGCTATGTTCGAGGCTTCATCTCGTAGAACAAAAGATACATTACACAGTCTCTTCTAAGCACTTGTGAGACATTGACATGCGACACAAAGTCGTCATCAAATCGCAGCCATTCGCCATCAGGCTGCTTGACATCTGCTGTGTAGTGTCCAGAAGCTGGTGTTTTGCCATGATGACTCACGCTTGCAATCAACTCATAGTCTGCACCAGCATGCCTGCGTTGCCCACAGTCATCTGCCAGAAGTGTCAGCATATCCAAAGTGCATTGCGGCTGTCCACAAAAAAAAATCCCTGAGCAGGGCAAAAAGCAACTTAGTGAAGGCAGGCATGTAAAAACATACCCTCCAGGGTCATGAACGAAAAAGCGTGCGATGCAGGTAATAAAACATGTTAAGACGCAGATATGGCAGACATGACATGCACATTCAAGTGAAAGGCTAGTACATGGCATGGTTGAATGCATAAGGACAAAGCAGCCATGCGTAGCATTGTGGTGTGTAGCTCCATCTCCCAGGGAGGGCCTTTCCCTGAGCAGTAATGTACATGTGATACATGGTCATGTGTTGCACGCAAAAATGTCCACATGAGCCAAAAGAAGATAATACACGTATTGGTACAGGGCCCTCAAAAGGCGGGTACATCTTTCCTTATATACATGACATCAACCTGCAAAATATACACAGAGAAACAGATATGCACACACACACACACACACACACACACACACACACACACACACACACACACACACACACACACACACACGCACACAC
>JAABUK010010914.1_pt1 | contig 11977 bp, 13 predicted proteins | sample 5559141 | NCBI WGS metagenome assembly JAABUK01 (sample SAMN10711869, study PRJNA513367) | rock metagenome | isolation source: Antarctica rocks | place: Antarctica: Victoria Land, Pudding Butte nord | collected 2016-01-03 | reverse complement strand
GGGGCCGTCGCGCTGCGTCTGCGCGCGGCTCGTAGGTCCGGGCGCGAGCTCGAACGCGTCTAGCGTCCGCGCCAGCGCGGCGCGCGCTTCTGGCTGAACGCCTGCACGCCTTCGCGGAAGTCCTCGGTGCCAAAGCACGACTCGCGCAGCTCGACGAGCTCGCGCTCGACGTCCTCGGGCAGAGCGGCGGCGTGCTGGGCCAGCACGCGCAGGATCCGCTTGTTGCCCGACAGCGACAGGGGCGCGTTGGCAGCGATCTCGCCGGCCATCGAGAGTGCCAGACCCTCCAGCTCATCCGGCGCGACGACATGGTTGACCAGGCCCATGTCCCGACCGCGCCGTGCTTCGACATTGCGCCCCACGTAGAAGAGCTCTGCGGTGTTGGCGGGGCCGATGGCGTCGACGAACTTACGCAGCCCGGTGTGGGAGTAGACGAGGCCGAGCTTGGCCGGCGGCATGCCGAGCTTGATGCCGTCGGCGGCGATCCGGATGTCGCAGGTGAGCGCCAGCTCGAGGCCCCCGCCGATCGCGTGGCCGTTTAGCTGTCCGATCACCGGTGCGCGGAACGCGTCGAGTGCCTCGATAGCGGAGTTGAAGGGGTGCGCGACGAGCTTCTTGGCCTGGTCGGCGAACTCGTCGCCCTCGAGGTTGCCGAGGTCGTAGCCGGCGGAGAACACGGGCCCCGTGCCGGTGAGCACCAGGCAGCGCGCATCGAGGCCGGCGACGGTCGCGGCCAGCGTGTCGAGGATCTCGTGGTCGAGCGCGCCGCGGCGGCCCTCGTTGGACACGCGTAGCCGCACGACGCCCTCGGCCGGCTCGTCCTGGATCAGTTTTCCCGAGGCTAGGTCCACGCTATCTGAGGACCACCAGGACGTCGCCTTCGCTCGCCGACTGGCCCTTTTGGCAGCGGATCTCGGCCACGGTGCCGTCGGCTTCGGACTCCACGGGCATCTCCATCTTCATCGACTCGATGACGGCCACGGTGTCGCCGTCGGCGATCTGGTCGCCGACCTCGCACTCGACCTTCCAGATGATGCCGGTGATGTGGGCTTCGACGGAGGGCAGGGGCGCCACGATATCCCCGCGCCGCCAACTAGGGCTCCCGGTAGTAGGCGCGGTAGCGTTGTCCCCCATGACGGATCCGGCACCGATGAAGGCTCAGGTCTACAAGGACCCCCGTCCGGCCGAGCACTTCGACCGCTACCACGAGCGCACCCGCTCGAAGCGGCCCAACTGGATGTACGAGTTCGTGCGCCTCGTTATCACCCCGTACCTCCTCGGAGTGTTCCGCACGCGCGGGATCGACCCGGACAAGGTGCCCGCCGACGGCCCGGTGATCGTTGCGCCGAACCACTTCTCCTTCCTCGACCACTTCTTCGTTGCCGTGGTGCTTCGCCGCAAGGTGCAGTTCATGGCCAAGTCGCAGATGTTCGCCATGCCGATGGAGATCGTCTTCAACAACGGCGGGGTGTTTCCGATCCGCCGCGGTCATCGGGACGAGGAGGCGTTCGTGACCGCCCACGCCGTCCTGGCCCGGGGTGGCATCGTCGTCATGTATTGCGAGGGCGGCCGGTCGCGCAGCGGCGACCTCGGCGAGCCGAAGCCGGGCATCGGCCGGCTGGCGCTCGAGTCCGGTGTCCCTGTGGTTCCGGTGGCGCTCGCGGGCTCCGAGAGCGTGCGCAACTGGAAGCGGCTGCAATTCCCGAAGGTCACCGTGCAGTTCGGCGACCCGATTCGCTTCGAGCCGGTGGTCGAGGACCCGACCCGGGATCAGAGCCAGGCGGCCTCGGAGGAGATCTTCGCCCGCATCCGCGGACTCTGGGAGGAGCTGCGCAGGCAGGGCCGGGCCGGTGCCATACAGGCGGCTCGCGCCGCCCGGAGGACCGCCGCTCAGTAGTGGGCGTCGAGCCGGAGGAACGCGCTCATGTCGTGGCCCGGGACCACCAGCGCGTCTGGTGTCTGCTCGAGGTAGAGCTGGATCTCACGGATCGACCGGCGGAAGCGGTGCTCGTCGCTCACCACGAACGGAACGATGGTGTTGGCGATGGCGTCGGCGGTATAGGCGGCGTCGCCGCACAGCAGCGCCTCGCGGTCGCGCAGGCGCAGCACCACCGAGAGGTGGCCGTCGGAGTGGCCGGGTGTCGACACCACCCGCACGCTGCCGTCGCCGAACAGGTCGAGTGACCCGCCGAAGCTGGCGAAGGAGTCCGCAGCGGGCCCCTCGAAGTCAAGGAGCCGGTAGTCGAATCCGTGGTCGAACTGGCGACGGATGTAGCCCTCGCGCTCGCCGCCCTCGGTGGCCGCCTCCCATTCGCGCTTGTCGAGCACGAACGTGGCGCCGGGGAACTCCGAGATCGCGCCCGCGTGATCGAAGTGCAGGTGGGTCATGATCACCGTGCCGACCTTGGCCGGCTCAATGTCGAGCGCGCGCAGCTGCGCGGGGGCCGAGTCCGCGCTGGTCATCCGGATGTCCTTGAACAGCAGGCCGCCCCACTTGCCGAGCGCGCCCTTTAGCTCCACGGCCACCGACGGGTGAAAGCCCGTGTCCACGAGGATGTCGCCTGCCGTGGGGTGCCTGACCAGGAACGCCACGACCGGGATGTCCACGAGCTCGTCAGCTGGTGCGCGCGCCACCAGCGCCTTCAGGGAGCCCAGGCGTCCCTCCGTCCGCTCCAGGAAGGCTGGGGCACAACGCATCCGCCCGCACAACAGCGGATGGAGACTCACCACCGCGCCAACGCGGCCGCTCGGGAGCGGCAGCGACGCGGGTCTGGGCTCAGCAGCAGTGGCCATACAAGGGACCCTACCTCGGGTGGCTTCGCGCCAATCCGGTCCCGAGGTGATCCAAACGTCCTCTAGATACGCCAAACACCATGATGCCGCGAGTTGTAATTGCAGGGATTTTCGCTGTCGCCGTGGTGATGTCGCCACTGTCGTCGGCCCTCGCAGAGCCGCACGCGAAGGCCGAGGCGGCAAGCAGCCGCACGGTGAAGATCGTCGATATCGCCTTCAAGCCGAAGAAGGTAACGATCCGCAAGGGATCGTCGGTGAATTGGCGGTTTGCGGATGGGTTGACGTTCCACAACGTCCACAGCATCGGCAAGCACCGGTTTCACAGCTCTCGTGACATGAAGAAGGGCACCTTCAAGGTGCGCTTCGCACGGCCAGGAACGTACCGCTACATGTGCACGCTCCATCCATTGGCGATGAGGGGCACAGTGGTAGTCCGATGAGCACCCCAAACCCGACCACCAAGGAAGGCAGTTAATACATATGTCAGATCTGATCACCATTGAAGCCGTCGATACCGACGGCGCAATCCGCGAGGCCCACGAGGCTGTCGGTGGCGATAGCCGAGCGGACTTCTTCCGCAAGGCCGCCATCGGTGGCGGAGCCCTCGTCGGCTCCGGGCTGCTCCTGGGTGGCCTGCCCGAGTTGGCCGCCGCCGCCAGGTCGAAGAAGCAGGATGTGAACATCCTGAACTTCGCGCTCACGCTCGAGTACCTGGAGTCTGAGTTCTACAAGGAGGCGCTTAGGAAGGCCAACCTGCAGGGTGATGTGCTGTCGACAACCAAGATCGTGACTGCGCACGAGGACGCGCACGTGCGCTTTCTGAAGCTCGCATTGGGCAGCGCCCGCAAGTCGAAGCCGAAGTTCGACTTCAAGGGCACGACGTCCGATGCCGCCAAGTTCCTCGATACGGCCGTTCTGCTCGAGGACACCGGTGTCACAGCGTACTCCGGTCAGGGCCCGCGCATCCTGCAGTCCAAGGTGCTCAAGGCCGCGGTGTCGATCCTCACCGTCGAGGCTCGGCACGCGTCGCGATTCCGCTCTCTGCGGGGACGGAACTTCGCGCCGCGCACCTTCGACAAGCCGGCGTCGGCCAAGCAGGTCCTGGCAAAGGCCAACGGCTTCATCAGGTAGCACTCGTCCAAAGCAGGTGCAGTAGTAGAGAGGGCGCCTGCGGGCGCCCTCTCTGCATCTCGGGGTCGGTCGCTACGGTCGTGCCGCATGGCCCGTCCCCGCCTCCGCCTGATCGGGCTATCGCTGCTCGCCGGCCTTCTGGCTGCCGCAGTGGCCCTGTACGCGACGCGCGATCGCGGCCTGCCCGCGCCCGACCTGCCCGCCGCGCTCGATCCGAAGGCGTCCGACCCGTTCGCGTGGAAGCAGTCGCGGCGGGCTGGTCTCGAGCGAGGCGCGGCCGCGGGCTTTGCCCACGTGGTCTATGCCAAGAGCCCGGGAGGCGCGCCGGCCACCGCGCGCCGGGTGGCGCGCTACCGCCGCCAGATCGAGTCGGTGGCCCGCAGCTCCGGCATCCCGGCCGACACCCTCGAGGCCATCGTCTTCCTGGAGAGCGCGGGCCGCCCCGATGCGGTGGCCGACCCCAAGCTCGAGGGGGCGGTCGGGCTCACCCAGATCCTGGCCGAGACGGGCCGCAACCTGCTCGGCATGCGCGTCGACCCGGTTCGAGCGCGCAAGCTGACCCGGCGCATCAACCGCGCCGCGGCGCGCGGCGACAGCGCGGGCGCGGCCCGGCTGCGCGCCCGGCGGCGCGCGGTCGACCAGCGCTTCGATCCCGGCGCCTCACTGCGCGCGACCGCGCGCTACCTCGGCATCGCCAAGGCCAAGCTCGGCGGGCGCGACGACTACGCCGTGGCTGGGTACCACATGGGCATCGGCAACCTGCAGTCGGTGATCGCGGATTTCGGCCGCGACCGCGACGCACCGGGCAGCTACGCCGAGGTCTACTTCGCCAGCACGCCGTACAGCCACGCGGCGGCATACCGGCGGCTCTCCGGGCTGGGCGACGACTCCTCGACCTATCTGTGGCGCATCAGGGCGTCGGCGGCGATCATGCGCCGGTCCCGCGATGATCCCGGCGCCCTGGCGCGCACCGCCGCCCTGCAGACGGCCAAGAACTCGGCGGAGGAGGTGCTGCACCCGCGGGACTCGGCCACGGTGTTCTCCGATCCCAATGCGCTCGAGGCCGCCTACCGCGACGACTCGATCCGGTCGTTTCCCAACGCGCCGGCACAACTGGGCCTGCGCCGCGACTCCCGGATGGGGGAGCTGGCGCGCAAGCTGAAGCAGCCGCGGCGCCTGTACCGGGGGCTGCGGCCCGAGGCCTACGCCCTTGCCGCGTACGCCGTGCGGCTGACCCGGCAGGCGGGCGGGCCGGACCGGCCCCTGGTGGTCACCAGCACGGTGCGCGACCAGAAGTACCAGCGGCTGCTCGTGGGCACCAACGGCGAGGCCACCCAGAACTACTCGCTTCACACCACGGGCTATGCCTTCGACGTGCTGCGCCGCTACGCCTCACGCCGCCAGGCGCTCGCCTTCCAGTTCACCCTCGACCGGCTGCAGGCGCTGAACCTCATCGCCTGGGTGCGCGAGCCGGCCGCGATCCACATCACGGCCAGCTCCGACGCCAAGGTGCTCGTGCCGCTGCTGAAGGAGAAGTAGGGCGACGTTCTCAGGTGATCATTCCGCCGAATTGGCCGCCCGTGATGTTGAGCACCTGGCCGTGCACGTAGTTTGACCACGGGGTACAGAGGAAGAACACGCCGCCGGCCGCCTCCTCGACGGTGCCGGGACGGCCCAGCGGGATGATCATCGAGGCCATGGCGCGCATCTGCTCGGGGATGCCGAGCTGCACCTTCTCGCCGCCGATCTCCATCTGGTTGTCGGACTCCTTGGCCTGGGTCAGGCGGGTGTCGATGAAGCCGAAGGCCACGGCATTCACGTTGATCTTGAACTGGCCCCACTCCTTGGCCATCGTCTTGGTGAGACCGACGACGCCGGACTTGCCGGAGCTGTAGTTGGCCTGGCCGGCGTTGCCGAAGGTGCCCGAGATCGAGGAGACGTTCACGATCTTGCGGAAGACCTCGACGCCTGCCTCCTTTTCCTTCTTGGCCGGCTCACGCAGGTGCGGGGCGGCGGCGCGCAGCACGCGGAAGGGCACCACGTTGTGGATGTCGATCATCGCCTGGAACTGCTGATCGGTCATCTTGTGCAGCGGGGCGTCGATCGTGTAGCCCGCGTTGTTGACGATGATGTCGATCTTGCCGAACGAGTCGATGGCGGTCTCGATCAGCTTGTCGGGCACCCCGTCCTGGGTGAGGTCGCCGCTGAACACCGCGGTCTCGCCGGCAATCTCAGTGGCGGCCTGTTCGGCGACGTCGCCGTCGAGATCGTTGATGAGCACCTGTGCGCCCTGCTCTGACAAGAGCTCGGCCGTCGCCCGCCCGATGCCGCGCGCCGATCCGGTGACGATGGCCGACTTTCCGTCGAGTACTCCCACGTTGATTCGCTCCCTCGGTCGCCTTGAAGTTCGGCGGGGAGACTATTGGTGGGCTCGATCAGAGCCCCAGCTGCTTGCCCAGGATCTCCTTCATCACCTCGTCGGTGCCGCCACCGATCGGGCCCAGCCGCAGATCGCGCGCCACGCGCTCGATCTCATACTCCTTCATGTAGCCGGCGCCGCCGAATATCTGGAGGGCGTCGTCGGCCACCTCGAAGGCGGCGCGCTGGGTGGCCAGCTTCGACATCGTGACCTCCTTGATCGCGTCGTGGCCGTCATGGAACAGGCGCAACGCGTTGTATGTGATCGCGCGCCCGGTCTCCAGCCTGAGCGCCATCTCGGCGATCTTGTGGCGGATGGCCTGGAAGTGCCCGATCTCGCGACCGAAGGCATTTCGCTGGAGCGCGTATTCGACGGTCATCTCGATCACCCGTTGCATCGAACCCACGGCGCCGAGCGCCATCAGCAGCCGCTCCCACTGAAAGTTGGCCATGATCAGGTAGAAGCCCTTGTGCTCCTCGCCGAGCAGGTTCTCCTCGGGCACGAACACGTCGGAGAAGGCGAGCTCGGCGGTGTCTGAGGCCTGCCAGCCCATCTTCTCGAGCTTCTTGGACACGGTGAAGCCCTCCATGTCGCGCTCGACAAGCAGGAACGACAGCCCGGAGTGTCCGCCCTCCTGGGTGGTCTTGACCGCGGTGACCACGAAGTCCGCGCGCACGCCGTTGGTGATGAAAGTCTTCGATCCGTTGACCACGTAGCCGCCGTCCACGCGCTCGGCGCGGGTCTTCAAGCCGGCGACGTCGGATCCGGCGTCGGGCTCGGTGATGCCGAGCGCGGCGATCCGTTCGCCCCGGATGGCGGGCACCAGGAAGCGCTGCTTCTGCTCGTCAGACCCAAACTTGAACACCGGCGGCGTAGCGATTCCGATGTGGGCTCCGATGCCGGCCGCCACGCCACCCGAGCCGCAGCCCGCCAGCTCTTCGCACAGGACGGCGTCGTGGAGGCTGTCGCCGCCCTCGCCGCCCAGCGACTCCGGGTACTTCAGCCCGAGGAAGCCGAGCTGCGCCATACGCGGAAAGACCTCGTCTGGAAACCAGCGCGCGTCCTCCCACTCGGTGGCGTGGGGGCGCAGCTCGGTGGCCACGAAGCGGGCGATCGACTCGCGCAGGTCCTGATGTTCCTCTGAGAAGGGTGGCTGGAGCCGTGCAGTCGTGGCGCCGGGAACGCCCTTGGTGAACTCGCGCGCGCTCACGCGTCAGCCGGCCTTGCGCACGCGTACCTGGTAAAGCCCCAGAAAGCCCGTCTCGAAGCCGCTGCGGGCGGCGCGCAGATACAGCCTCCACACCCGCACGCGCTCGGCGCCGCCGATGCGCTCGGCCTCGACCAGGTTCTCATCGAAGCGCTCCGCCCAGTGGCGCAGGGTCTCGGCATAGTCGAGGCGGAAGTTCTCGGCGTGCTCCATCGGCATGCCTGCGCGCTCGAACGAGTCGACGATTCGCGAAACGTGGATCGGGTGGCCGTCGGGGAACACGTAGCGATCGGTGAACGGCCCCTCGTCCGGATCGGTGTGGCGCTGGCGGGCGATGCCGTGGTTGAGCACCTCGCCGTCGGGGCCGACGAGGGTGGCCAGCTGCCTGGTGTAGAGATCGATTCGCTCGGGGCCCACGTGCTCCACCATCCCGATGCTCGTGACGGCGTCGAATGTCTCGCCCACCAGGTCGCGGTAGTCCTGCACGCGGAACTCCACCTTGTCCGCAACCCCCGCGCGCTCGGCGTTCTCGCGTGCACCCGAGGCCTGGCGCTCGGACACCGTGATGCCGGTCACGTGTGTGCCGTACTGCTTGGCGGCGTGGATGGCCAGCGCGCCCCAGCCGGAGCCGATGTCCACGATCCGCATCGTGTCGTTGAGCCCGAGCTTCTGGCAGATCAGGTCGTTCTTGGCGACCTGGGCCTCCTCGAGCGTCTTCGCGCCGCGCGAGAAGATCGCGCAGCTGTAGGTCATCGACTCGTCCAGGAAGAGCCGGAAGAAGTCGTTGGAGATGTCGTAGTGGTGGCGAACGGCGCGCGCGTCGCGCGCTCGTGTGTGCTTCTTGCCCTCGGGCTTGAACTCCGAGACCGGCGCCTTTGGGGGCAGCGTGAGACCGGCGGCGCGCACGGCGCCGGCCATCAGCTTGGCCTTGTCCCGGTTCTCGATCGGCGGGGGCGACCAGTCGCGCAGCAGAGCCGTGACGGCGTCGATGTCGTCGACGGCCAGGTTCCCCGCCACGTACGCGCGGCCGAGCCCGAGCTGGCCGGGGGCCGCGAGCGCCTGGGCGATGGCCTTCGGCGAGTTGACGCTGAACTTCGGCCCGCCCCCGTTCAGGGTGGACGGCAGCGTGCTGCCGTCCCAGAACTCGACCGTGAACGGGCGGGAGGGCACGACCCGGGCGATCTCCTCGCGCAGCGGGCCCGTGTTAGAGAAGGCCATTCCTCGAATCTACTCAGGGATGGAGTGACCCACCTCGCCAGGGTATGGTGGCGCCGGATCGAGGGGAGACCGTCGTGGCCGCGGACCTGCCGTTCCCCGTCGACCATTCGCGTCGCAGCTGCGCGCGTCAGCGGGTTTCGTCAGGGCAGCTTCGCATCACGTCGCCACAGATCAGCACACCGTCTGACTCTCGCCCAGTAGGCCACGCGGTCGTTTGCTAAGCCGAGCCGGCCGGCCAGAGCCTAGGCGACCGCCGGGGCGATCTCCGCGCGCAGCGGGCCGCCGGGCGGCGGAGCCCAGGTCACGGCTACCGATGCGGGCACTTCCGACAGGGTCAGGTTGGTCAAGACCCTCCCGAGCAGCACGAGCCAGGGGACGGCTGCGACGCTGGTCACCGCGGCTCTGGGCGGCGGCAAGACGACGACCGTGATCGCCTGGCGGGCTGCAGCCCGTAGCGCGCGCGAGAAGGGGCGGCGTCAGAGCCCGTAACTCCGCCCGATCACGTCCAGCATGATCTCGTCGGTGCCCGCGCCGATCCGGTTCAGCCGCAGGTCGCGCCACACGCGCTCGACGCCGTACTCGCGCATGTAGCCCGCGCCGCCGTGGATCTGGATGCACTCGTCGGCGACCTCGACGGCGATCCGCGAGGCGTACAGCTTGGCCATCGAGATCTCGCGCACCGGGTACTCGCCGTTCTCGTGGCGCCAAGCGGTGGTGTAGACCAGCTGGCGCGCCGACTCGATCTTCGTGGCCATCTCGGCGAACTTGTGGCGAATCGCCTGGAACTTGCCGATCTGGCGACCGAACGCCTTGCGCTCCATCGCGTACTGCAACGTCTTGTCGAAGCAGCGCTGGGCGCCGGCCACGCAGCCGGCGGCGCCGATCAGCCGCTCGCCCTGGAGCTCCCACATGATGTGGTAGAAGCCCTTGCCCTCCTGGCCGAGGATCGCGGTCTCGGGCACCCGCACGTCCTGGAACGCCAGCAGCGCGGTGTCGGAGGCGTGCATGCCCAGTTTCTTCAGGCGCTCTTCCCGAATCACGCCCTGAGCGTCCATGTCCACGAGGAACAGGGTGAAGCCGTCGTAGCCGGCGTCGGGATCGGTCTTGGTCACGAGCACGATGTAGTCGGAGCGGTGCCCGTTGGTGATGTAGGTCTTCGACCCGTTGATCACGAACTCGTCGCCGTCGCGCACGGCGCGGGTCTTGATGCCCGAGACGTCGGAGCCGGCATCGGGCTCGGTGATGCCGAGCGACGAGATCTTCTGGCCCTTGATCGAAGGCACCAGGTACTCCTGCTTCTGCTCCTCGGTGCCGAACAGGAAAACCGGCGGGGTGGCCATGTCGGTGTGTACCGCGATGCCCATCGCCAGGCCGCCGGAGTTCGACCGCGTGATCTCCTCGGCCAGCACGAGATTGCAGTAGTAGTCGCCGCCCTGGCCGCCGTACTCCTCGGGGTAGGAGAGGCCGAGGAAACCCAGCTCGCCCATCCGTTCGAAGACCCAGTCGTCGAAGGTCTCCTCCTCCCAGCGCTCGGCGTGGGGGGCCAGCTCCTTCTCGACGAACGAGCCGATCGACTCGCGCAGCGCGTCGTGGTCGTCGTTGAAGATGAAGTGCTTCTTGGCGGTTCCGAACTCGGGCTTGATCACCTTGTTTGCCGTGGGCATCGCGTGGGTCCTCTCCTCATCGTGCGCCGGTGGGCGCAAGCTAGCAAAGTGAGCAGTGGCACTTCCTACTTTTCAGCCGATGAGTCCCCGGGCGCGCAGCTCAGCAAGGGCCGCGTCGCCGCGCTCGACGGGCTCCTGTCGTGCGACCCACTCCGCCAGCTCCGGGATGCCAACCTCGATGGTTGTCGCTGCGGTGAATCCCAGCAGCTCGGTGGCCAGCCGCGTGTCGGCGAAGCAGTGGCGGATGTCGCCGGCCCGGAACTGGCCGGTGACCTCGGGCTGCAGGTCTGAGCCCAGCGCCGACGCGATCCGCGCGGCCAGCACGCCGACTTCGACCCGACGGCCTGTGGCCACGTTGATCGCACGGCCTGGAGCGGCGGGGGCATCCATGGCTGCAAGAGTCGCGGTCACGACGTCGGACACGTGCACGAGGTCGCGGATCTGGCCCCCGTCCTCGAACACCAGCGGCCGCTTGCCCGACAGGATGCGGGCGGCGAAAATGGCCGCCACGCCGGTGTAGGGATTGCCAAGAGCCTGACGTGGCCCGTAGATGTTGAGGTAACGCAGCGCGACCGTCTCGATCCCATAGGCGCGGCCGAGCACCAGCGTGAGCTCCTCCTGATCGCGCTTGGAGATGCCGTAGACGCTTGCGGGCCGTAGCGCACTGTCCTCGGTGGTGGGGATCGGCTCGAGCTCACGGCCGCACGCCGCGCATACCGGCTCCCAATCGCGACGCCGGAGCCGCTCCTCGGAGCGCAGCGGTGCGGCGCCGGCACCGTGCTCGGCACAACGGTAGGCCCCGTCGCCATAGACCACCATCGAGGAGGCGCACACCAGCCGCCGGACCATGTCGCGGCGCTCGATCACCGCTTCGAGCAGCGTCGCGGTGCCAACGGAGTTCACGTCGACGGCCTTGCGCACGTTGATCATCGACTCGCCGTTGCCGACCACCCCGCCGAGGTGAAAGACGCGGTCCACGCCCTCGAGCGCCCGTTCCACGGTCGCACGGTCGCGCAGGTCGCCGATCGCCATCTCCGCGGCCGGGTTCATGTGGGCGGGAAGCTCGCCGGACGGGTGGGCGAGCGGATCGAGGTTGTCGAGCACGCGCACGCGCTCGCCGGCCGCGACCAGCGCGTCGACCAGATGCGCGCCGACAAAGCCCGCGCCTCCTGTGACCAGAACGGTGTTCACCAGACCGTGTAGAACAGCAGCTCGATCGCCAGGGCCTGTACGGCGAGCGCGCCGATCACCGCGCACAGGCGCTTTGACGGCAACGCTGTGGCCGCGGCGATGCACAGCGGCGGCACCAGGAAGAGATAGATCCGCTCGGTCTCGGACTTGGTGAACCCGAGCAGCGCGGAGATCGCCAGCACTGCGAACAGCGCGACCGCGATGTCTCTGCCCGCGCCGAGCGCGCGCAGTGCGTACCAGGTGATCGGAAGGCCGGCCGCGATCAGGAACGCCGCAGGTGAGCCGAACAGCCAGTAGCCGTAGGGACGGTGGGCGGCTACCCCCTCGCGGTAGACGCTCTCGGCGGCGCGGATC
>JAABUK010010913.1_pt1 | contig 11978 bp, 8 predicted proteins | sample 5559141 | NCBI WGS metagenome assembly JAABUK01 (sample SAMN10711869, study PRJNA513367) | rock metagenome | isolation source: Antarctica rocks | place: Antarctica: Victoria Land, Pudding Butte nord | collected 2016-01-03 | reverse complement strand
ATTAGATTATAACTTATTAAATATAAAACGTCATATCTCTCACTCTTTTATATACTCTTATCTCCTCTATATTCACATCTTTCTTATTACTTCTTCTTATTATACTTTTCTCAGATATACTTAATAAAGCAGAAGAAGTTCTTAATTAAAGTTAATTTCATATTAATCTTTAGAGATATATTATTAAAGTAAATTAGAATACTCTTAAAATAAATATTATCTTATAATAATTAATCTAAAGCTTAAGATAAGATTTGAGTATATCACTCAGATTATCTAAACTTAAAAATTGATTATTATTGAGCAAGTTATTAATCTATTAAAGTTATAATTATTATAGCGCTGTATATAGTTTTCGCAGAATTAAGAGATTATTAATAAGTAATATTAATCTTAAAGACAGTCTTCTGCGATAACACTTTATATTTATCTCTATTTATAATTATTATAAGCTGAGCAATAATGTTATTAATTATACTTTCTCAATTATAAGAACTCGCATATTATAAATAGAAGTGAACAGAACTAAATATAGTGCTTATATATATTCAGCTCTATCTTTATATATTCAGCTCTATCTTTATATATTCAACTCTATCTTTATATATTCAGCTCTATCTTTATATATTCAGCTCTATCTTTATATATTCAGCTCTATCTTTATATATTTAGTTCTATCTTTATATATTCAGCTCTGTTTTTATATATTCAGCTCTATCTTTATATATTTAGTTCTATCTTTATATATTCAGTTCTGTCTTTATATATTCAGCTCTATTTACAGCAGTAATATATAATGCGATCATTAAAATTGTAGTGATTCTGTGTGATAAGACTGAAGTATTAATAAGAATGATCTGATTTCTAATTAGATTAGCTTAGAAAGAATAAGCAATATAATAATACTTTATATTATAAAGAAGTCTTTTTAAATCTCATAAAGCTTTATATTTATGAAGAATTAATTAAAGATTTATTAATAATTATAGAGTTAGATCTCTGTTTATTAACACTTAATTTAAGTAATATTAGAATAATAATCTGTGCGAATATAGCTTGATTATTTTTTTATTTTAATAAAAAGCTAAGATTTATTTGAAGTTAATCAATCTTAATCTTATTTAATATATTCATAATATTGTTTATTAATAATTCTTCTGCGCTCTATAATATCGCTCTTAAGTTTACTAATAGATAATTAATCAAACTTTTCTCTTAATTACTCTCTATTATATTTCTATAGTTTCAATTCAAATCTTATATTAAATATTCTCTTTTCTAAAATTTATCGCGATTTTGAATTGATTATAATAGTCAATATTTATATATTATATCTAATAAAGTTATTCTTTAAAAGAATATAATAGAAGTGAAAATTATAAAGTCATCTATATAAGAATTATAATATATATAGTTCAGCTTAAGATCTTAATTATAAGCATAACCGCCAACTGATTTATCTTTAAGTTACTCTTAAATATTAATAAGTCAGACTTTTAAAAAGAGAATATTAAAATGAAAGATATATTTTTAATAAAGCTTATATTTGAGAATTCACAGCTAATACAATACTTATATTTAAATAGCTACATTATTTATAAATACAATAAACTTATTTTCAGATAAAAATGAAGATAACATTATTTTAAAGCATTATAAACATTCGAAAATCGATATAACTTTAAATAAAAAGAAATATAATTAACTATATAATAATAAATTAGAAATAAGATTAAAAGACTTAAACTTTCTAATAAAACTCATATTATAAATCTTCATCTTTAATATATCTCGACTTTATTATTTAAGTAAGCTAATCTTTTAGATATTAAAAATATTGCAATTTAAAAGTAGACGTCTTAATCAAGTTCAATTAACGAATTTGATATTCACAATCTCACAAGATAATAATAACTTTTCCGTTCTTTCTTCTACTTAATTCGGGTGTGCGTTTAATATATAAGATATATTTAAAGAAGATAAAGAGCAGAAAAGAATATTAATATAATAAGAGATATCGCGGTAATTAAAAATCAAGTCATTTAAAGATTATAAGCCGATTTTTATTTTAATAAGAACATTACTACTGTTAAAAGTATTTTTAAAATAGAGCTTAAATAATCAAAGATGTTCAATATAATTAGAGCGGTATCTAATATAATTAAATGTGATGATGTGAGAATGTTGAATATATATTCGCTCTCAAAGAAGTTAAAGATATAATATAAAAAGAAGTCTTTATATTAATAAGATCTCTATAAGTATAGAGGCGTAGAAGATAAATAGATTAAGCTTCTTCTCCAGACACGTTATTTATTGATATTATCGCAGATATATAATATTATCGGGTCTTTCCGAAGTTATATTATAAAATATATTCGCAATATTATAAAGATATATTACTACTTCGACGATTTAAATAATCATTAAAATAGAGTTATCGCTCTTTTACTTAATAATAGTTTTACTCTTATAAATAATAATCGAATTGATTTCTTCTTTAAGATATATTATATATTAATATAATTAAGCTTAAATTCACTGCTACTATTCTTATTAAAGTAATTGCTTAAGTCTTCTTTTATATTAATTTTAAAGAGTTTTTAAATCGTCTTAAATATATAATAAAATCCTTCTTATTATTACGCGGTAAATTTATTATCTTTCTTATTATATATATTATATTCGCGTTAGAAGAATATAAGACGGAAAAGCGCGTATTAATTAAGTTTAAAGATAAAAAGATTATAAGTATATTGTCTAAATTAATATATTCTTACTGAAACTAATACTCATTATAATATATTATATTCGAATTCAGAGAATCTAAAACGCGTAAAACAAGTTGAAATAGAAGGTTGTATTAATATTACTGAATAAAAGAGTTAAGAATCAGACATATTTTGAGAATAAATAGATTAAAGAGAGTTATTAGATTGTCTTTAATTTATTTAAAGACTCTTTTAAGAATGTGAAGAATTATCTTAATAATCTTGCGTCTGATTTATAATAGAAAGTTCTAGAAAAGTTAAGAGTATCATAAACTAATAATAGATTTGAATTATCGCAGATTAAAATAAATAAGTTAGCTCTTAAAAGTATTAAGTCAGATTATATCTAAATAAGTAATACAAAGTTATCAGTTTATAAATGATTATAATACTAATATTAATGATTAATAAAGATAAACTTTATAAATTGAAATATCAGCCGTTAAATCTTCAATATAAGCCTTATTAATTTGAATGATAATGCTTCTCTCTTTAATTCTAATCTTATATCTCTTAAAATAAATAACGCGATTAATAAAGAGAATAAGAAGAATTGTTGAGAATTATAATGATTAATAATATCGAGCATGTAGATAACGCACAATCTATTTATATATCTTATATAAAAGGACTTTCTTAATTTCTATTATAATGCGCTCGAGAAGTTAAGACTGTAATATAGATTAGAAGAAGAGATATTAAAGAGTATTCTGCAGAATTAAGAAGAATATAAACAAATATTAATATTTATGTGAGCATTATTATATAGACTTATTATTATTTAATTAAAGTGTGAGAATGAGTATAGAAGTTCTTAAGAATAAAGATATTAGAATTAATATTTTAACTCATTATCTATATATACTCTAATTCAATATAAGCTCTATATTAATTAAAAAGTATAATATATTAATAGATGTTTAGAACTATTCATAATTATTTATAGATGCTTTAAGATAGAACTGTTTATGATTATTTATAAATGTTTTTAAATAGAAACATCATAATAATGAATATATAATAATCTTACTCATATTTAACTTCAAGCTTTTATCTTATATAATTATATATTCACATTAATTAATTAATCTAAATATAAATTTCTCTTTATATATACTTATCAATAAATATTGATTAGAATTTCAAGATGAATTCTTCTTTATATGATATGTATAATATGTACATATAAAATGTTGAAGGATATATCGGGCAGTTAGATAACAGTAGCTGTGTAAAGATGACACAGGAGATGATGATTGATTTATTGTGTACTCTGGGCAAGTCCTGGATACACAAGATCTGGACACTTGAGAATCTGATAACGAGTATCCAGGGGACTCCTGGGGACTCAGAGAACGGTTTTTCAAATTGCCGATGCTTAAAGATAGAATGTAATTAATAATATAAGTTAACTATAAAAGAAGAATAAGATTATGAAACTATAAGATAAACAAACGCTTATATAATTATTACTAATGAGTCATGCGTAATGCTTCTAAGTACTCTTCTTAAGCACTCTTAAGTACTTACTTCTAAGTGCTTCTCTTAAGCACTCCCGAGCACCTTCCTTGACGCTCAATCTTAGGTGTTCTGGTTGATCATAGTTTTACTAGGTAAGGTCTGCCGTAGTCCTAGAAGGTATATTGCGCAAGCGGGGTCCAGTACCTTAGCCCACTGCTCAGTCTCGGCAGTGAAAGCCAAGTCTGTCAGCTGCTGGCTTGGAGCTGTAACACCACCCCCAGAACTCTGCGTTTTTGAGCGAGAAGAGGCTCTTGTATCCGCAGGCATTGATAAAAGAAGATATAGCAGTTATGCTATAATGATACAGCTCTGTTTTGCGCTATTTAGAAGTGTTGAGGGCTCATAACCTGATGAATGAGTGTATAAAGGAAGAAGCTATCTACGCAAACTAGCAAGGAAGAAGGAAATAGGCCTGTGCTGAGTAAGCCGCCAAGGAGGACCTACAACAGTTTCTGCACGTGTGATGCTTTTTCCTAAATATCCAATTTATCTCTTTGCTCAGCAGCACATAAAAGAGACCCATGTACGGCTTTGCATACTAGCCTTACCAGTTACAAGCTTATGAGCTCTCAGTTGTGAGTGAGACAGAGCATCGACCAAATTACGTGGCTAAGAATCCTTTCCTCCAGCTAATTCATCCCTTCTTGCGAATATTACCTTGAACCCTCACAACGTTCTAAATGGACCATCTAATCAAACAGGTCAAAAGCCATATCCAATCTCACATGGCTAGATTTGATCCCTCGCACGATTTCAAACACGTCCAGCGTGTTTTCGAGCTCGCCAAAACCATTGAAAGCCTTGAGCGCAAGTCTAACCCTACGGTTCGCTATCGCTCGGATATCATAGCGCTGGCTAGCCTACTTCACGACTTGGGAGACAAGAAATATCTATCAGAAGGGGAAGATGGTGAAACGATGGTCGAATGCCTCCTACTCAGGCTCAAGGCAGATAAGGCTCTCGCGTTGGAGGTGCAGGCAATAGTCAACCACGTGTCCTATTCGAGCGAGATCAAAGACCCAGCTAAGGTCCAAAGATTTATTAGCAAACATCCGGAGCTTGCAGTTGTCCAAGATGCGGATCGCTTGGATGCTTTGGGCGCTACAGGAATTGCCAGGTGTTTTGCATACAACGCGGTGAAAGGAAATAGCCTGAAAGCTGCCGTTGCACACTTTGCGGAGAAGCTTGAGAATCTTGAGGGAATGATGAAAACACGAACGGGAAAGCAAATGGCTGCAATTCGGAGTAAGAGGTTGAGAGAATTTCGAAGCTGGTGGGAAGAGGAAAACGGCGCTTAAAGACTAAAATCCTTCGCGTTCTGAGCTGGGATAATGCCTTGCCTTCCGCCTCTTCAACCGTGCGCATATTTTCTTAGTATGTGGCCCTGGAAAGGATCGGTCGATCGTATGAACCCACTTCCTCCTGAATCTCTAGCTATCCCCCAATCTTCAATGTCAGTTCTTCTCTATTCTATCTTGCCTCTTCAAAACAATAATATGCCTAAAGAAGAGAATAGCGAACAGAAAGACGAATCTCCCATTCAAACACAACTAGTAAAACATTGAGGTCACCATCTACAAACAGGTTGAAAGGCCTTTCATAACAGAGATTGAAAGAAGAGGAATAAAGATTAGGTTCACAGAGCGCTGTAGGGGTCTAAACGCGTGGTAGAGATGTACCGGAGGATTAATGAATTGGGGGAGATCAATGTGGAGGCCGCAGGATAGAACAGTGCTCGTTCGAACTTAAAGGTTATTTTATGGGAAACCTATTTCCAGTTGTCCCCTTGCGACGACGGCGCATGAAGTGGAGATCTCATAAATAAGGACGATTAGAAGCTGAAGGACAATCTGCGGTTGAACAACTGCTGTTCATGGTGTTCCTAGTCTGTCGTCTCGAGACTGCGTGGCGTTGGTTGGTGCTCCGCTCAAACCATAGCGGTTGTATCATCCTATAAGTCACTAGAGATTGAGTACCAGGCCCAAACCGTTGTCTCTTGACTTCCTGAGCAAGGGGCCAACTATAGTTGGCGCTACATCACTGATCACTGTGGAAAAGATATTGGCACGAGGGAGACTAGGAGGAGGAGCAATATGGAGTCAAAAAGTGGCCCCTAGAACCCAGCTGCTTATAACTTACATATCAGCTGCCGGCTAACAAGTAATCCTCCATAAGGTCCTTTGTAGCTAATGAACGGGAGTCTTCATCTCTTAAAATATCACTCTAACAATGAACTCATGCATATAATGTCTTCATCCCGCCAGCAAGGAGCTACTTCAATAGTACTTGGGACGCACGGGCTGCATGGTACCGCCTGCATAAATGCTGTCCTGAGTGGTCTTGAAGCTGGACACCGCCACATTGATACGGCTCAATCTTACGGGAATGAGGAAGAAGTAGGCAACGCCATCGAGCGTTCTCCTATACCGCGTACAGAGATTACTGTTACGACGAAGATCTCGACTCCTTCACGCGGAAATCCGAAAACTTTTGAGGAGGCGTACGATTCCGCCAGAGCTTCATTGGATAGAATGCGGCTTTCTTACATCGACATCTTCCTCATTCATGCGCCTGGCTACGAGGCATCTGCTAGACGTGTTACGTGGCAAGCACTGGAGAGACTCGTTGAGGATGGCATGATCAGGTCAATTGGTGTAAGCAATTATGGCATCAAATATCTGTTAGAGATGGACAATTTTACAAAAATACGGCCGCAAATTATACAAAATGAGGTACGTGCTTCTTGCTCCGAACAAAGGTTTTACATGCAGTGGGTATTAGCAATAACCTGCTCACAAGAAAGGGTAGCTCCATCCATGGTGTCAGCAGCGGGAGCTTGCATCTTTCTGTGCAACACGAGGGATCGAAATTCAGGCTTACTGCTGCCTCCTTCGAAATCGCAAGGCAACTCACAGCGGTCTTTGCAGCCTCGCAAGCAAATACGACAAAACTACGCAACAAATTCTCATCCGTTACAGTCTTCAAAAAGGATGGGCACCTGTAGTAAGATCATCTGACATAACACACATACGGGCGAACACGGATGTTTTTGGCTTCACGATCGACAGCTCGGATATGGGGTTAATGGACTCCTGGAATGAGGAAGCGAAAGGAGCAATAGGTCAGCATCCGAAGGATTACACCATCAAAATGTCCATGACTGACTTTTAAGTAAGTGGAAGACATGATTGCGCAGACCCAGGACTAGGAGCTGGGAATAAGATCATCGACTTTAATAGCAGCAGTGACTTTGCCATCGAATGTGTTCTCCTTGAATTCATGTTTTCCTTGCTCGAATTTCTCAATAAGTGCTGTCATCCACCTTATTTGCTCTATTCCGTTTTCGATAACATTCTGGCTAGCTCCTGTGCAAATCCACACATGGTCAATGTTGGATTCCAGCTTCCCGCAGTAGGAAATATTGCTCCCCCAGTCACAAACTGTGCTTGTGAGCCAGGTTCCTTGTAAGCAAGGCTGTAGCTGAAACACTCACCAAATTTTCGCAGCCGTGAAGTCTGTAAGATGCATCCAATGAGCCGCCCTGCTCTTCGTCACCGACACGAGCGAGCCCTGACTCATGCACAACATCATGGCATCGGCGTTGATTTTTGCAAGGTCTGCTCTTGGCCCATGCCGAGTCCTCCATAATCCAATATTCAATTACATTCTCATTATTACACAAAGTACCAAGGATTTGGAACGTTGCCTCATCCATGACGTCCCAAAGATTTCTGTCATCACTGGTCAGAGTATATTGTAATTCAATATGTTCGGAATTGTTGCTATTCAAGGGGCTTAGACGAAGCCAGGAATCCTCATTATTTTCACTTAGCTCGCCAAGTGAGGCGCAACCTGATCCTGTAAGTGTATGGTTTCATGAACAGGATGGGGAAGCTAACACAATATAATATGGCTCTCTGAGTCTTTTAGTTGTGACAGTGTTGGTCTCTGGCCATAACTCGGGCATCCACGTATGATTTCTCCATATTCGTCTTCCGGGTGTGGACTGTAGAAAGCCGTCATTTGAACATGATACTGTCCCTCATCAATAAAAGAACGACCAGCGATGTAATGTGCTGCAATCCCTAGTGATCTAGGTAGCCTCTCCTGAGTGCCTGTCCCTCTCCAGGCAACGCACGCCTTGATGGGAATTCTGCAACAGATGTTGGTGACAAAGTGACCCGTGATACATTTTCCAACTGTCATTTTTGCTCTTTCAAAGGAATTCAAAAGTAGTGTTGCGTTTGGTATAGCCTTCGCCGGGTGTTAGCTCTTTTGATTCACGCAAAACAAGACTGTACCTAGCAGCTTCACTCACGCCGGCGCATAAGATCAATTTTGTTTTGCTACCAGGTAGCGTTAGAGAGCCTTTTTCAGTTTCGATGATGTCGACGACCCCCTCATTTTGGCTGCATTTGAGCCGCGTCACCGGGCAATTGAGCACCAGATCCAATGTATTCCCAGTCGCAGTCTCGAGATTTGACTTCTGCCTTTGGGACCTGATGATACTCATGAGAGGTCCTGGGACTGAGAATCTGGTGAAAGCTACAGTCGAGATTGAGCCAGCTCTTGCGACCGAAAAGGAAGCTGGCTCGCTAACCTTTGTGGTAGGCACGTTGGCGAGGACAGTTTTTAGCGATACCGCTAGAGCGTATTTGAGTTCGCCAAAAAGTGGATCATCATGCTGATCCATCCTGGTAACATTGAGCAACTCGATCGCCCTACGCCAGAATTTTGGGTCCGCAACGCTTTCCAGCATCTGCGAAGGAAAACGCCTCAACTGATCAGGGGTTGGGCAGGGGCTCCACCCGTACCAGAATGGAGATTTTCCGCCGAGAAAGGGACAAGCGCCTCTACAAATTCTCAGCTCAGACGATGAAGCCATCTCGGCTGAGAGTGTCCATGGATAGGTCTCCGGAATATCACTAGGATTCTCCGATGAAAAGCTTGCGCTTTGGAAATGGCAAGAGAGGCCAACGCCTCAGGAAGTCAGCGCTAAGTAAATAACGTTAAGGTAGGATCAAACCTCCACGTTCGAGGCATAAGATCCTGGCCTCAGGTTTGAGCCTCAAAGTTTCATCGATGAATGCAAGCGCAGTGAAAGAAGACCCTATCACGACATAATCATATCTTTCAAGTTTGTCAATTGCTTCGAAGCTAGAATTGTCAGACTTTTTTAAATAATTGTACGTTGACGCGTATATTAATTTACCTGATGTGATAGTCCTCCAGTGGTGGCTGTGCCATACTGAAGATTTCGAGCCCTTCGGAGATAGACTGATTCTGTTCGAAGCAGTTTAACAGCCCATAAACACAGAATTAAAAAATTGAAAGCTTTGCGATGAGAAGAGTCATATAAAGCAGTGTGTGGGAAAAGGTGGCCTGGCTGTCAGAAAATTTGATAAGAATATAACTTATCGGCTGGCCTGTCCCTCGAGATGGGTGGGGAGGGTTTGAAGCTGATAGGAGCGACGCAAGGCTGTACAGTTGCCAAAATTTCGCATCGCCTATCGTTGGAATATTAATGGATGCCTTTGTGCGGTTTTTCTGCCACTTCAGGCTTGCCTCCACCCATGTACTACGTAGTACAGTTGCACAAAAAGTTTGCATCGCCTATCGTTGGAATATTAATGGATGCTGTTACTGTAAGGCGGAGCGCTCAAAGAAAGAGAAAAGCGCAATCGATTGTACTCGGATATCTGGGGTCTGTAGTGAGAGAGGTCACCAGTCGGGATGACAGAGATGTAATTAATTACAGCCAATACAGAAATCAAGCTAGGCCATTTGAGGACTAGACTAACGCGATCATGACAGATGCCATTTTGCAAGTCTTGCGTCCACTGATCGGTTGCCAGCAATCTTTGTACGCCAGGCAAGTGGACGATGCGGAATGTTAGGGAAAAATCGATACTAACATTTGCAGATGACGTGAGTTACATCTCTGAAGCACGAAGATTGCGCCATAAGTTTATGGTGCCAATGCAAGAGACGAATCGAGTTTGTGCCATCACCATAACACCCGAAGAGAGGAAGCGTGGATGTTACGACAGCCCGGCGCTTCAGAAGGCGCTGGAGGCCTTACATGCAGATGACCTCGTCGTTTTGAAAGTAGTTGTGGACGTTGGTCATGTCGACTCCCTCAATAAATACATGTGCGACGAGACCGACCAAATCACGCGCGAATCAGAGGCGTATAACCATAGTATCAGATCGAACATTCTGCAAGGCCCTCCAATTACCAATCCAGAATATCTGTTCCAGGATGTCTACTTCAACCCCTTCCTCATACAAGTTATGAATGCTCTCCTCGATTTCCCCTCCGTTTTCAATTTCCTTAAAGGTGACACGGCGTTACGTAACACGCCAGACTTACGCCAACCTATCCACAAAGATATTACGTTTGACCATCCTCAGTGCCCCTTTTGTTTCATCGCCAACGTACCTCTTTGTGACTTCACTTCCGAGAATGGCAGTACTGAATTTTGGTTGGGCTCCCATATTCGTGCTTCTGGAAGCGAGCAGCATTTGTCTCAAGCAGAGTCCTTAGCAGGAGCCCAGGATACGCGTTGATTGAGCTGCGTAGTGCGACCAGATGTCCATGAGGAACGCAGGAAGGAAAGACCGCCTGTGCGAGTTCTGGCTGAAAGAGGAGACATCATGATCCGAGATCTGAGGCTGTGGCATGTAGGGATGTCAAACCCAACCGAGAAGCATTGAGTGATGATTGCTCTTGGATATCAGATACTGCCTCTCTGCCTCGCATTTTTAGTGGAAATCGTCTGGCTCATCTTTAGAAGGCTTCTTGGTATCCGAACTACACTCTTCGCATAACCCTTCCTTTGTCACAAGCACATTTCTCTATGAAGGCAGATGGACAGTCGGTTGAAGTTCGCGCAAATTTTGTGAGTGATGAAGAGGCGCAGAAAGCTTTACACCTGAATGATTTCGATTCCCGATCATTAAAGAACTGAGACTGCTTTTAATTGATGCGAATGATATTACGCGTGCTCCTGATCTCTAGAAGCAAGCGATAGTCTTGACTCTGCCGGATATAACAGGCGAGCAGGAACTGAATATTGGGAAACTGTGGTGGACATCATTCTTCTCAGCGTGAACAAAGTTTAATGTTACGGAACCTTCCTGAACAGGAAGGTCGGCCGGATCATGTGATCAGGGTTTGTGTCCAGACGCATTACACTCAGTACGGGAAGAACTGATTATGATGATCATAATATGATAGGAGATATAAGTAATGTTAGCTCGGCGCTAGTAAGATCTTATAAATATTAAGATAGAGTGTTATAAATCACTTAATTATAATTAGTTTATTTAATATCTTATATATATTTTATCAGTCTCTATTATTATTTAATATCTTATTAATATTAACTTAAGTAGTTTAAGAAGATAGATTTCTAAAATAATATTTCATATAATTAAAATAGTCTTTTATAAAATATTATATATATAAAAATTATTATTATTTCTTGTGTCATTGAATGAGTGACGTTCCTATTTAGAATTAGCGTGTGAAGAAACTTATACTGCCTGCATCGAGCTAATTATCGTAGCTATAATACTAAGAATAGTATTATTAGAAAGGTAACTCTTAGAACTATTTATTAGTACTATTTATAGAACTCTAGCTTATATAATTAATAAGATATAAGCTTTTGAATATTTAAT
>JAABUK010010912.1_pt1 | contig 11979 bp, 11 predicted proteins | sample 5559141 | NCBI WGS metagenome assembly JAABUK01 (sample SAMN10711869, study PRJNA513367) | rock metagenome | isolation source: Antarctica rocks | place: Antarctica: Victoria Land, Pudding Butte nord | collected 2016-01-03 | reverse complement strand
CTCGGCGGCAAGGCGGCGAACATCGTCTTCGACGACGCCCCGCTGGACCAGGCCGTCGAAGGCATCGTCAACGGCATCTTTTTCAACCAGGGCCACGTCTGCTGCGCCGGCTCACGCTTGCTCGTGCAGGAGTCCGTTGCCGACGAGCTGCTCGACAAGCTCAAGCACCGGCTCGCCACCCTGCGCCTCGGCGACCCCCTGGACAAGAACACCGACATCGGCGCCATTAACTCCGCCATCCAGCTGGCGCGTATTTCTGAGCTGGCTGCCGTCGGTGACGCCGAGGGTGCGAAGCGATGGTCGCCCCCGTGCGCGCTGCCCGAGCGTGGTTTCTGGTTCCCACCAACGCTTTTCACGGGCGTCAGTCAAACCCACCGCATCGCGCGGGAAGAGATCTTCGGCCCGGTCCTGTCCATTCTCACCTTCCGCACTCCGGACGAGGCGGTGGAAAAGGCCAACAACACGCCTTATGGTCTGTCGGCGGGCGTCTGGACCGACAAAGGCTCCCGCATCCTGTGGATGGCGCAGCGGCTGCGGGCCGGCGTGGTGTGGGCCAACACGTTTAACCGCTTCGACCCGGCCAGCCCCTTCGGTGGTTTCAAAGAGTCCGGCTACGGCCGCGAGGGCGGCCGGCACGGATTGGCGGCCTACCTTGATGTCTGAGCAGCCCTCTAAGCAGCCCTCTGAGCGGCTGGCAGTCCGCAAAACCTACAAGCTGTTCATCGGCGGGAAGTTTCCCCGCTCGGAGTCCGGGCGCACCTACCCGGTGCGCGATGCTGCCGGCGGATTTCTCGCCAACGCCGCACTCGGCTCGCGTAAGGATGCCCGCGATGCAGTAGTGGCCGCGCGTAAGGCCTTCCCGGCATGGACGGCGGCGACGGCCTACAACAAGGGGCAGATCCTGTACCGGGTCGCCGAGGTGCTCGAGGGCCGGCGCGCGCAGTTCACCGATGAGGTGGCGGCCGGCGAAGGCTGCTCGCACCGCGCTGCCGACGCACAGGTCACCGCGAGCATCGACCGCTGGGTCTGGTACGCCGGCTGGGCAGACAAGCTCGCGCAAGTGCTCGGTGGCGCCAATGCGGTAGCCGGGCCGTACTTCAACTTCTCCGTCCCCGAGCCGACCGGTGTGGTTGCCGTACTCGCCCCGCAAGGCTCGTCGCTGCTAGGTCTGGTCAGCGTCATCGCCCCGGCGCTGGTCGGGGGGTCGACGGTGGTCGTGGTGGCGGCCCAGGAACGCCCGCTGCCGGCGGTCACCCTGGCTGAGGTGCTGGCCACCAGCGACGTCCCAGGCGGTGTCGTGAATGTGCTGACCGGCTCGACCGCCGAGCTGGCTCCGTGGTTGGCCGCCCACCGCGACGTCGACGCGATCGACCTCTGCGGCGCCGCGCCGGACGACCAGGCAGATCTTGAGCGCCGGGCCGCGGACAACGTCAAGCGGGTGCTACGGGCCCCGCGGACGGAGCCGGACTGGACGCAGGAGCCGGGTCTCGCCCGGATCTCGGCCTACGTAGAGACCAAGACCGTGTGGCACCCCATGGGAGTGTGACCCGGTGATCGCCAACCTGTGGCTCGGCGTGGACGTGGAGCCGTTGCTGCTGTCGCTACCAGCGGGCTCCGGTTACCTGCTGCGGCACTACGCCGAGGGCGACGACGGACCTGCGCCGCTGTTCCTGGGGCGGGACCGGGTTGCCTATGCGTTCCGCACCGGCGACGGCCTGGTGGCCTTCCTGCGCAGTGGCGTACCCCACGACCTGGTCGACCTGCCGGGCTGGGAGACGATCACGGCGGCCGGTGAGATCGATCCCACGCCCGACGAGCTCGGCACGTACGCCCTCGACGAGGTGGTCGCTCAGCTCCGGGCCGGCCCCGACGCCTGGGACGACGAACTATTAGTGCTCGCCGGCGAGGTCGCCCGCGACCTGGCGCAGTACGCCGGCCTGCCCGACGTGCTGGCAGCCCTGGCCCCCGGCTCACCGCTGGACGCGTTGGACGACGACCTGCGCAACGGCGGTTATCTGGCCCGCCGGCGACTGCGCCGGCTCGACCCCGACAAGCTTGCCATCGGCTGGCGGAGCGTGGTCTCGCGCTTGGCGGCCGCCGTTGAGTTCCGGGACTGACGCCCTATTCCGGAGGTCGGCGTGCTGTGCCGAGCTGGCATCGGGACTACGGGTGCACCGAGGCTAGGACGCGCCAGGCATCAATCTGAACCGCGTGCGCGGGGGCCGTCGCCGGGTCACGGTATCGGCAAGTTGCGTCCGCGGGTCAGCCTATGGTGGCGCGCATGGCTGCCTGGGACGACGTGGTGCGGATCGCGCTCGAGCTGCCGGAGACTGCGCAGCCGCCGGCCGACGGCGGCACCCGTGCCTGGCGGGTACGGGACAAGACGTTCGCGTGGGAGCGACCGCTGCGCCGCGGCGACCTGGCCGCGCTCGGCGAGTCTGCGCCCCAAGGGCCGATTCTGGGTGTGCGGGTCGCGGATCTCGACTCCAAGGAGGCGCTGCTCGTCGAGGAAGCGGAGCTGTGCTTCACCACGCCGCACTTCAGCGGATACCCGGCCGTCCTGGTCCGCTTGGACTCGGCGACCGAGGACGACCTGCGCGAGCTGCTGGTGGAGGCGTGGCTGGCTCGGGCGCCGAAGCGGCTGGCCCGGGCCTACCTCGACGGACGTGGCGGATCGGAAGTTGGCTGACCCCCCAGCACCTTCGGCGGCGAAGCCCGCGCCGGCATGGCGCTCAGCCGGCCTCACGCTCAGCCGGCCTCACGCAGAGCGGCGTACCCGGGCTTGATGACGTCGGTGATCAGGGCCAGTCGCTCGTCGAAGGGCAGGAATGCCGACTTCATCGCGTTGACCGTGAACCACTGCAGGTCCGACCAGTCGTAGCCGAACGCCTCGACCAACAACGCCATCTCCCGCGACATCGACGTCGCGCTCATCAGCCGGTTGTCGGTATTGACGGTGACCCGGAAGAACATCCGCCGCAGCAGACCGATCGGGTGCTCCGCGATGGAAGCGGCGGCGCCGGTCTGCACGTTCGACGACGGGCACATCTCCAGCGGGATGCGCTTGTCCCGGACGTACGCCGCGAGCCGGCCGAGCTCCACCTCGCCGTCGTCTTTGACGATGATGTCGTCGACGATGCGTACGCCATGGCCCAGCCGGTCGGCACCGCACCACTGAATCGCCTCCCAGATCGAGGGCAGGCCGAATCCCTCGCCGGCGTGGATGGTGAAGTGGCCGTTTTCCCGCTGCATGAATTGAAAGGCATCGAGGTGCCGGGTAGGCGGGTAGCCGGCCTCCGCGCCGGCGATGTCGAAGCCGACCACGCCGGCGTCCCGATAGGCAACAGCCAGCTCGGCGATCTCGAAGGAGCGGGCCGCGTGACGCATGGCGGTGAGCAGGGTGCCGACCCGAATGTTGCGGCCGGCCGATCCCTGCGCGAAGCCGGCCAGCACTGCCTCGATCACCTGGGTAATCGACAAACCCTGCTCCACGTGCAGCTCCGGGGCAAAGCGCACCTCGGCGTACACCACGCCGTCGTCGGCCAGGTCCTGCGCACACTCGGCGGCCACCCGGGTGATGGCGTCGGAGGTCTGCATGACGCCGACGGTGTGGGCGAAGGTGCGCAGGTAGCGCTCCAGCGAGCCCGAGTCCGCGGACTGGGTGAACCACCGGGCCAGCTCAGCGACGTCGGTGGTCGGCAGCCCGGAGTAGCCAGATTTCGCAGCCAGTTCGACGACCGTTGCCGGGCGCAGGCCCCCGTCGAGGTGGTCGTGCAGGAGCACCTTGGGCGCGCGCCGGATCTCGTCGAGGGTGATCACCGGGCCAACCTACCCGGCGCGATGCACCAGCTCCGGGCCGAACGCCGGCAGGCAGACCGCGAGGTACTCAGCCCCGTCGGTACCCGGCGTGGCGTAGCGCACCCGCTCGCCGGCCCGGGTCAGCACCGCCTGGCCGGCCGTGACGCGAAGCGTCCCGCCGTCGTGCTCGACGAGCACGGTCCCGCGCAGCACGAACGTCACCTCGTCGAACTCCGGAGTCTGCGCCGGCTCCTCCCAGCCGGCGGGCGCGACCATCCGGGCGACCGAGAGGCCGGCCGTGCCCGTCGAGACCCGCCCGACGTACTCGTCGATGACTTTGCCTCCCGGCACCGGGATCCGGGCCGGGGAGTCGAGCAGCTGCGGCATGGTCAGCCTCCGATGCGGTCGAGGACCAGCGGGTGGCGGGCGGCCGCCGCCGGCCCGATGTCGAAGCCGCCTTCGAGAGCGGCCCGCGCCCGGTCGAAACGCTCGCCGTCGTCGGCGTGCAGCTCGAACAGCGGCTCGCCGGCGACCACGCGGTCGCCGACCTTGGCAAGCATGCGCACGCCGGCGCCGGCCGACACCTGGTCCTCCTTGCGGGCCCGGCCGGCGCCGAGGCGCCAGGCGGCGACGCCGACGGCATAGGCGTCCAGGCGCCGCAGGACCCCGGATGCCGGCGCGGCCACGACGGAGATCTCTCGCGCCTGCGGCAGCGGCGCATCCGGGTCCCCACCCTGGGCGGCGATCATCGCCCGCCAGACGTCCATCGCCCGACCGTCCCGCAGGGCCTCGGCCGGGTCGCGGTCGGTCAGTCCGACCGCGCCGAGCATCTCCCGGGCCAGGGTGATGGTGAGCTCGACCACGTCCGGCGGGCCGCCGCCGGCCAGCACCTCCACCGACTCGGCGACCTCCAGGGCGTTACCGGCGGTGAGCCCCAGCGGCTGGCTCATGTCGGTGAGCATCGCAACCGTCGTGACTCCGTAGGACTCGCCCAGCTCCACCATCGTCGAGGCCAGCTCTCGGGCGGAGTCGGCCTCCTTCATGAACGCGCCGGAGCCGACCTTCACGTCGAGGACCAGCGCCGAGGCTCCCTCGGCGATCTTCTTGCTCATGATGGAGCTGGCGATGAGCGGGATCGCCTCGACGGTGCCCGTGACGTCGCGCAGGGCGTACAGCTTCTTGTCGGCCGGCGCCAGGTTGTCGCCGGCGGCACAGATCACCGCGCCGATCTCGCGCAGCTGGCGTTGGTAGTCCGCCGGCGACAGCGTGGCCCGCCATCCAGGGATCGACTCGAGCTTGTCCAGGGTGCCGCCGGTGTGGCCGAGGCCGCGGCCAGACAGTTGGGGGACGGCCGCGCCGCAGGCTGCCACCAGCGGCGCCAGCGGCAGGGTGATCTTGTCCCCCACACCGCCGGTGGAGTGCTTGTCGACGGTGGGGCGGCCGACGCCGGCCAGGTCAACCCGCTCACCGGACTCGAGCATCGCCCCGGTCCACCGTGACACCTCGTCGGCCGACATCCCGCGCAGCAGGATCGCCATGCACAGCGCGGCCATCTGCTCCTCGGCCACGTCGCCGGCGGCATAGGCGCCAACCACCCAGTCGATCGCCTCGTCGCTCAAGGTGCCGCCATCGCGTTTCGTGCGGATCACCTCGACGGCGTCGTAGCCGCTCATCTGGCCGTCAGCTCGGCGGCGTCGAAGGCGTCGGGCAGGATCTCGGTCATCGGCACCGGCCCCCGATCGGTGTCGACGAGCAGGCTGGCGCCGCCGTGCTCCCACAGCAGCTGGCGGCACCGGCCGCAGGGCATCAACGGCTCGCCGTCCGGGCCGACGCAGGCGAACGCCACCAGCCGGCCACCGCCGGTCGTGTGCAGCGCCGAGACCAGCCCGCACTCCGCGCACAGCCCCAGGCCGTAGGAGGCGTTCTCCACATTGCAGCCGGTCACGACCCGCCCGTCGTCGACCAGCGCGGCGGCCCCGACCGGGAAGTGGGAGTACGGCGCGTAGGCATGCCTTGCCGCCTCGCGCGCCGCCGCGCGCAGCGCCGGCCAGTCCGGCGTCATCGGCCCTGCCCGCGCCGGTAGGGCAGACCGTCGGCCGCCGGCATCCGCAGCCGCTGAGCCGCGGCGGCGAGGACGACGAGCGTGACGACGTACGGCGTGGCCCCGACCAGCTGGCTGGGCACCTCGTTGGTGACGGCGAACCACAGCAGGAACACCGCAGCCGCGGCCGTGCCGAGCACCGCGCCGGTCCAGCGCCGGCGCAGGGCGTTGCGCGCCGCCAGCCCGAGCAGCAGCAGCCCGACGAACAGCAGCAGGGCATGGACGGCGGTGCCCTGACCGCGCAGGTTGAGCGCGTCGGCGTAGCCGAACAGGCCGGCGCCGGCGGCCAACCCACCGGGGCGCCAGTTACCGAAGATCATCGCGGCCAGGCCGATAAAGCCGCGACCGCCGGTCTGCCCCTCGCGGTAGATGCTGGACGCCACCTCTGACAGGAACACCCCGCCCAGGCCAGCGAATGCCCCAGAGGCGACGACCGCGGCGTATTTCATCCGGTAGACGTTGACACCGAGCGATTCCGCGGCGCCGGGATTCTCCCCGCACGACCGCAGCCGCAAGCCAAATGCGGTGCGCCACAACACAAAGAACGAGAGCGGGATCAGCAGGACCGCCACGATCGTCAGCAGCGACAGGTCGGTCACCAGTCCGCCGAGGATGCCGGCGATGTCGGAGACGAGGAACCAGTGGTGGCCCTCGACGGTCGCCAGCCAGGGTGACAGTCCGGGGGCCGAGACCGAGGTGATGTCGCCGACCTGCGGCGACTGGGTCGCCCCGCCGCCCCTGTTGCCGGTGAACGCGATGACCGACAGGTAGCGCGCGAGGCCCGGGGCCAGCAGGTTGATGGCGACCCCGGAGACGATGTGGTCGACGCCGAAGGTCACGGTCGCGACCGCGTGCAGGAGGCCGCCCAGGGCTCCGCCGATGATTCCGACGGCGACACCGGTCCACGGCCCCCACTGGTAGCCGGCCCACGCGCCGAACCAGGTGCCCAGAACCAGCATGCCCTCCAGACCGATGTTGACGACCCCGGCGCGCTCGGACCACAAGCCGCCGAGGCCGGCCATCGCAATCGGCACGGCCGTCTGCAGCGCCGCCTGCATCGTGCCGCGCGAGGTCACGTCGTTGGCGCCGGTCAGCGTGCGCACGGCCGCCAGCAGGACGAGCAGCCCGGCCATCAGCAGCAGGATGCGGGCCGGCGTCACCCGTACCGCGCGGACCCGGCCGCGCAACCCCGTGGAGATCGGTCGCTGGAAGTCGGTGCCGCTCGCCGTCACGCCGGCGCCCCCTGCGGGGTCGGCGCGGCCAGCTCGCCGCCGACCGCCCGCTGCTGCTGGCGCAGGCGAACGCGGCGGACGACCTCATAGGCGACGACCACCGACAGCACGATCGTGCCTTGCATGATCAGCACGATCTCCTTGGGAATGCTGTTGAGGTCGAGGATCTGTGAGGACTGGTCGAGGAAGCCGAAGAGCAGCGCGCCAAAGGCGATGCCGACCGGGTTGTTGCGGCCTAGCAGGGCGATGCCGATACCGGCGAAGCCGAGGCCGGCGGGGAAGTCCAGCGAGTAGGTGTAGGACGAGCCGAGCAGCTGCGGCATCCCGATGAGACCGGCGATGCCGCCGGAGATGAGCAGCGTCACGACAACCATCCCCCGCACGCTGACCCCGCTGGCGATGGCGGCCGGCGTGGACATCCCGGTGGTCCGCAGGTCGAAGCCAAAACGGCTGCGGTTGACCAGGAAGTGAAAGCCGATGCCGACCAGCACGGCCAGGACGATGAGGCCGTAGATCTTGTTGTCGGTGCCGGGGAAGGCAAATCCCGGGATCTGTCCCGAGCGACCGATCGGCTTGGTCCCGATGTTGTTGCTTCCGCTGACCGAGACGGCGAGGCGCTTGGGGTTCAGCAGGTATGCCCCCACGGCGGTCGCAATGGCGTTGAGCATGATCGTCGAGATGACCTCGCTCACGCCGCGCCAGACCTTGAGGGCGGCGGCGATCGCGGCCCAGCCGGCACCGACGACGACCGCGACGACGAAGATCAGCGCCACGTGCACCGGCGCCGGCAGGCTGACGTTGCCCCCGACGTAGGCGGCGAGCAGGGCCGCCAGGCGGTACTGGCCGTCGACGCCGATGTTGAACAGGTTCATCCGAAAGCCGATGGCCACCGCCAGGGCGGCAAGGTAGTACGTCGTCGCCTGGTTGACCGTGTTGACCACCTGGTCGGCCTGGAAGCCGAAGTCGATCATCGAGCGGTAGGTGAAGATCGGGTCGGCCCCGCTGCTGACCAAGACGCCGGCGCAGATCAGGGCGGCGAAGGCGACGGCCAGCACGGGCGCGGCGAGCCCCAGCAGCACCTGCCGGGGGGCCAGCCGGCCGCTCACGCCGGCGCCTCCGTGCCGGCGCCGGGCATCCCGGCATCCGCGCCGGCCCCGGTCATGGCCGCGCCGAGCTCCTGCGGCGTGACGGTGCGAGGGTCGGCCTCGGCCACCATGCGCCCGCGCAGCAGCACCCGCAGGGTGTCGGACATGCCGATGAGCTCGTCAAGGTCGGCCGAGATCAGTAGCACCGCCAGCCCGTGGCCGCGCGCCACCCGTAGCTGCTCCCAGATGGCGGCCTGGGCGCCGACATCAACCCCGCGCGTGGGGTGGGCGGCGACGAGAACCTGCGGGTCGTTGCTCATCTCGCGGCCGATGATGAGCTTCTGCTGGTTGCCGCCGGACAGCGCCGATGCGGGCACGTCGATACTGGGGGTGCGTACGTCGTATGCGTCGACGATCCGCTGGGTGTCGCGCCGGGCGCCCGACCGGTCGATGAACCAGCCGTGGACATTGGGCTCCTGCGTCTGGTGGCCCAGCACGCGGTTCTCCCACAATGGGGAGTCGAGCAGCAGGCCATGGCGGTGCCGGTCCTCGGGGATATAGGCGACGCCTGCCTCGCGGCGGCGCCGGGTCGGCCAGTCGCTGATGTCGGTGTCCCCCAGGGTGATCCGGCCCCGCTCCACCGGCCGCATTCCCATCACCGCCTCCACCAGCTCGGCCTGGCCGTTGCCCTCGACGCCGGCGATTCCGAAGATCTCGCCCCGGTGGATCGTGAAAGTCACGCCGTCGACGACGGTGCGCCCGTCGGCCGAGAGCACGGTGAGCCCCTCGACCGTCAGCTGAGCCTGCTCGCTGACCGTGCTCTCCCGAAGCTCCGGCACCGGAAGCTCGCTGCCCACCATGAGCTGCGCCAGCTGACGGGCGGTCACCGTATGCGGGTCCACCGACGCCACGGTCGTCCCGCGGCGGATGACCGTGATGGCGTCGGCGACCGACAGCACCTCGTCGAGCTTGTGGGAGATGAACACCACGGTCAGCCCCTCTGCCTTGAGCTCACGCAGATTGGCGAACAGCTCCTCGACCTCCTGCGGCACCAGTACCGCGGTCGGCTCGTCGAGGATGAGGATGCGGGCGCCGCGGAACAGCACCTTGCAGATCTCCACCCGCTGCCGGTCGCCGACGCCGAGGTCCTCGACCAAGACGTCGGGCCGGATACCCAGGTGGTAGGACCGGGAGATCTCCTCGATCCTGGCCCGAGCCGCCCGTCGGTCGAGCACGATCCCCCGGTGCGGCTCGCTGCCGAGGATGACGTTCTCCAGCACGGTCAGGTTGTCGGCCAGCATGAAGTGTTGATGCACCATGCCGATGCCGGCGGAGATCGCGTCGGCCGGCGTAGCGAAGGTCACCACCGTGCCGTTGACGGCGATGGTGCCTTCGTCGGGCTTCTGCATCCCGTACAAAATCTTCATCAGCGTCGACTTGCCGGCGCCGTTCTCTCCGACGATGGCGTGCACCTCGCCGTGGCGGACCGAGATGTTGATGTCGGAGTTGGCGACCACGCCGGGAAAGCGCTTGGTGATGCCGGTCAACTCGACGGCGAGCGCGGTCGGCTCGGCGTCAGGTTTGCCTACCGAGGTTGCCATCGCACGCTGCCGAAGATCCGTACGGGCCGCGACCGCTACGGGGTGGTCGGTACCGTGATCTTGCCGTCGACGATCTGCTGCTTGTAGTCGTCTAGCTTGGTGGCGATGTCGTCGACCATCCCGCCAGACTTCGAGTAACCCACACCGTCAGACTTCAGGTCGAAGATCCGCGGGCCGGCCTTGAAGTTGCCGGCGCCGAAGTCCTTGACGAAGTCGAACACCGCGACGTCGACCCGCTTGAGCATCGAGGTCATGATGACCGGCTGGAGGTCGGCCGGTGCGGTCTTGTACTGGTCGGAGTCGGTGCCGATCGCCAGCTTGCCTTTGGACTTCGCCGCCTGGAAGACCCCGGTGCCGGAGCCGCCGGCGGCGGCAAAGACCACGTCGGCGCCGCCGTCGTACATCCCCTCGGCCGCGGTCTTGCCCTTCGCCGGGTCGTTGAAGCCGCCGAAGTCCGGCGGCTGGGTGAGGTACTTGACCTGGACCTTGGTGTTCTTGTCAACAGCCTGCACCCCGGCGGTGAAGCCGGCCTCGAACTTCTGCAACAGGGGGACCTGCACGCCACCGATGAAGCCGACGTTCTTGGTCTTGCTCTTCAACGCAGCGGCCGCGCCCACGAGGAAGGAGCCCTCCTGCTCGGCGAACACCAGGTTGGTGACGTTGGCCGCGGCCGGGTCGGCGGAGTCGATGATGGCGAACTTGGTGTTGGGGTACTTCGTCGCCACCTTCTTCAACGCGCCGGCGTAGGCGAAGCCCACCGCGACGATCGGGTTGTAGCCACCGACCGCGAGCAGGTTGAGCCTGGTCTCCTTGGCGGCGTCAGACTCTCCGACCGAGGCCGAGAGCTCCTTGGTGTTGAGCTTGAGGTCCTGGCGGACCTTGTCCAGGCCAGCCGCTGCGGCGTCGTTGAAGGACTTGTCCCCGCGGCCGCCGACGTCGTAGGCCAGGCCCACCTTGACCGTCTTCTTGACGGTGGTGCCTGTGGCGCCGTCGGACTTCTTGCTGCTGGCGCATCCGGTGACGGCCATCGTCGAGACGGCCAGCACCGCGACAAGCTTCATCCCACGCTGAGCGCGCAAGGTGGTTCCCTTCCCGATGGCACCGCCGGGTCGCAGTGCAGCCTGGCCGGACTCTAGCCTCCTGACCGCGGCAGCGTACGAGACCGCTGGGCCATCACGATTCGGTGACCGGTCCCGCGGCGTCCTTTGGCTTGTCCTCGGCGGCCTCCTCAGCGGCCTCCTCAGCGGCCTCCTCAGCGGCCTCCTCGGCGGCATTGTCAGCAAGTCCGGCCTCCACCGCCGCCTCCGGGCTGGCCGTCCCGGACGGCTCGACGTCGCTGTCGCCGGCCGCGGTCACGATCCACGCCGCGCAGAACAGCAGGATCCGGCTCACCACGTTGATCCAGACCAGCAGGCCCACCGCGACGGCGACCGTGCCGTAGACGGGGTTGCTCGTCGTGCGCTGGATGTAGAGGCTGCCGACCAGCTTCAGGATCTCGAACAGCACCGCGGCGAGGATCGCGCCGCGCAGGACCCGCCGCAATGGCGTATGCAGGCGGGGAAGGCGGGTGAACAGGTAGACGAACAGCACTGTGTCGGTGGCCAGCACGACGCCGATGCCCAGGACCCGTGCGAACAGGCGCGCGGCAGTCGTCTCGTCGATGCCGATCCGGCGCAGGAGGACCGACGTGGCTGCGGTGACCATCGCGGTCACGGCGAGGGAGACCGCGAGCGCCAGGCCGAGGCCGATCAACGCGAGGATCCCCCGGAGCTTCTTGACCACGAAGTTACCCGCGGGCAGCGCCTGGTGCCAGATCGAGCGAATCGCATCGCGCAGCGCGTCGACCCAACCCAGACCGGCCAAGGCCAGCCCCACCAAGCCGACCACGCCGGCGCCGGCTTTGGCCCGCACGATCTGGTCGACCTTGATCCCACCGGCACCGCCGATCAAGCCGGGGAAGTTGTCGTGCAGCGACGCCACGAAGCTTGCCTGCGCCCGCGCGTCGCCGGCGAGGACGTAGCCCAGCACCGAGAACGCCAGCGCGACGAGCGGAAATACCGACAGGAAACCGAAATACGTCACTGCGGCGGCCAGCCGGTCGCCGCCGTCAGCGGAGTAACGCTGGTAGGCCCGGACGAGGTGATCCAGCCACGGCAGCCGGC
>JAABUK010010910.1_pt1 | contig 11980 bp, 12 predicted proteins | sample 5559141 | NCBI WGS metagenome assembly JAABUK01 (sample SAMN10711869, study PRJNA513367) | rock metagenome | isolation source: Antarctica rocks | place: Antarctica: Victoria Land, Pudding Butte nord | collected 2016-01-03 | reverse complement strand
AATAGGCTCGAATACACTATGCGATTGAATCTCCTGGAGAGCGGTGTTAATGGCTGAGCAAATGCCGAGAAGTTGACTTGTATGACTCATGATGATGGTCAACGATGCAGGCCCATTTAGACAAATACATATGTATATACATTTGCGTGACATACTTGAGGTCGGTCCTAAATACATACATTATGTAGCCAGCCAGGGCAGATATATGTATAGAAGCCTTCATGTCTGACATGTAACGAAGACATCATCAGCAGTTACTTGTTCAGTCAATGTAGCTGATGCTGCTGACAGCCCCTGCAGGAAGGTACTTGTATATATATGTACATACGGCATATACAGACAAGTGCCTTGATGACTACCGACTCTGGCTCATGTCGCCAGGAAGATTTGGATTGCTTAGTCACAATTCAATCGGTTAGATATCTCACGTGACTGTACAGTTGCAGTGAAAGCCTTTGCATGATCAGTAAAAGATCATGCTCACGTAAGTTGTGGCTTCAAAACTCTATCACTTGGTGGCACCCGGTCATCTCATGGTACCTTATGGGTTCCCGGGCAGCAGTTACAACCTGACAGGTAGCGTTGGGAAGATTCTCAAAGATTTTACTCAAGGTGTCTGAATCTAAATTGAAATAGACGTTTCGGGATTGAAAAGAGCTTCTTTCTTTGACCTGGAAGAGGTCACTAGATCAAGCTTGGCAAAAGGTCTTTCGCAGGCATGCTCTACCACTTAAGCCGGAGAGCCGGAGCGCCGGAGCTTTGCTGGCATGGAGCTGCATCCCGACATCTATTTTTCTGAGACCGAGTTCGAGCAGGCTGGACTGCTGCACGACAATGACAGCTGCACTGTCGCGTCTCCCTCCGGACTCTGTGATGGTGAAATCGGCGGATATCAGCAACAGCAACGTCAGGATGCCCTATATTCACTGCCTGTAAGCTCTTGTGGGCTTGCCGACAGGCTGCAGACTCTGTCTAGATGCTGGCAAGCGCACTGGCCGGGACAAGCGCGTAGCCCCAGCTTGCCAAAGGGTAAAGTAGCACAGCTCAGCAGTCTTGTTGAGGACGTAACAACGCAGATCCCTCCTGTGCCAGAAGAAAGCCTACAGCGCACACTTTCAGTGGCTCACAATGAGCAACCTAGGAGTATGCCTGTTGGTTTGACAGCTGATGCCATCCGTAAGCAAGCTAACCGTGACCATCAGAAGAGGTTCCGTATGCGTCAAAAGGTGACATCCGATACAGATGTGCTTTGCCGTGCAGTGTTTTCCACACCACAGCAGGATATATGGACTTGTCGCCTTGAACTTGCCAGGATTGCATAGTGCATTTCACCTGTCAACTCGAGATCTAGACAGAGGCCGTCTGTATGTTCCACTGATGCAAAGACTAGAAAAGAAAAGTCGAGAAAAGAAAAGTGAAGAAAAGACAAAAAAAGGGCAGGAAGAGAACAGCAAAAGGTGTGCTTTTATGGGAGGCAATGGGAGCCTAGAAACAGCGCAAAGTTGTTGACCCAAGACAGCTTGAGTGGTATCCCTATTGCCCTGAGACAACAGCTGTGCATTGATACTGCAGGCGCGGTCAGAGGCGATGCAAGAACAGCTGGAATCAACTCTGCTTCAGCTGCAAGAACTAAAGCTGCAGAAGCTGGAGCTCGAACAAGAGCTTCATTGCAGGACACAAGCCAGCTCTGCGCCAAGGGAGGTACGTCCTTTTCTGTGGTGTTGTTTGTACGGGATAGTACATGACAGGCTATGATTTTGATGAGCCCAGATACTCTCACACATCAGGGACATAGCGTGCAAATGTATCGTTGCACATTCTTGCACAACTGTGTGAGCTGTAGTATGCACAGTACTGCAGCAAACCGGACGCCAATCATCATTCCATCTGTTTGCAACAACACCTCCAGCCATTTGAGAATGCAAACGCATTTCATCATGCCTTTTCTACTGTGTACATCCCCTATGTTCGTGCTTTGTGTTCATGCAACGCATCAATGCTGAACCCTTTACATCATGATTTCAGCGACCCCTGGAACATTCATGAATCATATATGTGTTGGCGCCGTTTAAACATCAAACTTGCTTGGGATGCTTAAACATCAAATTGGACAATCTTGCTTGCAGAGTGAGCAGCGTGGCAGACAGGCAGACCATGTTTCCCCTGAATTGAACTCCTTGCCACCTTTGACCACCTCCATCACAGGCAACAGTTGCATGCTTACTATCGAAGAACTTATCAGCATGCCAGTTCAGCAGTTTGAGGAGCTGTGGCAGGTGGCTGCCACTGCTCAAGCCCTTTGTGCAGTTGCATCTTTACAGAATCAGCAATAACATGCAGTGCTGTGACCAGCAAGTGTTTTGTCAGTGCCGCTCACATAAGCTGACACATGCATTCAATCAATTTACATTTCTTGTCTTTGGGACTCATCAGGGGAGTCAATAGACAATAACTACCTCTATGAATCAGGTGGCACATGTTGCTGATCATATCAAATATTAAGTTACAGGCGTCTCAGCTGACTGTTTGCCAGATATCTACCAGGCGTGCCTGCAACCTAGTTCTGTGAGCTCTTATGCAGTAATTTCAGACAGTCAACTGTACTCAACTGTGTGTTGAAAACTTGTCAATGGTTAGTAGCGATTGACCAAAACAGCAAACTCACGTCTAGCTGTAGCATTGTATACTTGAGATTGTCTCGCTATGCTTTTGATGTGCTGCAATATATTGCAATTAACACAGTTCCCTTTTTGCATGCATGCTGCCAAGCCTGATCTGCTGTCTGAAGCATTGGCTGCTGCAGGATTACTTGAGTGTATTGAAGCGTTGTCTCAATCAGCATAATCAGATGGGCTCATCTGACTACCTATGGGAGGCTAGACTGCATCAGCTGACCTTTGAAGCATTCATGTTGGCAGAGGAGGTTTTCAAGCAGAGAGCCCGTGTTTATGACTCCAAGGCAATGACAGTGTGCCGACATCATCACAGCTCAACACCAGATGCTGTGCATGCTCAGTTACTGGTGAGCCACTGTCCTTGATTTGTGTCAGCACCACATGGCAGTGACAACTGTGCACCACTGACACATGCACATGATACAGCTACACAGAGTGTGCCAAGTATTGCATGGCTATTGCATCACAATAAACTGCTCTGCACTGCATTGCACTGCATTGCAAGGCGTAAGATTACATTGCACCATAATACAGTGCATTGCACTGCGTTGTGTTACAACACACTGCAGTGCACCTCACAACATTGCGTTGCGCTGCATGGTAGTGCTATGCGCAGCAGCAAGGACACACATATCAGTACCTGCCATGCTCGTTCTGCAATATAGTCCTTGAGACTGGGGCTCATGGCCTATCCTTGTCATACAGCATCTTCATCATATTGAAGATGGCACCCACATCTAATCACCATGTGATTATTGTCTACAGGATCTTTTGAAATTGTCAGACAAGCAAATTCAAGATCTGATGTTCATTCGACGAGTTTCTTACACCAAGCACCACTTGTTGAGCTCGCAGCGCAAAGCTGTCGCATCCAACATACTTGAGGCTAGTCCAACTCCTGTTGTCAACGTGACAAAGATAGCAGCTTCTTCAGTGCAGTTAGAACAGCAAGCTCAAGATGAGCATGATGTGATACTGAGAGTGAAATGGGCAATCCATTGTGGGGTACGCCGTCGATCAAGCTTTCACAAACTGCCCAGGATCATGTGCGGAGCTGTCACATGATTGTTTGTGTCTATGCACGCTTGTTCAACCCACTATGCATGATGACCACTGACAGTTGTCAACCTACAAACAAGCTCTCGATTGGTCTGGAGGCATGACACATCAGGCAAACAGCCCTAAACATGGCCCAATGGTCCTTTCATGTTGTGCTCTGACGTAGTTATGGCAACACCACACATTAGTGACAATGTTCTGTTGCTGCAATGCAGGTGTTGAATGTGAGGCAGGCTGCGCGTTGGTTCACACAGATTGACGGTTGCCATAAGCAAGCTGAGTTATTTGATTTCATTGCTGCACAGAATGGTTTCCCCAGTCACAAACAGTTGTCTGCCAACATTGATGAATCCAAGTTCGACAAAGATTGGAAGTTGTTTCAGCGGTATACAGACAAGATCAACCCAAGCGTTTCATGGCCCGCCGAGTATGTGCCAATTGACCAGGATCAGCATCCTGCAAATGTCATGCAGCTGACACTCTACTAGCATACCGTATAAAACAAATGACTTGACAACATTGCTTGAACATACCCTTGATCCTGAACCCTATTAAAACTTGTCCAGAACACTTTTGACATATATGTTACATACAGGTTTGGACCAGGGTTGCAGCCTATATACCGGTATATATTCAATACATAACAGTTTAAGCGTGATACGTAGTGTTTTGCAGTATTGGCAGTAAAATGGGCAGACGTGTGCTAATATCACATTGGCTAAACTTTACAGTGTTGGCACACAAGATAGTCATTACAGTATTATAAGTAGATACAGTTGGTACTTGCCTGCGGCATTACAATATGTTACTTAGTAGTACCAAGTTAGTACTGTTATAGGTCAGTACTGAGTTATATGCAAATATATATATGTCAGTACCGTGTTATATGTCGGTGCCGTGTTAGATTGACTAGTCAACTAGCAGAGCAATGGCTGTGATTTTGGATCTACCTTTTATTTAGGATTGAATTTCGGGGTTCAATTCCTACAGCAACAGCTTAAAGATTGCATTGATGCTTGTTCTGAATTGCAATGATGCGCAGCGGGCCGCTAATGCCTCGAACTTCGCCTTTTATACATATTTGCCTACTTGCAGACCCAACAGCTGAGCATGCATTGAATCATTTCGCACAATAAATGTATATTTGCCTAATGTACTAGTACTGTAGCACATAGCAAGCTCGTCATTGCTGGAATGTAAACACGAACCTTTGGTAAGCATGTGACTAACATCGCGCAATGGCGAAACGCTTGAAAGCAAAGCTTGCGTATCGTCCCTGCCAAGGAAAGCTGTGACTCGTCATGCACAGCGAGTCCATGATGCGTGCGTACTTCCCCATTACCACAATACAGTGTTGCAGAAATCGAACTGGGTGTTCACACTCGACGAACAGCGTCGTGCTGACACATCCTTGCATGACGTAGGGTCTCGTGCTGCTTGCACTGTCCGAACTGACTGCTCAGGCGGCTTGCTGACAGCGTGTTCTTTCCAGAGTGCTGCAGTGACGTATCTCGTAAACTCCCGTCACAGCGCAACTCTGTGAGTGATCGGGGGTTGCACTGCGCCGTTGGCGAGCTTGGGCGGTTACGCACTCGGTTGCAAGCGCCCATCAGCCAAGAAAACGTCAACTTTGCTGAACAGTCTTGCCTGTCACAAGCTTACCGCTCGCAACCTTTTGCCCTATACACCTGCCCTTGCACTGGAGAAGTCAACATCCCCTTTTAACCAGTAGCTGATATCTAGTCTGCTCGGAAAACCTCCGACACTGTCTGTCCACCATGATGAAAGTGCTGAAGATGTGGACTCCAGCCAGTTTTGTTTTACTGTTGCTCCAGCAGCTTTTAGAGCCATGTGAGGGGCAGGCCCTGCCAGCAAATCAATCCCTGTCAGGCTGCGAAATGGAAGTACTAACAGGTACATCATCAGACTTTTGGATGTTACTGGCCCTTGTGCTTGTCTGTCTCACCGACTGATATTGTGTCAAGACATAAACTCACATCACCTGTCCATGCTCACAGCATTGCGCTGTGATCTCAGAGCGAGCCACATTCAGACACACGGCAAGAAGAGTCATGAGCCATAATTGATCCCTTGCTACGCAGACCTGTAGCTTTGGCAGTACATTGCGGCAATACTGAAATGCCACATTTTCTGTTTTACACAGGACTGGGTAAGCAGGATACATACAGCAGCACAGGCTACAGCCTCAACATAGTGTGGCAACCAGACTATGACATCTACTGGAACTCCCTTGGCTGCCTGGACTCTCTTTTATCTCTCAACGTCAATGGCACACTACCAAACCTGCCCGCCGCATGGGCAGAGAACAGCAGCTTCCCCTTGTTACAGGTACAATGTCTTGGCTTTAGTGTTCAATGCATGTGAGGATCTTCTCGTCAATGCAGTGCCTTATGTACTGTGTGGAAAAACTTTGCCTGGTCTGGCCTTGTTTGAGATACCATTTGACTTGTCAACATGCTCTGATGGCAGTGATGCAGCCTACAAGGTCTCTGCCCTGCACTGTCATTCCCTGCCTTTAGGGGCTCATGTACCCTGCACCCCATTCCTCCCCTTGTAATCAACGGACACAGTCCACCTATTATTAGGATGAGCAGGCAGAATCAGTCCAACCAACTCAGTATGCCTTGCTGGTTTTTGCTCAGACAGTGTGTCACGCTGCAGAGTCTGGACCTGTCACAAAGCACTTTACAGGGGTCCCTCCCTCCTGAGTGGGGTCAGTCCCAAGCCTTCCCCAGCCTCATGATACTGAACGCCAGCTTCACACAGCTCACAGGGCCATTGCCCTCAGCCTGGGGCAGCCCTGATGCCTTTTTGAAACTTACGAATCTGTCAGTGGTGCACACTGACATCACAGGGGGGCTGCCCGACAGCTGGGCTACCCTGGGGGCTTGGCCGCAGCTGGTAGCTCTGCAAGTGGATCAGACTCACATCTCAGGTTAGTCGTCACCCTTGTCACATTTGTCATCAGTTTTTGTGCAGACACATCTCCATGCTTTCGACTTTTGTGTGTGCGAAAGCTTCTCATGCACAGAACAGCTATCAAAGCTCAGCTTCAAAAGTTGCAAGCAAATGCATCTGGGGTTTTCATCAGGGCTGTACTAATTACGCTGCATCATGATTGTATCACTGATGTGTCACCGTAACTACTGACGCCTTAAGGCTTCAATACGTGTGCAGGGAGTCTACCAGCATCTTGGGGTAGCGCCACTGCCTGGCAAAAACTGGTCAACCTGGAAGTTCTGGAGACCAACTTGTCAGGTACATGCCTTTGACGTTTGTGGTGCCACAAGGATGCATGATGCATATGCATGATGCATGCAAATGGTGAGTGATGGCTCACATGTGCCATGTGCCATGTGCCTTGCCCCATGCGTCAGAAGTCATGTGCCATGCATCATGCACGACGCGTTGCCATCAATTTTGCGTCTGTATGTTACACGGAACTGCACATTGAAACAAGTCTCAGCACAGCGCAGATTTGTGAACCATGCAACCATCAGAAAAACCTTACCAGAGTCACCTGCATCACGCAGCATCTTAGAGCCTGCCTGTATTCATGTAGCAAAGATCCAAACCCTGTGCAAGTCTGCTGCACAAGTGCTTGGCTGACATGTGTACGTCACTCATCACCACTCTGAGAGACACACTCTGCTGGCTTGTGAGCTTGCTGCATTGCGTGCAGGGAGTTTGCCTGCCAGTTGGGGCATGTCTGGTGCCTTTCCCGCCCTTCAGTACATGGGCTTGGCCGGTAACAACTTGACTGGATCCTTGCCTGACAGCTGGGCAGCTGCAGGTGAAGCCCCTTTTTGCTCTGCACACTAGCTCATGTCAAGCACCATACCACTGGGTGGTCTTGTCTCTTTTCTGGTCTACCTTTATGAAATCCTTGTTTCTGCATCTTGTGATGGTGCTTGCAAAGCAGTGGGCCATGGATTGAGTTTCACAATGACGTGGCTGCACTTGCTGTTCAGCTTGCTTACATTACATACCCTGAGTAGGTGGGCGGGGCTGTTCACTATAGGTTGCCAAAGCTGGGGTGTGAAGACCACTTGTCAATGGCTGCCAACGCCAAACTATGAATCCATTTCAAATTTGTGCTGCATGCTGTGATCTAGATGCAGCATCACAACATCCATGACCTCACAGTTTTCCACTGAGAGAGTCAGGCATGCAGGCTGAAACCCACAATGTTGCACGCAGGCTCTTTTCCAGACTTGAGCTTGTTGGACCTGTCAGGGACATTAGTCAGCGGCACCATCCCAGCTTCCTGGGGAGCTGCCACTGCCTTCCCTTCCCTCCTCTTCCTCTACCTCAACCACACTCAGCTTGCTGGCAGCCTTCCCGCCTTCAACAATCCCCAGCTTTCCCTCCTAATCGCCAGCAACTCCAGCTTCAGCGGGAGCCTAGACGCCTTTTGGGGCAGCGCAGCGCCGCTGCTGGCATCGCTTTTGGCGGGAAACAACATCTCAGGGGATTTACCGGGAAACGCATCTGCTCTGCCTAATTTGGCATTTCTGGATGTCAGCAGCAATGAAGTTCAGGGATCAGTGCCTGACTCATGGCTGAGCCAAGGCAAGCTGCTGTCACATGTCATAGGACTGAACGTGGGCCAGGCTTGGTGGGACGCAGCACAGCATGATTCGAATTGGGTCTCAGACTTGTGCCTTCAGCCGCAGCTGTACAAGGCAGATGTGCAAAGTCAGCCGCTGGCACAGGTCCAGAACCTGCTGGGGGACATCTTCAGCACGCCAGGTTTCCAAGGCGCTGTTGGTGACAGATATGCTGCTACATCTGCTTCGTTTGAAGACTTCTACACGCAGCTCAGCACAATCAAGCAGATCTGCTCCAATGACGACGCGCCAAAGGTGTTGCTGATCATGTGGCTGTCATTCGCCGCTGCTACATCACTGCTGTTTGTACTGTATGAGGGGTTTAGAGTCTACAGACGCACCAAGGCCGCAGCACAGCAGGCAAAGCAGGCAAAGCAGGCGTCATCGTCAGGTTCCCGGCAGTTTCCACCAGTGGTGAGGTCGGTCAGTCAGGGAGCAAGAGTGTTGAATGAAGGCTTCTGGGGCCTAGCAGAGCTCACAATGTACTACTATGACCTAATCTCTGCTATCATTGTGCTGAGTCAGGTTTGGGGGGTTTGGCCAGGGTACGTCCTACTTGCCATACTCCTGGTTCATTTTGCCTTGACAGGAGCAATTGTGCTGTATCATGGGCTGAAGGTGTATCTTGGCACATGGCAACGTCCGCCAAATCATGGAGCCAAATTTGCAGGGACGATTTTGGCTTCAGTGGCACTGAGCCCCATCATGATTCCTGCTGTGTGGCTCCTGGACATGATTGTGCTTTATACAGAGTTGCGGCACTTCTTTGTCAAGCATGTGCTTGCACATTGCTGCAAGCACAGGCAGCCAAAAATGTTCACAAGATGGCCATCAAGAAATGGAAAGGACTGGTCAGTGTTGACTTTTCTGAGGCTGAATTGGCTCGATCTGGAATACTATGAGAGCATGCATACTTTGGTGGCTGCATTTTATCAAACAGTACCCACAATTGTGTTGAACTCAATCATTTTCCGCCTGGGCAACAAACCCAGTCATGGCGAGTTTTTCTCCAGATCCCTGTTCGTCAGCTGCATGATTGCTGCCTATTTATCGATGTTTAAGACTTTGATCACCATCTTTTGGCATGCATATTTCAAGGGCCCACATGCGTTTTGGTACACTGGTCAGGTAATGGTTGGTAGGTACATCATCAGGCAGCAGAACCTAACAGGTCCTGGTAGCATCTCTTCTGGGACATTACAGCTGAATGCCCCAAGCTTCAAGGGTGCGCAGCTGCATGCGCCTAAAGGACCAGTCAGGAGCAGTAGTGCCCAGATGATGCTTCATCAAGGCTCTGCCAGATCCTCACTAGATGATCCAACTAATTCCTCCTCAGATCCTCGCCATCTGCAAGGATCTCCATCACATGGGTCTACAATCCAGGGTGATTTCTCTTCAAACTCTTTTCTCACTCACTCACAAGGCTTTCCTGTACATGATCCAAGCCAGTTGAAGTCTGGCCTTTGGGAACCTGCGGCTGGCTTAGCTAGTCAGGGAAACAGGGTGTTACAACAGTCGCCTAGTGTAGACAGCTATGGTGAAGAGGTGGTTCGTTGGGACGAGCTGCGATAAGCTGTTTACGTGATGGTTCAATTCAAATGTGTGAGCACTTGTCACTATTCAGTCAAGCTGCATCGTGTTTTCCAGCTTTAGCAACAGACACTCCTTTCGAATCGCATACCTGTTTATGCGTGTCATTGATCAGTATACTACGTAGCTTTGCGGTACACACGTGTTTGACCGCGTTATTAGTGCTGTCTGTTTTCCGTATTGGTGTTGGTGTCTCAGAAGAGTCTTGTTGCAATCCTTTGGCTCATATCAACTTGCATGCTCAAGCACAACGTGTTTCAGCAATGTTTCGACTTGATTTCGAGTGACAACAAAGAAAATTTGCGGACTTTGAAGTATCCTAAATGCACCTGCTCATGACTTGAAATGCACTGTCTCCCAACAACCTGAATGTCATACGTTGCATGTTTTGTAGCAAGACGTTTTGTTGCAGCGCCAGCATCGATCAAGTCGATCTTGCCGGGTAGCAGGGTTGACCTTGAAATTCTGCTCCGTCTCCTGTTGGCTTACAGTGGCCCTGAGGCGGGGATGTAATATGTTAGGGCTCAATGTACATCAGGTCTGGTAACCCACCATTATTCATGGCCAGGCCTGCTTAGCTGGTTGTGTGAAAGTCACACGCAATGACTCGTGAAGTGTCCTTCCTCATTCAGCTGCCATCCACTGCCGGGTTGGCTACCGAATTGCAAACGCCTTCCGTGATCATGTGGCTAATTTAGTCAGTTCAATTGTAGTCAAGCTTACTGTAAGTAGCACCCTCTTTTCTGTCGCCTTCCGCACGGTTAGTTGACTCTAAGCTGTCGGCAGAGATGTAGGCCGTTAACTCTGTGGGAGTTGCGTTCAGTATATCACCAGTCGCAGCACGATGGAGCTACAGCAGTCTGTGTGGGACTTTTCGACTCCCAGCATGGAGCAGATCGATCTCCAAAGTCTGTCTTCATCTGATGACAATGATGTGCAAAGGGCCCTTGACTTGTTTGATCTACCGAAGGCTCCAAGTTTGTTGAACTGTGACGCTGATAATGTCAGCCTCGACAGCTTCAGGCCTCGTTCAAGTGACGACACCACAGAAACCGACAATCCCTCGCGACGGGTCCGCCGAGATGCCTCACTTGCACAAAAGCAGGCGAGCAATCGCGAGCATCAGAGACGCTTCCGGATGCGTAGCAAGGTAAGAGCAGTCCGTTGGCACTTGCTGTTCTTATCAGAGATGTGCCCTACAGGACAAGCTAAGCATCCCAAACATTTTTCAGCTAAACGTGCGATATGAATCGAAAACACCTGGGTTTTCTGGCAGGCACGTTCTCAAGCAATAGAAGCACAGCTTGCAAGCACTACTGCAGAGCTGCAAACGCTCAAGTCACGACACCAACAGCTAGAAACTATGCTTGCAAGAGCCTCGCAGCCAAACCAGGACACTTTGGCAGAAATGCCAGCTTCTGAGGTGCTGCCCCATTCACACTGCACAAGTACTGTCACAGCAGATTACGCAAATTGCTTCTGCATGTTTGTCCTCACAAATTGTCTCATCACTCCCACAAAAAGAATCAAGCTGGTGATGACACAAGCTGTTGATAACACAAGCTGTTGCCTCACAGGCAAATGGGTCTACTCAGAGTCATTTCAGGTGCAAAGACTTGGACTTGAGCCCGTTGCTGAGCGTCTCCATCCAAGGCAAAACAGCGCACCTGACAGCCGAGGAAGTGAAGCTGATGCCTCCGAGACAGTTCTCAGCACTCTGGACGGTAAGCTACACTCTGTCTTGCTGCCCCATACACTGTGACTGGACCTGATGACACTATCAGCTGTGCATGACCACCCTTTTCAAGTGCAACCCAAGCATATGAAGCTTCTCATCTGGTAGTTTCTGATCTGCTCTTCCTCCTCTTCCTCCAAGAGCTGCAGCTGATAATGACGGCGGGTATCATTCACTTCAGAACAGAAAATTCCCATCGCTGCACGCCCGCATAAAAGAAAAGAAAAGAGAAGAATTCGCCTTTCAACGTCAATTCAATGACAAGCCAAGATTTACACCGGGCTTCCCAG
>JAABUK010010909.1_pt1 | contig 11980 bp, 16 predicted proteins | sample 5559141 | NCBI WGS metagenome assembly JAABUK01 (sample SAMN10711869, study PRJNA513367) | rock metagenome | isolation source: Antarctica rocks | place: Antarctica: Victoria Land, Pudding Butte nord | collected 2016-01-03 | reverse complement strand
CACACCCTCAAGCAATTCTATGTACCCGCAAGTGACTCTATATGCACAAAAAAGCAATTCTGTGTACCTCCAGGCTATTCAAAACAAAATCTGCAGCTGCTGTAATCCACCAGTCACACGCAATGCGAATAGTCCATTACACAACCCTATGCACAACAGTGACAACGGCACATGTTGGGTGAAGTGGCTCACAAATTGCACATAATGCATGTCAGAGTCTGTGATTGTTGAGGGTCTGTGCATGAAAGTTGAAAAGCTTACGGACTGGAGGCAGCATCTGAGGCACATGCTGCTACTTGGGTGAAGATGCTGGGAGGAATGGACAGGTAGAACACCCTGTCTGCAGTCTTCCTCTTCTGTACAGCAGTACAGCAGGACGCATCAGTTGCTGGATGTTCCCATGACACAAAGTGTCAGTCACCACCCATCTCCAATCATCAATGCCAGGCTCTCAATGAATCCATCATGCACACATGCAAGCAGCTTCACATCTAGCATGTGCTGCAAAAAATTGGACGCATGCAGTTTTGGGAGGAGTATGCATGATTGTGTTGCAGGGGCCCATCTCATAGTGATTACTCACGTACCTTCTCAGGCTGTGTCATGGCCTCTGACAAGGCTGCAAAGTCAGCACGGTTGTTGTACTGCCCAGGGTGGTAGTAACACCTCTCCAGAAACGACTCAAACTTGCCCTCACAGCTGCCTTTGTCTGTCAGACGGCAACTCAGAGACTGACCAATGTACTCTCTAAATTCCTCGTTGCTCATTTTGCTGCGAGCAAATCCCCATATTGTGAAATACTCTGGCAGGTGTCCCTCGACGTACAGGGCAAAGAGTGCTGGGTAGATCTTCTTCTTGGCCAAATCCCCAGAGGCCCCAACAACCACCATGCTCAGAGCAGCTTTGTGCCAATCCTCCCCCTCGATATTGTATACCTGTCATGCAAATGACAACACATCTCAGTAACGAACATCACTTCAATGAGATGCCATCCATGTTGCATCGCTGAGCAACCAGAACATTCAATGGATGAGTCTCGCTCTTAGAGCTCTGTCTAACGTGCATGGCTCAGCATGACATCACTGATGCTGAACCTACATCTGGGTTTTGCATGTTTGGAGACGGCGTGAGCTGTCCACCAGTTGTGTCTGGTGACTTTCCCGCCTTCAATCCAGCACCATTCTGTGTAGGTGCTTCTACTCCAACTGCAAAGCAGCACTGCTTGTAAGGAATTGAACATGTTGGGAGTAGCTGAACATGTTGGGAGCAGCTGCAATCGACGTCTAAAGAGGCCCCTTGTAAGGTACAGTGAAGTGTCTTCACACCTTGCTTGGTTGGTACGCTCGCAGCTGCTACTCGCAAACTTGGTCTGTTAATCTGGGCTCTGTGCTGAACCCTTTGTCTGCAGCGGAAGATTACCTCCGATGTTTGATCCAACTGCAACATGATCACATGTCCAGATGGAGAAAGCTATACATACCTGGCGATTGCATGGCCAGCGTTGACCCCAACACTTGCCCAACAGGTGCGACTGAAAGCCTGCGTTGACGACTTGCAGGGCACCGGAGCACCGCGTCCCCGCAAAACGGTCATCTTATTTGTATACGAAGACCACCGACAACCTTAGCGCGGATGGGAAGCCAGCGCACCGCTGAGCTCAAGGTGCGCGCAAAGTGACCGTCAACTAACAACGTTGCTTCGGGCAAGCGGTGCAAGCTCAATTGCCGAACTTGCTTCACCTCATGCGATGTCGCAGACCAAGGACCCCGAGCTGTTTGGCAGCTCACGGAGCTGTATGAGATGCGAGAGACGCACGGGCAATGCCGCACGAGGAACAACGATCGCGACGCATGCGTGCTTCTTCTTACTGTTCTCGGGACCACCACGTGCCTCACATGCCTCAGGTTAAGGGACCAAATTGCGAAATCAAATTGAGTCAGCCAGGACTTGGCATGCACGCACACAGGAGACAACATGGACAGAGTGACTGCAGCTGCTGCGACACGACATGTACACCATACACACAGCACTGCACATCCAGGCGTGATTCCCAAGCTCCTGCTTGCGCATCATTTTTCATGATACATCTATATATATATATGTATATCCATCCTGCTCAGTGCACTTGACACAAGTCTCTCTTATTGGCGAATGATGACGGTTTCTCCCCTTATATATCGATTGCCAATTGGAGTTCAATGAACACACATTGCCCATAAGATGAGCATGAAAAGAGCAGCCTATGTCACTACTCATGCATGCCAGTAAATATAGACATGATGTATGTACCCTGATACATCAGAACCCCACATTCCAGGGTGCAATGTCATCGCTACATCCCAGTGTACCCCTGTAAACTAGGTCTAGAACTTTGCTGCAGCCCAGTGAACACATTGTGCCTGAACTGTGTATACATCCTGTGTGTGTTGGGTACAGCACACACAGCATTCAGCATTGAAAGGACTGGGGCGCAAGTAATGAGCCAAGCCAAGGGATATGCCTAATTGTTATTAAACAGTACACAGCATTATCGTATGTGAAGAAGTAAGTATGTTTTTCCTACAAATGTTGATCAACAGTCCAGCCACAACAATAAACAAAGAATGGCTTGTTGCTCACAAAACATGAAAGTATAATGCTCCATGACACTCTGAAATGTTAAAAAAACCGTTGTTCCCTGCTAGGCAGAGTGATTCTTTAGTCGCATTTTGAAGTCTTGGCTAAAGCATAAAGTATAAACAAGACTAGGTTACATCTGCTAGTGCAGCAACACTTGTTGCTTTCTGCAATGACCGTTTCACACTTGTCAAGAAGAGATACAATTACCAGTGAAAGCCAGCTTTTGGCCTTGGTATAAGCTTAGCTTGCTGAAAAGCATTCTCTAACAGCTTACGGGCTGCGGCTGGATACGTCCAGGTATTATCCTGCTTACTCAGACCAATTTCAGAAGCCCCTCCAAACGCAGCCGAGTACCGGATACGGTGACTGCTCATCACCTCCTCAGACCACCCAGGAGCAATCACTGTGTATGCCCTGTTCCACAACTTGAACACTGAGTTCTCGTATGGCCTCATCCTACCACTGTCAGTGAATGTCACGCGACCCCAGGTTCCTTTCTTTTCATCCTGAACCAGCTCGGCCTTGCCCTGCTCAATCCACATATCACGTGCCCAGTTACCCACATAGGCCAGAGTGTCCCGGTCCAGCTCAGCGTCTGGTAGCTTCATCTGCTGGCCAACATCCAGCACTGTGAGCCTGGTTAGCAGCAGGCTCACAGGTGGCATGCAGGCAGCAGTTGGCCTGACTCCTTGGCTAGCAGGGAGACTCTTCGGCTGACCAGAAGTGCCTGCTGGGCATGCAAGGTGGCTGGCAGGACCCTAGCTTGCAGGCTGAGAGCTGGTGAGCTGAGTGCTTGAGCAGTCAAGGGCGCCTGGGACTTGCCTGGTGCCTGGCTGACTTGGTGTCAAGGGAGCCTGTGTTGGGATGGAGTCAACCTGAGTAGTTGATGCAGGGCTGCTTGGCTGCTTCTCACTGGTTACGGGCTCAGCATCAAGCTGTGGCAATGTGGCCTGCCTGACGCTCTGATCCACAAGATGATCAACTGCAGACAGGATCTTGATGGCAGCGTTCTGCTCCCTCACTTTGGAGCTCTGTGCAATTTCAGGGGCTGCGTTTTGGCTGTACTCTGAGTAGAGCTGCTTGGCATCCTCGTGCACACCTTTGAGAAACTGCATCTCCTTGGGAATAAGTTCATGCTGCTTCATTTGTAGCTCCTGTCTGGCAGATACTGCAGCCGCCTCAAGCTGAGTGACGGCCGGTTCAGCACAGCCTACAGTCTCAAAAGAAGATTAGTCTCAGATCAAACAAGGCCATGTTTTGAATTTGGTGCAGGACAAAGCAGTGGACGATGTACGCTTCACTGCTATATTCAACAGGAAGCGCAGGCGCAACTGCACTTCGTGTCAAGCCAGGGCACGCAAGGAGCATGCTTTCAGGGCACATGCATGCATGAGGTACATTGACATTGCACGTTTCAAAATTTATACTTGTCAGACTGCATGGTGCTACGTAGTTGCATTGTTTAGCTCATGGAGACTGCCAAATGCGTTGCCAGACAGAGTTGATAATGTACCTGAGCTTGCAAGCTGAGCGGATATTGATCCAGAATCTCCACGTGCCTTTTTCAAGGGCTGGTCCAGGTTATCTGGCCCACTGTCTACCACCAAGACCCTCTTTGTATCCTGACCCATCTGCCCAAGTCTGCAGACATGGGACCATCCTTCTCAGAGCCTTCAGGTCAATAACAACTGTGGCATTACATGTGCATTGTGTGACTGTAGTTGAGGGCTCTCAATCAGGGCCTGCAGGAGAATGTGTTTCCTGTAGCAACCCATGCTAGCAAATGCACATCTGATAGCGAGCTTGCATCATATCATTCGGTTTCTGGGAGTCTTCCATGGGGGCTGCGACTTCCTCCCTGGCAGTGACGACCACAGCATTTGAGCACACACACACCAAACAAGCACAACCTTGGGCTGTCACTGACCACCCCTTGCGCAAGGCAAAATTTTCAGCAACGTCAGGCCAGCCTTGACTTACTTTGACATTCCGGGCTTGCGAGTCAAAATCTGCCAGAAAACTCGGACGAGAGGTAACCGGGCCCTATTGCAGGGTACACGCGGGGTGGCTACGCCTGCAAATCTGCCACTGTGACCGCAGGTGTCGAATCGTCAACGCCGCAGCGAGTGGGCAAACCACTTCTGCATCATCAGCATCGAATTTGCCAACGGCGTTGGCAGCAGGGCCCTCATCCAAACGCAGAGCCGAAGGTGCACACCTCGGGTCAAAGCTTGGGCGATCCAGAAGCCTTCACGCTTGCACCTACCGGTACACTCTCCGCAATGTAAGCAGGCGCCCGTGAGCCATCTGCGTACAAGCTAGCTCTGCAGTGTTATCTTGTTCGCAATGACCGGCGAATTGACGCTGCCGATTTATCCAGTTTATCCGCGTGCTGGGAAACTATGGCGAGAAGGTGCTGTGACGAGGAAGAGGTATACCTCCTGCTGTGCTGTGCTCTAGGCCTGGTTCTTGGACGAATTGCGAGTCTGTTCTCCCTGACTAGCTGGGCAGTGGCGAAGCTCTGAGTTTGCTTGGATCTGTGGCATGTGGAGGAACCTTATCGCCGCAATGCAGACTGTTGGGTCGAGCACACCCAGATTTAGCATGCAGACACATCTACCGTTGCCACTGAATGTTACACGTGTTCAGCCTGTGCTGAAAGCCAACAGAGCGGCGAGTTCACGTCTGACGCAGCGTCATATCACAACAATGAGCTATCCACAGGCTTACCCCGAACCTGCCCCTGCAGCAGCAAGATCAAACCGTGTATATACTAATTTTGCGGTGAGCCGACGGCTATCGGACCTTCGATGTACAAGCCTTATTTGCATGTTGGTGCATATGTATCTTGCTGGGGTGCCAGATCATCGGCATGTACGGGTCTGCTATGTGACACCAAAAGGTGTTCTTTGACAGGTATACAAAGGTGGTGCAGCCATGAATTTCAAGGTTATCAAACCTAGCTGGGAGTACAGAGCAGACGGTGCTCTCGCCATGAAGGATGCAGGGGTTGCACTTCTTGAGTTTGCTCCTGCTCAGCAAGGATCTGGCACAGCTCCTGGAGAGCGCCGATATGACTGGGAGAACAAAACGGTACACACCATGCAGCTTTGTTCACGGCAATCCAATCTGCCAGATCACTGCCATCTTTTCCATAAATGCTAGGATGCCTTTGCTGCTTGCAGAACATTGCCTTGAGTCCTGCAGAGCTTGGTGACCTAATAGACATTGTTGGTGGTGGGGGAGCAGGCAAGAACATATACCATGACCCAAATAAGGGGCGAGCTGGGTGAGACTTTGTGCATATGCCAGACACACATGCGTTTCACGTGCAACGTGAGTGGAGTCAAGAAGCCTATGTTTGCAAGCAAGATGCTTTTGTGCCCATGTTGCACTCATCAAGCAGTTATCCAGCATCAACCTCATTGTACACAATGGAATGTGCAGATGTCTGCGTTAATATGTGATCAAGGTGGTCAATATCGTGAGTCTTGCAGGGAAGGCACAGAAGGCAAGTCTCTCAGTATGAACCCTGGCACTCGTGGTGTCAAGGAGGTTTATTTGAACCTAATGCACAAGGTCAGAGGACAGCCTGACAAGAAGGTGTCTGTCAGCTTGTCAGCAGGGGAAATGGTAGTGTTGAGAAGATTGAGTGAGGTGAATGTGTTGCCTCCAGTTTTACAGTTGGAACAGAGTCATGGATGGTCTTGGTACAGGGCTTGCCAAACACTTTCAGAGTATCATTTGTTTTGCTGTTGCATGACACAATCTCAAAAGTGTGTCTACAAAAGTGCATTTTGCTGTGACTTGCACTGTGCCGCTTCTGTCCCCTCTTCAGTGCATGCTGGAAATGTCAACCATACCTCTACTGCTGCAATGTGACAATGACCCTGCTACTCAAACGTAACAATGCATCTTCTGCTGCTGCAGTATGTGATTCCTTACCTCTTAGGGTTTGATGAGATCTTCCAGTATGATGGTGGTGCTGATGCTGGTCCATCAGATGGCCTAGGTGCTGACTGGGCAAGGCCAGTCAGCGATGATGCAGCGCCTGTAGCAATGCCTACATCAGCACCTTTCTGATGACATTCCATGTGTCTTGTTCTGCATGTTTGTGTATCTATGTTGAGTGCCTGCAAGTGTCAAGCAGACATGATATTTTCAGTTTCTTCAGACAGCAAATGGATTGAATATTCAGGGTTCAATGCTAAGTTTACAGGTCCTTCATCATGTACATGCAACCAGGACTACTAATGACTATGTGTCAGGAGACCAGCCTGCCACTTGGCTCAAGTGGCGTGTAATGTGAATGCGTACCTGTATGACATCTGGTGTACATGTACAGCGTTTCTACATTGTGATCAGAGTGCGTGATGTATTGCTTTTAGTAATGGTACTGCTTCTGCCTGTGCTAATGACTAGCTAGATGAGTTGGGGCTTGCAGTCATGCTACAATCCCCTGACACCATGTCCCCAAAGGATGCACTGATTTGGTATAGGAAGCCACACAGCAAACTCAGTGCTGGCCCACACAGCACACTCAGTACTGGCCCACACAGCACACTCAGTGCTGGCCCACACAGCACACTCAGTGCTGGCCCACACAGCACACTCAGTGCTGGCCCACACAGCACACTCAGTGCTGGCCCACACAGCACACTCAGTACTGGCCTACACAGCACACTCCAGTCTGGCCCTTACTTGAAGCTCTGCTGATGGGTCCTCTATTGCACTATGGCTGCTGGAGACTTGGACCACAAGATATTGCCACTACAGCAGCACCCAATTCGGTTCAGTTGTCTCGGAGCAGAGCAGAGAGCGACTCTATCCGAATCATGTACGCAGGGCCGCCACTGGGACTACTAGGGCCCGTCGCAGGCCGGCAGTCGCCTGCTACGTATTGTTTGTGAAAGTGCATTGCTCTGCAAATCAGTATGTCATTGATAAAAGGTATTTGTGTAAAGTGTAAGTGGATCCAATCTGTCAAGGAAAACAAATAGCTGGAACGCCTGTAAATTATTATTATTACAATCAAGGAAAGGCAAACTTCATACCAGTGAGTTTGACATACTTCTTGAGCTGGAATCAAGTACATTCAACCAAGCAGCTGGCACACGTAATGCACCACACCGTGAACATGGCAATCAGAGCCAGAAAAATCAAATAAAGGTGCAAGTCATGTTGCTGGCTGCAACTCTGCCCAGGGCAAAAGCTGATGTCACAAAGGCGCTCTGTTGGGACTTTGCTATCATAGGCTACATCAGGGTGTCACTACAGCTGCTCGAGTCCAACAGACCTTGCTTCAATTGGAGATGACAACAGTCTTATTCACCCATTGTGAGCCCTGAATTGCTTGCTTGGCAACAAACTCACCCACATCCCTGCGGCTGATGGTGTATCCTCTGCATATGCCTTCTTGTGCACTACAATGGGAAGAAGAAACACCAGGTGCAGTGGCCCAGCCTCTGGCCTTGCCATCAGTCAGCATTGCAGGGCGGACGATAGTCTTCTCTTTGATGCTTGTGTTCTGATCTATCAGTTGTTCGGCCTTGAGTTTGTCTTCATGGGGTACATGCAGCATGTACCGATATAGAGGCTTCAAAAGACAAGGTACGTCAGTCATGCCTTGAGTCAGTCCTGTTGTGGAGATGACGATGAAGCGAGGTGCTGGGTGAGGCAAGGATGACAAGGCAGCCGCCATCACATCTTGGCAGACTGTTGGGTCTTCAAAGGTGAAGCCCAACCCCTTCATCTTAGGGAGCACACCTACAGCGGCAGTGGTCAATACTGGTAACAGAGCTGGGTGCCTGAGCAACAGCAAGCACTGGTCAATGCTGAAGGAGCATATGAGTACAAGCAGTGGCAACCAACAGGAAGTGAAGTAGTACAGGTGCGCAAGTCAACACATGATTATCAGTGCAGACGCTGACCTACTGTAGAGACTACAATTGAGGCACCCTGCAAGCATTCTGTGACTGCCCTTGGATCTTTTGCGTTGCCTTGCACCAGGTCCAGCCTGGACTTCAGGGAAGACCCAGACGCATCTATTGTACACCACTCGGGATCTGTCCAAGCTTGCACTTTAGAGGGTGACCGGACCAGAGCTCTGACCCGGAATCTGGCATCAGCTAAGCAACATAACCATGCACTGACATCATGAGAGTAGGGGTCAGCAGTTGTTATGCAAGTATCGGAGCTTCCCAGCTTAGACTGCTGTCCGGCAGGTCTGGAGCCGTGAGTAAGTGATAAGCGGACCATTTGCCGCAGCCACCTGTGACGCCTAGGATGGTCACAACAGCGGTCATAGGTGCCTGTTGCCTGTATCCGGCGCCTGTTGCGCCTGAATTCACTGTACAGCGCAGACTTCCATGTCACGCAACGACCTTACCACAGGTATGTAAAGAACTCTAGCAAATCTAGAGAGGGCCTAGCAATATCGAAAATTTAGGCTTGCACAGTAGGGATCAAATATTCGTAAAAATGTCTCCGAAACCAACGCAGCCAGTGACAAGTTGTCGGTTTTTGAGACCGTTCTGAATGACACAAGAGTGACACGTCTCGACGACGCTGAACGGAATGACAGATGCAAATGGCATCGGTCTGGAGCATCTTGCAATCCGACAACTGTCTCGCAAGTCAGATATGACAACAAGCCAGTCTGTGCAAGACGTCAGGGATGTGGCCCCTCCTGTGCCGTCAGCCAAAAGAGGGTCTGCGACTAATCTGTTGTCCGGGGCAGGAACCACAACAGCAGTGCAGGAGCATGAGAACGAAACAGCAGAGATCGTCATCGTGTGCGAACCTCAGGGCACATCGTTGATGATGGGTGGACTTCACCCACGAGCATCGTTGTATGAAAGGCCGGTTAACCTGGATGCTGCAAAGTCTGCTCACGCTGAATTTCGTCAAGTCATGCGAGATGCTGGTGTCAAGGTGATCGGCGAAGCATCTTGCAGTGTATTGCAGTGTTACAGTAGTTGCTAGCTTGCAGTGGTGCCTTCAACTAGTGAACACATGCACGTTTAGGCTTTGTGCTATTTTGCAGGTGCTAACAGTCCGTGAGATTCTGTCGTATGGTGTGGTCAACCACATGGGCGCACGAGTTGAACTAGAAGAAATGGCCATGACAGCTCTCACATACAGCATGGATGAAGGAGTCGAAATTACTGAGCTTCGTGAAGAGGATCGTCCATACTTGTCAGATACCTACAAGAGGGAGGTGCTACAGCACATGAGCATCATGCAGCTAATTGATACCATCATGATCAACCCCACTGTGCATATAAGTCCAAGCTACCGTGACACTGGGCTGTCAGCATCTTACACCTTTCAGCCACTGTCCAACCTTGTTTACACCAGAGACCAGCAGATCACAACCTGCAAAGGAATTGTGATGGGCAAGCTGCGCTCTTCACAAAGACAACTTGAGGTGGAAGTCATGAAGTTTTGCTTCAGAAAGCTCGGTATGCCCTGATCAGACATGTCAGTCCACAACAAAGCCACAAGTATTCACTTATCTGCATGCACAGCATGCTGTGCTTGTCACTGCATGGTCAGTCAATCAGCTATGCCAGGCAAAGTAATCAAACAGCTGAAAGTCATGGTACATGATGATGCACAAGTTCTGCATACACACATGACGCCAAATATAGGGTTTTCATGCGTCAGCATGTGAGACAGTCACATTCTCAGCATCCAGCTTCCACCTACTTGGAGCAAACGGTTTTGTCACATGTCTGCGCATACTTCCGCCAATCACGTACATGGCAATGATCTTCAGAAGGAGGCACTTGTAGGAAGACAACAGAAGGATGATGTTACATCGATGCATGACTGAATCTGGCCTGATGGTTCAGGCTTGCCTGTGGTGGGTGAGATCGAGGAGCCTGGCTTTTTGGAGGGGGGCGACTATTTTGCAGCAGGGGAGGACCTAGCCCTGGTTGGGGTGGGCCTGCGCTCCAACCAAGAGGCATGTGACCAGCTCATGCAGCGCAACTGGCTGGGCACTGACCGCCTAGCTGTTGTCAGGGATGACTTTGAGCAACACCAGGTGAGCACCAGGGGAACACAGCAGCTCAAAAAAATCACTCATGGGTTGAAATCAATGAAAGTGCTAGGTGCATCTATCATCTGACTGGCATGACCACCATTACCTTTTCAAAGCAGAAGCTCTGCATGCTGCCTCGCGTGTCCTGTATTTGCCAGTGATATTGGCATCAGGCATGCAAGTCAATGCATCCCACCAAAATTTCACATAAAATAGGCAGGTGCCTGACCGCAATTGCTTCCAGATTGTCATGGGGTTTTCTTGTGAGATGTGTCTGCATCTTGTTGCAGGATAGAATGCATCTGGACTGTGTTTTCAGCATTTTGGGAGACAAGTGCTGCATTATGCTCGAAGAGATGCTTGGGGCAGAAAGCAAAACTCGGAGGCTGGTTGATGAGTACAGCCGCCATCCTTCAACAGGTGGCCCCACATAAAAGTTGCCATGCATTGCCTAGACTGCATCAGTCCTGTATGCTCCCTCAAGGCTGCGTCAGCCAAGCAGTTCACTGCTGCTCGATGTCACCCACTCGTGTCTATTCATGCAAAGGTGCATAAGTCATTGACATGTCGAAAATAATGCTGTGTTGCAGTATTTCATTGCTGGCTTCTGCAAGGCTGTTGTCAAATGCCCAGGCTTGTGCCATGAGTGGTTGCTTTGAGTACAGGCAAGTATGAGCTGACTCGGGAGAAGGTTGAGTTCAGCCAGTACATGCGAGAGGAGGGCTACCACATCATTCCAATCAAGCCTGAGCACCAGCTGGTCAGTCCCATTCTTGAGCAAGCAGAGTTTGCCCCTCATCTTTGCATGATTGTTGTTTGCAACATCTTGTCTTTTGCTCCTCAGACAGCTGTGTGAGTACACCTGCCACGACCTGTGTGTTCGCCATGGATGTGCAATTTGAGGTGACAGATACTGAGGTCGGGTGTGCACTGCACTGCAGTTGTATGGGTGTAACGTGCTCAACCTGGGAAACAGCCGCATCATCTCTGTCAATGCTGACACTGGCCGCCAGATTGTCAAGGACCCTCACTTCCATGGTGATGTCCAAGTCATTGACTACTCACCAATTACTTCCATGTATGGAGCAGTGCATTGCAGCAGCCAGGTGGTCAGAAGATTGCCAAGCAGCCTCAAAGACAAGATGGTGCAGGATGCACTTAGAAAGAGTAGGCAACCTGAGTAGAGGTGTGTCATGTAGCTGAAAATTGAGTGGCTTGTGTGTGCTAAGATTGTGTGTGCCAAGATTGTGTTTTTCTTGCTGTTAAATGCGGCTGCTGCTGGTCATTTTCTAATCCTGTCAAGTTGTTTCTGCG
>JAABUK010010908.1_pt1 | contig 11981 bp, 11 predicted proteins | sample 5559141 | NCBI WGS metagenome assembly JAABUK01 (sample SAMN10711869, study PRJNA513367) | rock metagenome | isolation source: Antarctica rocks | place: Antarctica: Victoria Land, Pudding Butte nord | collected 2016-01-03 | reverse complement strand
ATCGCAGCAAAAGGCAGCACGTTCGATTGCACGATCTGCGGTGATGCCGCACAGCGCTCGATGTGGTCGATTTCAACAAATCCTGTGAGGAGCAGAACGGAACGTTCCTGCCGCTCTCCGGCGAGCCGATCTACTATTGTCGCTGCCCGAGCTGCGGATTTTGCTTTGCACCTGAAATGGCGGCTTGGCCGGTCGAAAAGTTTGCCGAGAAGGTCTATAACGATACTTACGTAGACATCGACCTGGACTATTGCGAGGCTCGACCGCTCGGCAACGCCGACCTGCTCGCCAGGCTGTTTCCGGATTTAGTCCCGCACCGCCACCTGGACTACGGTGGCGGAAACGGACTCCTCTCAGAGACCTTGTGTCAAATACGCTGGAATACGATGAGCTACGACCCGTTCGTCGATAAGTACGTCGATCCCACGATGATCGGGAGCTTCGATCTCATCTCCGCTTTCGAAGTCTTCGAACATGTCCCCGACATCAACCTCGTCCTTGATCAGCTGGCCTATATGATGCGCGAAAAGGCCGTCCTGCTGTTCTCGACGATGACTTCCGACGGCGACATAAAGCCTAACAGCCGCCTGACCTGGTGGTACGCGTCGCCACGCAACGGACATGTGAGCCTCTACAGCATGGAAAGTCTCGCTGTTCTCGGCCGGCGTCACGGGTTCGGTTTCGTCAGCCTGAGCCGCGGTTTGCATCTTTTCCTTCGCTCGACCGCACCTGAGTGGGCGCGCCATCTCTGCCGGGAATAGCGCCAGAGAGGTCGAAGTGTCAGCGGCCCAGCGCCAGTCTGATCTCCTCCAGCGCTTCCGGGTCCTCGATCGTCGGCGGCACCGGAGCCGGCTCGCCGTTCGCCAGCTTGCGGATCGTCCCGCGTAGGATCTTGCCCGATCGCGTCTTCGGCAGCCGCGCCACGACCCGCGCGTCACGGAACGCCGCCACTGGGCCGATCCGCTCGCGCATGAGCGCCACCAGTTCGGCCACCAACATTGCCTCGTCCCGCCGCACCCCGGCCTTCAGCACCACCAGGCCCAGCGGCACCTGCCCCTTGAGCGCATCCGCCGCCCCGATCACGGCGCATTCGGCCACGTCGGGATGCGCTGCAAGCACCTCTTCCATCGATCCGGTACTCAGCCGGTGTCCGGCAACGTTGATGACGTCGTCGGTGCGGCCCATGACCCAGACGTCGCCGTCGGCATCGATCTCGCCGGCGTCGCCGGTGCGGTACCAGCCGGGGAAATCTGCGAGGTAGGCGGCGCGGTAGGCGGCTTCGTCGCGCCACAGGGTCGGCGCGCAGCCCGGCGGCAGCGGCAGGCGCAGCGCCAGGTTGCCGGAGCGGCCGGGCGGCAGAACCTGACCGGCCTCGTCGAGCGCCTCGAGGTCGTAGCCCGGGCAGGGTCGGCCGCCGGAGCCGGGCTTGAAGGCGAACAGGCCGAGGCCGCGGAAGCTCGCGGTGATCGGCCAGCCGGTTTCAGTCTGCCACCAATGGTCGACCACGGGCACGCCGAGCTTTTCGTGGGCCCAGGTCGCGGTCGGCGGGTCGCAGCGCTCGCCGGCCAGGAAGAGCGTCTGCAGGGCCGATAGATCGTAGCGCGCGAGCAGGGCGGCCTCCGGGTCCTGCTGTCTGATCGCGCGCAGCGCGGTGGGCGCGGTGAACAGCGCCTTGACGCGGTGCTCGGCGCAGACACGCCAGAAGGCGCCGGCATCGGGGGTGCCGACCGGCTTGCCCTCGTACAGGATCGAGGTCGCGCCGACGAGGAGCGGGCCGTAGACGATGTAGGAATGCCCGACGACCCAGCCGACGTCGCTGGCGCACCACCAGGGATCGCCGGGGCCGTTGCCGTAGATCATCGCCATCGAGTGGTGCAGCGCCACGGCATAGCCGCCGGTGTCGCGCACGACGCCCTTGGGTTTGCCGGTCGTGCCGGAGGTGTAGAGGATATAGAGCGGGTGCGTGGCCGGCAACGCGATCGGGTCTATCGGCATGGAGGACCGCTCCATGCCATCGTAATCGAAGTCGCGGCCCTCGATCATAGTGGCTTCGAGCATCGGCCGCTGCTTGATGAAGCAGAAGCTCGGCTTGTGCGCGCTCATCTCGATGGCCGCGTCGAGCAGGGGTTTGTAGGGGACGATGCGGCCGGGCTCCAGGCCGCACGAGGCGGAGATGATGAGTTCTGGCTCGGCGTCTTCGATGCGCTTGGCCAGTTCTGCGGCAGCGAAGCCGCCGAAGACCACGGAGTGGATCGCGCCGATGCGGGCGCAGGCGAGCATGGCGACGACGGCTTCCGGGATCATCGGCATGTAGATGACGACCCGGTCGCCCTTCTCGATGCCGTTACCGAGCAGGTTGCCAGCCAGGCGGGCGACGCGATCGAGCAGCTGGGCGTAGGTGATGCGCTCGACGCGGCCTTCCATGGCGCTGTCCCAAATCAGCGCGACCTGGTCGCCGCGCCCGGCCCTGACGTGCCGATCGAGGCAGTTCTCGCTCATGTTTAGCCAGCCGTCGGCGAAGTATTGGCCGAAGGCGCCCATGGCCGGGTCGAAGCCGCGGGTCCAGCGCGTGCGCCAGAGCAGGGCCTCGGCCCGTTGCTCCCACCAGCCGACCGGGTCGGCCTGCCAGGCCGCGTATTCCGCCGCATAGGCGTCGTTCGGCGTGGCCGCCATGGGTCCCCTCCCCTGTTTGCCGGTGATCCTGCATCTGGCGGGTGCGGTGTCAAAGCGGCCGCACCGCCACCGACGGTGACCGAACTGTCACACCGGCGGGCGGCCAATCCAGCTACTCAGCTTCGCCGTGCGCGGGATGCGGCCCAAAAAGGGGATCGAAATGCCAACGTTGAAAACCCTCCTCCTGGCCGGTGCGGCCGCGCTCGGCATGATGGCGGCCGCAAGGGCCGACGGTTCGCGCGCGACGGCGCAGCACGTGCTGCTGATCAGCGTCGACGGCCTGCACGAGGTCGACCTGCGGCTCTGGATCGCCGCGCACCCGGCCGGCGCGCTGGCGGCGCTGTCGCATCGTGGCACGACGTTTAGCAACGCCTACACGACCGCGCCGTCCGACAGTTTCCCCGGCATGATCGCACAGGTCACGGGCGGGACGCCGAAATCGGCGGGCGTGTTCTACGACGACAGCTACGAGCGCACGTTCTTTGCGCCGGGCTCGAAGTGCGCCGGCACGCCGGGCGCCGAGACGACCTATGCCGAGAACCTCGACAAGAGTCTCGCCGATGTGACCGGCGGCGGCACGCTCGGCCAGCCGCTGACGCAGATCGACCCGGCCAACCTGCCGCTGCGCCTGGTCGGCGGCGTCTGCTCTACGGTCTATCCGCACCAGTTCATCCAGACGAACACGATCTTCGAAGTGATCCGCGCCCATGGCGGGCACACCGCCTGGTCGGACAAGCATCCGGCCTACGAGATCCTGAACGGGCCGTCCGGCCAGGGGATCGAGGACCTGTTCACGCCCGAGATCAACTCGCAGCTGCCGGGCGCGCCGGCGGGCCAGGACAACACGACGAGCTTCGCCGGCGTGCGTGCCTATGACGCGATCAAGGTGCAGGCGGTGCTGAACCAGATCGACGGCAAGAGCAGCACCGGACAGGTGACCAGCATCGTGCCGTCGATCTTCGGCATGAACTTCCAGGCGGTCAGCGTCGGGCAGAAGCTGGCCAAGGCGGGCTTCGGCGACAACGCGGCGCTGATCGGCGGCTACACGGACGCCAACGGCACGCCGGGCAACGCGCTTGCGCTGCAGCTCGACTTCATCGACGCCTCGATCGGCAAGATGGTCAGCGAGCTGAAGCTGCGCGGCCTGTATGACAACACGGTGGTGATCGTCAGCGCCAAGCACGGGCAGTCGCCGATCGACCGCACGCTGCGCCGGGCGCTGGCCGATGCCTACAACACGGTGCTGGCCAACGACGCTTATGCGTTCGACGTCGCCGACGACGTCGCGCTGATCTGGCTCGACCCGGCCAAGCGGACGCCAGCGCTCTACCGCAAGGCGCTCGCCGACCTGCAGGCCAACAAGGCAGCGCTCGGCATCCGCTTCATCGCCGCGCGCGAGATCCTGGCCGAAATCTACCGCGACCCGTTCACCGATAGCCGGACGCCGGACTTCATCGCCGTGGTGGAGCATGGCGTGATCTACACGGGCGGCAGCAAGCTGGCCGAGCACGGCGGCGTGGCCGACGACGACCGGCACGTGGCGATGCTGGTCAGCGCGGCCGGGCTTGGCGGGCGGACGGTGAGCGTGACGGTGTTCACGCCGCAGATCGCGCCGACCATCCTGGGTGCGTTCCGTATCTCGCCGAACGAGCTGAAGTCGGTTCGGCAAGAAGGCACGCCGGCGCTGCCGGGGCTTTCGGGCCGCGAGCGCGACCGCGACCGCGAGGACTAGGTCGAGGCGGCGCCCCTGATATGGGGCGCCGCTCTCGTGTCCTTGCAGGTCGGTGTTGAACGTGCAATTGACGCTCAACAAAGCTTGAGCGTGCCGTCCATGGGCTGCGCTCACAGGGAGGCACGATGACCGCCGCAGAAGTTGCCCGGATCCAGACGGATCCGCGATTCAGGGAGCTCGAGCGCAAGCGCAATGCGTTCAGCTGGACGCTGTGCCTGATCATGCTCGCGGCGTATTTCACGTTCATCCTGCTGGTCGCGTTCGGCGGCAAGCTGGTGGCCACTCCGGTTTGGGGCGTGGTGACGCTGGCGTTCCCGATCGGCCTGGGCGTGATCGTGCTCGCGATCGTGCTGACGGGCGTCTACGTGATGCGCGCCAATGGCGAGTATGACGATCTGACGCGGCAGCTGGTGTCCAGCATGGCGGGAAAGCGGCCGATCCTATGAAGCGCATTATCGCCGGCGTCGGCGCCTCGATCCTCGGGGCCGGAGCGGCCTACGCCGCGGGCGCGCTCGACGGGCCGGTGCAGCAGCAAGAGGTCAATACGACCGCGATCGTGATGTTCGTGGGCTTCGTCCTGCTCACGCTCGGCATCACCTACTGGGCGGCCAAGCGGACCCAGTCGGCGGCCGATTTCTATACGGCCGGCGGCGGCATCACCGGGTTTCAGAACGGGCTGGCGATCGCGGGGGACTACATGTCGGCGGCGTCGTTCCTCGGCATCTCCGCCCTGGTCTACAGCAACGGCTATGACGGGCTGATCTATTCGATCGGCTTTCTGGTCGGTTGGCCGATCATCATGTTCCTGATGGCCGAGCGGCTGCGCAACCTCGGCAAGTTCACCTTTGCCGACGTGGTCTCGTTCCGGTTGGCCTCGACGCCGATGCGCAGCCTGGCCGCGACCGGCACGCTGGTCGTGGTCGCATTCTACCTGATCGCGCAGATGGTCGGCGCGGGGCAGCTGATCCAGTTGCTGTTCGGTCTGCCGTATGCGTATGCGGTCATGATCGTCGGCGTGCTGATGATCTGCTATGTCACGTTTGGCGGAATGCTGGCGACGACCTGGGTGCAGATCATCAAGGCGGTGCTGCTGCTGAGCGGCGCCACGTTCATGGCGGTCATGGTGCTGAACTATGTCGGCTGGGACGTGCAGACGCTGTTTGCCAGGGCGGTCGAGGTGCATCCGAAGAAGCAGGCGATCATGGCGCCGGGCAGCTTCGTGGCCGACCCGGTGACCACCATCTCGCTCGGCCTGGCGCTGATGTTCGGCACCGCCGGGCTACCGCACATCCTGATGCGCTTCTTCACCGTCGCCGACGCCAAGGAGGCGCGCAAGTCGGTGTTCTGGGCGACCACGTTCATCGGTTATTTCTATATCCTGACGTTCATCATCGGCTTCGGCGCGATCGTGCTGGTCAGCACCAACCCGGAATTCCTGGTGTCCGGCGGGCTGCGTGGCGGCAACAACATGGCGGCGATCCATCTGGCCAAGGCGGTCGGCGGAGACGTGTTCTTCGGCTTCATCTGCGCGGTGGCGTTCGCGACCATCCTGGCGGTGGTGTCGGGCCTGACGTTGTCGGGGGCGAGCGCGGTCAGCCATGACCTGTATGCGAGCGTGTTCCGCCGCGGCCGGGTCAACGAGCAATCCGAGGTGCGGGTGTCGAAGATCGCGACCGTGGCGCTGGGCATCGTGGCGGTGGTGCTCGGGATCGCGTTCGAGAAGCAAAACATCGCCTTCATGGTCGGGCTCGCGTTCGCGGTGGCGGCCAGCTCCAACTTCCCGGTGCTGCTGCTGTCGATGTATTGGCGCGGGCTGACGACGCGGGGCGCGGTGGTGGGCGGCTGGCTCGGGCTGATCACGGCGGTGGTGCTGACAGTGTTGAGCAAGGCGATCTGGGTGACTGTCCTGGGCAATGCGGCACCCATCTTCCGCTATGACAATCCGGCGCTGTTCTCCATGCCGCTGGCCTTCCTCGGCTGCTGGCTGGTGTCGAAGTTCGACACCTCGCGGCAGGCCAAGGACGAGGCGCTGCAGTTCGACGGGCAGTATGTCAGATCCCAGACCGGGATCGGCGCGACCGGGGCGTCCGCGCACTGATCCAAGAGAGCCACCCTCTTCCGGCGGAAAGGGGCGGCTTGATGCTGTATCAGCTCGACGCGCGCACAGCGTTGCGCGGGTTGGGTGACCGGCTCGGCCGCCCTGCCACGTTCGACGACGTGCCCGATCGGATGCTCGATGCGTGGGCCGGGCAGAGTTTCGATTGGATCTACTGGCTCGGCGTCTGGCGGACGGGTGCGGCCGGGCGCGCAGTGTCGCGCGGCACTGCGGCATGGGTCGCGGGTTATCGCGCGATCCTGCCGGATCTCGAGGTGCGTGATATTTGCGGCTCGTGCTTCGCGGTGACGAGGTATGAGGTCGCGCCGGAGATGGGCGGCGATGCAGCGTTGATGCGCCTGCGTGCGCGGATGCGCCGGCGTGGCATGCGGCTGATGCTCGACTTCGTGCCGAACCACGTGGCGCTCGACCATCCCTGGGTCGAGGACCGGCCTGAGCTGCTCATGGCGGGCACGGCCGCGCAGCTTGCCGCGGAACCGGGCAACTATGTGAGGCTCGGCGCGGCGGTGCTGGCGCATGGACGGGATCCGAACTTTCCCGGCTGGCCCGACACGCTGCAGCTCGATTACGCCGACCCGGCCACGGTGGCTGCCATGCGCGGCGAGTTGATGCGCGCGGCCGGGCTTTGCGACGGGTTGCGCTGCGACATGGCGATGTTGCTGCTGCCGGAGGTGTTCAAGCGGAGCTGGGGCAAGCCGGCGCTGCCGTTCTGGGCCGAGGCGATCGCGGCGGTGCGGCGGCGGGATAACGATTTCCTGTTTATGGCCGAGGTGTATTGGGGCTTGGACGGGCGTCTGCTGCAGCTCGGCTTCGACTTGGCCTATGACAAGACGCTGTACGATCGGGTGCTGGCGGGGGATGCCGGATCGGTGCTGGCGCATTTGCGGGCCGGGCCGGATGAGCAGCGTCGTATGGCGCGGTTTCTCGAGAACCACGACGAGCCCCGAGCGGCGCGGGCGTTCGCCTGGGACCGGCATCAGGCCGCGGCGGTGCTGACGTTCTGCACGCCGGGGCTGCGTTTCTTCCACGAGGGCCAGCTCGAGGGGCGTCAGGTGCAGGGGTCGGTCCATCTCGATCGGGTTGCGGCCGAGCCGGTCGTATCGGCGATCGCCGATTTCTACCGCCGCCTGCTCGGCGCGCTGGCCGACCCGGCGTTGCAGTCCGGACGATGGACGCTGCTCGAGCCGGATGCAGCCTGGGACGGCAATTGGACGTGGTCTCGGTTCGTCGCCTTCGCTTGGGAGGGACCGGCGGAGGGGCTCTGCCTAGGCGTCGTCAATTTCCTGCCGCATGCGGCGCAGTGCTTCGTGCGGTTGCCGCTTCCCGCCTTGGCCGGGTCGCGGCTGCGGCTGGAAGATGCGCTGGGGCCGGCGTGCTACGAGCGGGACGGCGACGAGCTTCTCGGCCGCGGGATGTATTTCGATCTGCCGGCCTGGGGCTACCACCTGTTCCGGGTCAGGCCTGCGGAATAGGGCATCAGGCGAACAAGCTGCTCGGCGTGCTGGACGTATTGAGACTGTTCTGGACCAGGAAGCGGCGGGCGAACTGCTCGACGTATTTGGGATCCTTGAATTTGGCGAGGTCCAGCCGGTCGGTGATGGCCTTTTCCTGCGTCGTCAGCGGTTGGAAGGCGATCTGCTGCGGCAGGCCGAGGGCGACCGTGACGACTTTGCGGAGATTGGCATCGCCGAGGATCTGGTCGACGTTCTTGATCGTCGAGGCGCGGCTGCGGAAGTCGAGGGCGGCCGAGAGTCCGGGGGTGGTCTGATCGAGCGACTGGCGCCACTGCACCTCGGCATAGCCGCCGGTAATCGTTTTCAGCACGCCTGCGGATTTCAGGACGCTCAACCCCTTATGGGCAAAGTCATAGGTTTTGGCGGTCGAGAGCCAACCCGGATCGCTGAGCTTGCTGGCGAGATTGCCGGCCTTGGTCGTGTCCGACAGCAATGCCTTGATTGCCAGGGCGGGATAGTCGGTCTGGTTGCCCAGGCCGTTGGCTGTGAGCAGCACCTTGCGGGCGATCGGATCGGTCAGGACGGTCTTGAGGTCAGTTGCTTTGGCGACGACGGCCAGGAAATGGTCGGTGTCGCGCTTGGTTTGCGGATCCTTGGCCTGAGTGGCGATGGCCTTTGTCTGGTTGCCTTCCGCGTTCACCAGTGCCGCTACCGGGTCACCGCCGGTGGTGGTGCCCCCGCCGTAGAGAATGCTGGCCAGATCTAGGCCGGAACCGCTGCTCGCGGTCAGGCTCTGAAGCAGGCTCAGTGCTGGCGAGGAGATCGTGGTCATAGGCCCAGTGTCGGGCTTGAACGTTAATAAAGTCTGAAGCGAATCAGATAAATTGGCCGCGGAGAAAGCCGAGGGCTGGCAGGGGCGTCCAAGAGCGCGGCAGGTCCTGCACCCGGATTGGCGCGATGCTGTAGAGCGGGGCGGGCTGGCGGCAGCGCTGGAACAGGCTTGAATAGGCGCGGATCTGTTGCTCGCGCCACGCCCTGTCGGCCAGGGCGCGCTCGCGGCTGGGGAAGATTTCGGCGACGCGCGTCTTTCGGCCGACGGAGGCCATGACGGCCCACAGCGTCTCATCCCGGCGAGGCTTGAAGTCGATGACCGCGCTCATGCGGGTCGATATTGGCAGGTGCTGCGGCGCGGGCAAGTGCCTTGTCGCTCGCTCAGCGACGCGGGAGCGGGGGCGGGGGTGGGGGCGGGGCTGATCTCGCTGTTGTCAGCCGTGGCGGCGATGAAACTGTTGCAGTGCAGCGCCGCGGGGAACAAACCAGCTTGCGACCGAGCGTAGCGGGTGCGCAGGGCCCGTGGGGAACTGGGATGCGGTTATTCAAGTGTCAGAGTTGCGGGCAGGTCCTGTTCTTCGAAAACCGGATGTGCGGCCGATGCGGGCACCGGCTCGGATTCCTCCCTGAGCAGGGCGAGTTGAGCGCGCTGGAGCCAGGCGATTTCGATTGGCATCCGCTCTCGGAGCGGGGCACGTCTTGGCGGTTCTGCGCCAATGCCGAGCATGAGGTCTGCAACTGGCTGGTGCCGGTCGGGTCGCCGGAGCGGTTCTGCCTGGCGTGCCGGCACAACCGGATGGTTCCTGACCTGTCGCAACCGGTGAATTTGTTGGCTTGGAGCAGGATGGAGCTGGCCAAGCATCGGTTGTTCTACACGCTGCTGCGGCTGCGGCTGCCGATCCCGAACCGGCTCGACGATCCGAGCAGCGGGCTTGTGTTCGACTTCCTGAGCGACCCGCCGGGGCCGGACGGGACCCGGGTGCTGACGGGGCATGAGGACGGGCTGATCACGCTGGCCGTGGCGGAGGCGGACGACGCCGAACGGGAGTCTCGGCGGGCGCAGATGGGCGAGCCGTATCGGACGCTGCTGGGGCATTTCCGGCACGAGGTCGGTCATTTTTACTGGGACGTGCTGGTGCGCGACGGTCGCCAGCAAGACGCGTTCCGGGCGGTGTTCGGCGACGAGCGGGACGGCTACAACGGGGCGCTGCGCCGCCACTACGCGAGCGGTCCGCCGCCGAACTGGCAGGAGCGATATGTCAGCGCCTACGCCACCTCGCACCCGTGGGAGGATTGGGCGGAGACCTGGGCGCACTACCTGCATATCGTGGACGGGCTGGAGACGGCGCGGGCGTTCGGGTTCGAGGTCCATCCGAGCATCGACACGGACAAGACCCTTCAGGCGGAGACGAAGCGCAACCCGTATGAGGAGCTTCGCTTCGACCGGCTGGCCGAGGTCTGGCTGCCGCTGACGATCGCTTTGAACGCGATGAACCAGAGCATGGGCTTGGGCGACCTTTACCCGTTCGTGCTGTCGCCGGCGGTGATCAGCAAGCTCGGCTTCATCCATGATATCGTGTACCGGCAGCGGATGACGGAGGCGGCCTGATGCCACTCGACGATGCGGGACCGGCCCGCCGGGGGCTCAATGTATTGGGCGGAACGCTCGAGCTGTGCTCGTTGGCGCCGCTGACGGGGTTCACGCGGACGGGTTGCTGCGAGACTGGGCCGGACGATCGGGACAGTCACACGGTCTGCGCGGAGATGACGGCGGCGTTCCTGGCGTTCAGCAAGGAGCGGGGCAACGATCTGTCGACTGCTCGGCGCGAATTCGGTTTTGCGGGATTAAAGCCCGGCGACCGGTGGTGCCTTTGCGCGCCGCGCTGGCAGGAAGCATTGAGCCACGGGGTGGCGCCGCGCGTGGTTTTGCGCGCTACGCACAGCGCGGAAGTTGATCATTGCCTGCTGGACGATCTGATGGCGCATGCCGCGCCGAGCTGACGGGCGGTGCTCTAAACGGAGAGGGCGAGCAGGCTAGCGGTCGCGACGACGAGGATGCCGCCGCCGAGAAAGCTGACAACGCCGATGACCGCGCCGACAGTCGGCCTGACGCGATATCGATAGTTCAAGCGGCTGACGATTTCGGCAAAACGCAAGGAGCGGGGCAGATCGGCCCGCCAATGGCTACGCAAAGCGTTTCGACGGTCCATCGCGGAGTGCCCTCAATGCAAAAAGCTCGACACTCACCCGCTTTTCAGACGGCAAGCGGCTTTCGAACCTGCGTCATCATAGCCGGAATCGCTTGCGCGGCGGATCACGTCTTCGTCACGTAGTTCTACCATGGATCGATCCTGGACCGATAGCGTCCTGCAGCGCTGAATCAGCGCTTGGCAAGGCATTTGATCGCAGAGGACAGTGGGCGCTCCGAACGGGCGTAGTCGGCCCAGGCTACGGTGGTTTCCAGCGCGGCCGGCACGGTCGGGATCGTATAGGCGGCCGGGTCGAGCGTCGGCGTGACCTGCGCCCAGGTGAGCGGCATGGAGACGGGGGCGCCGGGGCGGGCGCGCGGCGAGAGCGGGGCGACGGCGGTCGCCATGCGGTCATTGCGGAGGTAGTCGAGGTAGATCCGTCCGGCCCGGAGCTTTTTGGACATGTTGACCAGGTATCGGTCGGGGTGTGCGTCGGCCATCGCTGCGCAGACCGCATGCGCGAAGGTTTTGGCGGCCGGCCAGTCGGGCGGACTGCGCTTTTCGGGCGCGAGCGGCACGACGAGATGCAGGCCCTTGCCGCCGGTGGTCTTGCAGAAGGAGACCAGGCCGAGCGCGTCGAGCCGGTCGCGCAGGGCCAGGGCGGTTTCGACCACGACGTGGAAGCCGATTTCGGGCGCCGGATCCAGGTCGAAGACGAGGCGCCCGGGGTGCTCGGGATCGCCGGGCTGGTTGTTCCACGGATGCAGTTCGAGCGCGCCGACCTGGGCGGCGGCGGCGAGGCCTTCGACGCGGTCGATCTGCAGGTAGGGCTTACGCTCGTCGGAGATGTGGACGAGCAAGAGCAGGTTGGATTGGCCAGCCATGGCGTGGCGCTGGAAGAACTTGCCGCCGTCGATCCCATCGGGGTAGCGCAGGAGGGAGCAGGGCCTGCCCTCGATATGGCGGATCATCCAGGGGCCGACTGC
>JAABUK010010905.1_pt1 | contig 11984 bp, 16 predicted proteins | sample 5559141 | NCBI WGS metagenome assembly JAABUK01 (sample SAMN10711869, study PRJNA513367) | rock metagenome | isolation source: Antarctica rocks | place: Antarctica: Victoria Land, Pudding Butte nord | collected 2016-01-03 | reverse complement strand
CTGCGATGCGACCTCGATAATCCAAGTCACACTTCCTTTCTCATCCTTCTCCTCGCCCTCGCGTGACTGCGTACTGTGCCTCCTCTTGCCCAAATCCGAGCCAGTCTCCCGGATATCGTCCGGTACCAACAGCTTCGCCTGCCAACTCCCTCCCGCCTTCAGCATCGGCTCAAACTGCGGTGCGCCATTCTGCTCTGGATGTTCGTTCCTGCTGTAGGGGTTGAACGACTCCGGATACGCGGATACATGCAGCGCATACGGACCATGCACCCACGCCGCGCGCAAAGGTATCGCCGAGCTGTTCTTGATCTTGACGTAGAGATTCGAGGGCGTAGGAAGGATGCGGTCGTTGGCGGGAGTGTATGTCAAGGTGAAGCGGACCACTTCGCCTACCTTGACATGGCCGGCTTGGTGCACGAGGAGCATCCTGATTGCTTCTCGGGGCTATACCGAATGATTGTAAATTCTGCCGAGGAGTGGAAGTTTGTGGATGTAGATACACCGTTTTTATTGAGCGACTCGAGGTCGTGAAGTGCAAGCGGTAGAGAGGTTCCTAGTTTACGGTCGTTGGAAGGGTGTACGATTGACCCTGAACGAGCATAGCCAACGCTCCAAAGGCAAAAGTCACTGCGGTCATGGTGGTGTTCGTACAGCTCGCTCGGGTTCTCGCACGCGACACGGTCGTTCAAAATGTAGCCGGCGCTATTCAAGATGACGTCCGCTTACCGGAGTTTTGGGATCCGAGGCGATACCACCACGTGCTCAACACGCATTCGATACCAGAAGCACTCAGCGGTAATGTATGGTATTGTAGGTCGAGAGACCAGCAAGTACATTGATCTAATATCAGCCATTGAGCATCGCTGACACGAAGCAGCGCCGGCCGCATAGCGGACCCTAAAGTATATGGAACCCTTTGTTGCTGCACGAGGTCCGAATTCAGTCCCCCGCGGTCGTGTCTATCGAGCTTGATGGTGCTATCCCATATTGTTGGCGGACGATATCAGTGTGCCCACGGAAATCGAGTCTGTAACGAACCGCTGCCACCCACACCCAGTGACCAGACGATTGTCCCGACCATGTAGGCTACGCTGCTAGCTTTGGAGCCATCGACAACCCGCAGCAAACCAACGGACCCTCATATCTCAGGAAAGCATTCAGGTATCTCATGGTTGCTACTTCCCACGCCGTGGTCGTTACCGATGCGCTTCCAAAACTCGACTGCTATGCTTGGCACCCGGCAGTTCCCGACGGTCATAAAGCTGAGGTAGGTAGGTAGGGCAAATTCAATAAGTTCCAGACCGTGCTTTCAAACGTGCGGCGCGTTCCTGGTACGATTCGCAAAGGGCTCGGATGGACGAAAGTATTCGCATCCTGGCGGATTGCGAGAGATGAATGCCGTGCCAATGAGCGCCTGGAGTTTCCACCGCCCCTAGTCATTGCAGCGAGCATTCGATGTGAGAACTGCAGCAAGGAGTATGCACACATCCTGCAGGAGTTCACGAATATGAGCGAGCGAGGGGGCCTGTCGACGCACGACTGCGATCGGACTACAAGACAGCGGGCGTTGGTCTACTACCTGGTCGGACCCGGACGATCTTCCACACTATCACCACCTTCGTTCTCCGACCTACAGTCAGCCTACCTTATATTGTGAACTGACGTCGGCTACCAAACCTATACCTCCGAGCTTGCACTCCGCTGTAGCCGCGACGATGAAGGCCACCCTCGCAGTACTCGCCGCGATCGTCACCGCAGTTACTGCTGACGACCAAGTTGTGGTCCAAACATGGACTGGACCCAACTGCACAGGAACCGTCGCGTTTGTCCACGTCCCATACGGGGCTTGGTAAGTATACCCGGTCCATTGCCAATGCCTGCGTCGTGCTCACAATATTACAGCGTGGGCACCGACGGATTCCAGAGTTTCACGATACTGTGGCCTGCTATCTATGTGCCCGAGGCATATATAACTGTCTTGAGCCCAAACAACTGCCCAGGCATCGCCACCTTCGAAGATATTGCAAACTACGTGACGAACGCTGGCTGCTGCGGTGGCCCCCGGGGTGTTAGAGACTGCTTTTCCGCGAGGAACGCCAACGGTGGCTCCGACGCAATCGGCACCGGTTATGCACCCGATCACTGTCCGAAGAATGAGAGTTTGCCCATGGTCGACTTCACAGTGGACTCTTGATGGAATCATCGAACGAACGCCACATAGACTCCTGGGGGTTGACTAATACCTTAGCTCGGCGTGTACTGAGGCGCAAACGGCTTCGCTTCTCTGACATCGCTTCGTGCTGGAACGCTTGACGGTCGTCTCCTGATCCGCGATGACTAGCTGTCAGAGGCCACGTGCTTAACACGCATCAGCGAGGGGGATTCTAAGCATGGGCACTTTCGTATAGTTTAGAAGACAAGAGTGCAGATTGATTTTGGAAGGAAGAAACCAGAAATCGCTAAGCAAATTTTGCCACAAACACCGCTTCAATGTCCGATCGCTTCAGCGTCCAGCATTGTGAACATCCGCAGCTCGCAATTCGTAACAATGGTATAGTATAGACACAATACACACTTCTCGCTCAAAACTCCACAGCCCTGGTTCCAACCTTTTCAAGATCAGTCTACAGAACAGCATCAATCCTCCTACACATCCTCCCTAAACATGCTCCTCCTCTCCGTCGGCGAATCGTCGCTGCCAGTAGTATTCAGACTGCTCTGTCCGCGCTTATGGTTCGGTGCTCCTGCAGCGGTGGTGGCGACTTCGGGCCTGGGGCTGACACTGCGTAGACTGGCCGCTTCGTTCTGGTCGCCGAATGGGTTCCATCTCGCGCCGCCGCCGTGTACTTCTTCATCATACCGGCTGTCGGTCTCGCGTTGCCGGCTCCTGCTCCGTCCTCTGCCCTCCTCAATCCCGCCCACCCCAACTCCAGCATCGCCGTACCCGCCTCCGCCGTAAGGTCCGTGACTCGGGTCCTGTAGACCAAGCTCCTGCTCCTCGTAGTACCCGCCTGTCTCGTTATCCACTCGCGTATCCCACGCTTCATCCGGATCTAGTGGTCCGAAACCTCTCCTTGCACCTGCGCTGCTTCCGCCAACCCCATATCCTGTGCTCTCATATGCTGCGCCAGTCGTTGTCCGGCCACTCCGTAACGAGTTCAGCTTGTCAGATACCCATCCGAAGACGCCCTTTGGTGCTGGCGCTGGCGCTCGGTATGTAGGTGTTTCCTTGGGCTTGCGGTTGAAAGGGTTGAAGTTTGGTGGTGGTAGTCCTAGCTTGCGGGCTCGGTAGTGTGCATATCTGCTTAGTATCAGAAAACTGTGGGAGCTGCGCTTCTGCGTGGACACTCACAACACGTATCCGCCTCCTCCACCTATGAGCACCACGAAGAGGATGATCAAGAAGACGCCCCAGCCGGAGATAGCCATTGCGTGAGGCTACTGCATATATGATCCGTTTCGAGTTGACGTTGATATGCAACGCAGCGCGGTGAGCGCCAGATTAGCTCCGGATTCAGTTCTGTATTGGATGTGCAATGGTTAAGGTTAAGGAGAAGTTATGTTGTCTCGCCGATGCTGACGAGAGCTCAGCCAGAAGGAAGACAGCGGCCTGAGGTTAGATCTACGTAGGGCTAGACCGATCTTGTGATTTCCTTGGCGAATCGCAACAACGGCAAGGATAGGCTAGGTTACGCTGCTGCTTAACAACTCAACGACACAGACTGCAATGGCGATAACATCACCTCTTCACGCTTCAGTGGCGGGCCACGGGTATGACAACAATGCAGGCACATGGCACCGTCAATGGGAAGCCCGCGCTCTTCCGGACTGAGGAGCATGCATTTACCTGGCGAGAAGAGGACAATGGTATGGCTAGCTATCCTCTAGGCTGTATCTTCACGTGTATACAGACTACTCACCAACAAATGGAGTAGATGTGGAGCGTTCGATCAGCACTGAGAACATCATAACCGTGCTAGCCTCTGAACTGGGCCATACACTGTTCTATACCAGACAGCAGGAAGACCAGGACAACTCGACCGGCAGGACATCTGCCTCGAGCTTAGCCTCAATTGCGACTGCTGGCCTCCCTCAAGCGGTGATCGATCAGTATCAACCTCATGCGAATTCACAATGGCTTGCTCCAGCAAGCGAGAGCAAAACTGAGCACCATGTTGTCGTGTCTACTGGCTCAGGCACAGGCACAGCTGTCGTTGTCTGGGAGAAGCTCGTGCAGCCATTGCTCGATCGGCTAGTATCGAGCGACCCTGACTATCACGACGACTATTATGAGGTTTTCAAGACGACTTCCGAAGCAAGCGTAGCAGAATTGACACAGAATGTCTTGCTGCCAAAGGCCAACGAAGGCGTCGCCCAGTCGATATTACTGCTTAGTGGCGACGGTGGTATCGTGGACATTGTCAATAGTCTGCTTGCCGGCGAACGATCTGCGGCATACGTGAAGCCGACAATATCTCTCTTACCTCTGGGCACCGGTAATGCTCTGGCAAACAGCTCCGGGATCACCGGCGACAAGACTTTGGGCCTTCGAGCTATGCTGCAAGGCACGCCTAAGGCGCTCCCGCTCTTCCGCGCAAAGTTCTCACCTGGTGCGAACTTGCTCGTCGACGAAGGTCGGCGAGAAGAGCCTCTGCATAGCGTGATCGAAGGCTGCCCAGTTGCGCACGGAGCTGTAGTATGTTCCTGGGGTCATCATGCAGGACTTGTTGCGGACAGCGACACTACCGAGTATCGCAAGCACGGCTCTCAACGATTCCAGATGGCTGCAAAAGAGGCGCTGTTCCCGTCTGACGGCTCGCCTCCACATGCATACAAGGGCCATGTTTGTGTTCGCCGACCAGGTAGAGACGAATGTGAAGATGTACCACGATCTGAACATGGCTACATCCTTGTAACGTTCGTGGGCCAGCTCGAAGCAGGCTTCACCATCAGCCCAGATTCAAGACCGCTGGACGGCAAGCTTAGGCTTGTACATTTCGGTGCCTTGAGCGGACAAGAAGCCATGGACGTGATGACCAAAGCTTTCCAGGGTGGCAAGCACGTCGACGAAGCCAGCGTCGGCTACGAGGAGATCGAAGGGCTGAAGATCGAGTTCGACGAGGACGACGCTCGGTGGAGACGACTCTGCATCGATGGGAAGATCATTCGGGTCGAGAAAGGTGGATGGGTCGAAGTAGACACTAAGGTTGACAGTGTTGTCGACCTCGTATGCAGAACGAAGTGAAGGCCGGTACAGAAATAGACCATAATATTCAAGCTTGTCTACATAGAAACCGCCGCGAGAAAACGCGGCCATACATCTAACTCCCAGAGCGTCGCCGCCCCTTCGAAGCAAAACAGTCTATGCCTTAGCAGCAGGTGGCTGCGTAACGAAACCCTGGAAGTCATTGTTCAAGACCTCTCTCGTCTTCTCGAAATACAACGGGAACCCGCCTGGCCAATTCAGCTGCTCACGCTTCTTGCCCGGGATATTCGCACCTGTTGCTAAGGTCAGTAATGTGTTTTCCATATAGCCAAACAAAACAACTTACCCATATACCAACTATTCGTATGAGGGAAGAGCGTCTTCTCGTTGATCTCCTGGATATAGTTGAACCATCTGTCCTCACCCTCCTTCGTCGCATCAAGGTACGTGATGTTCTCCTTACGAAGCTTGGCGATCGCATCAATGATCCACTCTCCTTGAAGCTCGACACAGCTTGGGCCGTTCGAGAAGGCAGTCGGGCCTTGGGCACCGTAGAGGAAGAAGTGGTTCGGGTGGCCGGACAGGGTCATGCCAAGGTACGTCTTTGTGCCTTCAGCCCATTTGTCGTTGATATCGACGCCGTTAATATCCCTCAGACCCATGTTCTTCATACCGCCAGTCACGGCGTCGAAGCCAGTGGCGAGGGCGATAATGTCAAATTCGCGGAACTTGCCATCTGCGGTAACAAGACCGTTCTCCTTGACTTCGACGACGTTGTTGTTCTTGATGTCGACGACGTCGTTATTGGGCTGGTCCATGACTTCGTAGAAGTTCTGCTCCAGCGAAGGTCGCTTGGTACCCCAGGCGTGTGGCTTCTCCATGGGTGCAAGGATGTCGCGCTTGCGAGGGTCCTTGATCCGCTGGCGAGTCTTCTTAAGCCAGAACTGCCAGGTCTCCTCGTTCGCGTCCCAGTCGAACAGCATGTCCTTGTACGTTGCGAGCCAGAACTCAAAGCCACCTCGCTCCCAGAGTCCTTCGAAGAACTTCTCACGCTCCTCTGGGGTATCGTCGAAAGTGTTCTTATCGGAGAAGTCGTATGGGAAGCCGGCGAAGGTGGTCATGCGGTGCCGGAAGAATCTAGGACGAGAGTTAGCCTTCATCACAGAGTCCACTCGTCCAAACATACTCAGGGTAGTTCTTCTTATCGTTATTCTGCTCTTCGGCGGAGATCTTGCGCTGTCTCATCGGTAGGCAGAGGTTAGGCGTCCTTTGAAAGACGGTAGTCGATGCTGCTTCCTGGCCAAGTGCTTGTGACAGCTGGATACCTGTGGCTCCGGTTCCGATAACAGCGACTTTCTTGCCCTTGACATCGACGCTACCTGATGTTAGCATGCTGAACCAAAACCAATCCTCTCAGCTCATCGTACCCGTTCTCTGGCCAGAAAGAACTGTGGTGGATCTCTCCCTTGAAGTTCTCCATGCCCTTCCAGTCCGGGAAACTTCTCTTCGCTGCGAAACCCAACGCATTGATGAGGTATGTGCATCGTGCCGTCCGGCCATCTTCAGTCTTGCATACCCACTTGTTTGCCTTCTGATCGTACTCGGCGCTGATGACTCTGCTGTCGAAGGCGACATCCTTGCTGATATCCAGCTTCTTGTCGACAAACTTAAAGTAATCCCGAAGAGCTTTCCAATCGGGATACTTCTCGGTCCATGTCCATTCCTAAGATTATCGTCAGTGAGGCTTTGCAACCGAGCATTATTTAGATCCACACACCTTCCAGATGGACGGGAAGGAGTACTCGTAGCAGGGGATGGGCGTGTCTACGCGAGCACCTGGATAGCAGTTCCAGTGCCAGATACCGCCCAACTCTGTTCCTGCTTCGTAGACCTTGACGTTCAAGCCCTGCTCGTCTCTCAAACGGTGGAGTAGGTAGACGCCTGCAAACCCGGCACCAACGATCAAAACATCTACATCGAGGTTGTCCTTGTAGCTGTCTGTATCTGTGTCCTTCGCCGCTCTGGGCTTAGTCGAGATATCGGTACGGTAAGACATGTTGTGTTCCACGTTATATTGTTCTCAAATCAATGTTTTGGAGAACGAGATGAACAGTAGAAAATCAACACAGATTGCTGGGGATATCATACAAGCATCAAAAGAAACATAGTACCTCTTATACCTCATGAACACACGACCAGTAGTGGCCATGAACCCGAGGGGCTCTAAAGCTCCACCGACGCGAGCCATGGAAGTGATTGGCGCGGACGATGTCCTTTCGACCGCCCTGATCCCATCTTGCGGAACGCGGTCGTTCTGTGGGACCTAGAGATCTAGTAGCCTATGCGGAGAGCTACGTGATGATGTAGGATGGAATTGCATCCGCTCGTGGTGGAGAAGACGAGCTGGGGTTGGGTTCGCGGAGATCCGGGGTGGGGGTTTGCGTCAAGGAAGGTGAGCCACAGTTTCCTATTTTAGAAGCCATTTTGGACGTGGATGAGGTTGAACGTAAGCTTGAGGCCCAGCTCCGGAATCGCCTTGTAGTGCGGCGTGCGCCGCATCTCGAGCACAGGAACAATCTTGCTGGCGTCCTGAAGCCCTGCTCGACACATTGAGAGGCGTTCGACTGGCGGAGAACCTTAGCATGGAACGGGAAAAGTGGAAACACAAGCATGAACATCCGTGCATTCAATCAAGGTCCGTAAGGCTGGAAGCTGTCTCCAGGCCCATGGTTCATCATTCCCATCCCCAACATACAAACTGAAGATGGACCCACCACAGTACCCCTGAGAGCCACATCTACCACCTCACATCTCGGAGAACAGGTTTCTTGCCCGTCCTAGCTATCAGTCCTTCCGCAATGTTCTCCAACAGAACGAACGCCATAAAAAGTCCCATCAAGCACTGCAATGGCATGACCACAATCCGAACAAGGAGAAGAAACCGCCGTCAATCACATCCGTACTTCGCCGTTCCGCCCGTTCTCCATCGTGTCAATCGTCCTTGAAGTGAGCATACTTGCCTGTATAGCCCTCATAGCTATCCTGGAACTCGCGATCAGTCACTCTCACACCTTCCTTGCCTGCAGCGGAAGCAGCCGCATCAGCATGTTGAAGACGAGCAATACGCTTGATCATGCTGCCCTTCTGGCTCTCGAAGTGCTTCGCAAGCAAATCGTTGAGATCCGTGGTGTCAAGAGCCTTGTCAGCAGCAGCAATTCTGGCCACAACCTCGGGATGCAGCTCATCTTGACCACGACGTGGAAGGCCGCGCTCGCAGAGGAGGACCTCGAGCTCTTTGATAGTCAAGATGCTGCGGTAGTTCGTAAGAGTGGCCTTCGTGACTTGGGGTGGCGTATTGTCAGGCATCATCGAGTCATGACGCCTCTTGGCGATCTTCTCCTTCGGAGCAGGGGTAGTGGTGGGTACATCGTCGTCTGCTGAGCTCGCACCAGCATCGTCGCTCTCGTAGAGATACACCACGCCCTCTTCCTTCTCGCCATCGGCTCTGCGAGGCTTGTCGTTGTGCCTGCGGGTAAGATCGCGGCCTGTGTAGTACTTGAAGACCGACTCTTCTTTGACCGTGATGCGACGCTTGGCGAGGACCTCCTCCCGGGCGCGCTTCTCGGCTTCCTTCCTGTGGCGACGCTCTGCCTCCTTGCCCAGCCTCCTCTCTTCCTTCATACGATTCTCCTCTCTCTGCTGCTCCATCTTCGCCTGCCGCTCCTTGATCGTTCCGAGCTTCACCTGCAGCTTACGCTCCTTCTCGTCTTCGATCTTCTTGAGACTGTTCGCTTCTGCACGTCTGACAGCATCCTTCGCTTCAGCACGGCGACGCTTATTGTCCGCAATGCGCTTGTCGCGCCTCTGAACACGACCCTCTGGGTCAGAGTCCTGCTCGAATGGTACCTCGGCAGTCCCTTCTTGCACTGCATCGAACCGCTCCCTACAAGCCTTTGCCGTATACTTCTTCTTGGCCATGGTGGCGCCAAGAGCAGAAGAGATGGTCTTCCACTTCTGCTGTTCGAGCCTCTGCAACTCTTGCTGAAACTTCTTGTCCGCGTTGTTGTGCGCCTCTTCCAGCAGATCGTCCTGTAATTGCGTTAGTGTTGCGTTTCAGAACGACTTCGACGGACCACTTGCCTCTCCTTCGTGCCAGTCGCTCAAGTTGTCATCGAGCTCCTCCGCCTCCGCCTTCTCGAGCGCCTGTCGGATCTTGCGCCACCGGCCAGCAACGGTCTTCTCGGCATAATTGATAAAACCTTCTTCGCCGAGCTTAGTCGCCACATACTTGTCGCCGTACCCTTGCTGCTTTAAAGTCTTGATTCGCCCATCTGCCTGCGCATGAGGCTTCTTTGGTGCTGCCGGTGTGGCTCCCGCGGCGAAGTGGACTTTGCGCGGCGTTGCGCCAGCTTGGTGATTCTCCTGCCGCAAAAATTAGTCAGTGGTGCTACAGTGGCTGATAACACCACCCGCAAGCGACTCTGGACTTGGAGAATATACCGATACGTCTTCGTCGCTGTCAGAGTCAACTGGGCCATCGCCAATGCCGTCTCCCATCACTGAATCGACGGCATCTATGGGTGGTCAGCAAGTCTGAATGCGCAACGTTCTCGACAATCGCGAGGAGAAAGCCGCGCTCGAAGCGGCTCTCGAGGGGCGCAAAAGGAGATCATATCTAGGAGACGTACCAGAGCGCGCAACCTCTTCCGTCCCTTCCAGGCACAAGCCGGTCTTGATGGGAGGCATTTTCGCTGGTCGTGGCGTAGATGTTGGTCGCGCGAGCGCGAAATTGACTTTGTTGGAGCAGGCCTGCTTTGAATACAGTGGTGAGGGTGTGGAATGGGGAGTGCCCTATGTTGGGGTTAAAGGTTGGGAGAGATAGTCGAGGTGCAAGGCTTGTGTCGCCTTGTAACCTCGAAGTTGTTGCAGGTTGGTGGAGGAAATTTCTGACGTCGGTTGTGGAAGAAGTTTCAGGGGCTGTGCAGGAGGGAAAGGAGGCTAACGGAGCACAACTTTGTGTGTTGCGCCGGCAACCAATGATCCCATGACTCACCGTTTGCACGGGGGGCACATGACGGTAGGGTGAATGCTCGCTCCTGCCAATGTCCCCTGATTTTCACGTGATGTTGCTGTTACTTCTTGTGAAGCTTCGTCGATGTCTCGGACGTCGTTGTGAAGCTGAGTCGATGTCTCGTATCGTTCTCACGAGGTCCCGTCGATGTATCGTACGTTCCTCGGACGTTCGTCGATGTTCTCATGACGATTCGTCGTGGCCGTGTCCCGTACGATTGCCGGACTGGTTTGCTCGTCGTGCGACTGGTGCTGGCTACGCCGATGCTGGGCAATGACTTCTGCTCCCTGGGGACCTCAATACTCTGTCCAATTAAAGCTTGTGTGGAAGCTCTAATGCACAGGAGCATTACGAAAGTGGAAGATCGCAAGACTCTGTGATGAGGGGAGGCACGCTTGGAAAGGGGGATTTGAATGTTTGGGATACCGACTGACACATCTCACTTTTAGCAGGGTTTCAAGCCACCTTATGCGATATGTTGCCGAGCAAATGCCACCGACTCGTGCCTCTGGGTTGAAATAGCTTCTGTTCATCCGCTTGTGCAGGTATCCAAAGCACTGATATGCGCCAAGTGGTTCTCTCTCGCGCAGCCATGATGGGCGCCGCCAGAGTTGACGTTGGGCCGACTTGTAGACGACGCCTCGTGCAGCCAGTGCAGCTCCCCGCATGCTCGAGAGTCGATGTTCTCCCGATATATGTTCCTAAGGACCCCAGCAAGGTGCCAGCAGGTGCCCATCAGCACGATACAACGATCGTATCGGCGGCCGATGCTATCGCAAGGACACTTGGATGCAGTCGCAGCTGCAGTAGAGTCGCGACTTCAAATCAGCAGCTGAAGTTCACTTCTCTCTATGCACGTCCCCAGGGAGCCGAATAAAGTGATATAGCACGCACACCAGGTGCTGATGCTATCGCGGAAAAGGTTTGGGCTTTCACTTGTTTGTGGCTGTAGAGTGGAAGTTCGCTTTCACATGGAGTTCACCTAACGCACGGACTACCTATTTCTTCCAGCTTGATCCCTGCCCGTCCATACGTCACAGCCACACTCCCGCACTGTGACGTCGCCGTGGAAGAAACCATTACGCCACTACTGTGTAGCAACCACGAGGGCACGGCAGAGGCAAAGGAATACTTGTAGACTGTAGCTTTGCAAGCTCCCAACTTGGTAGGTGTCATCTTATCTTCTCCTCCATCATCTTCACGATTCCACATTTCTGTTACTCTCCAAGATGGCCTCCTCGTACTTCACCCTACCCTCATTCGCGAGAGCCAAGAAGAACAAGGAAGATCTTGAGAAGACAAATCCGCAGGAGCCTGTGTTAAAGGACGAGGACGAGAAGTTCCTGGAGAAGCATATCTCCACGGATGAGGCTGCCAAAGCACAGCAGAGCGACGACGCTACTGCCACGAAGATAACAGATGATGGCGAGGTGAAGGAGGTTTCAAAGGAAGAGGCGGGCGGCGATGTTATTGTGCCTGAGACGCAGCCTGAAAGTAATGTAGACGGTGGAGATGGAGCGGCCGACGCGGGCGGCGAGCAGGCTGTAGAGCAGAAGGAGGAGCAGAAGGAGGAGCAGAATGCAGAGGGAGGAGCAGAGCAAACCACCGAGCAGACCATGGATCAGACTGCGGATCCTGCTGCCGACGATCCTTCATACGATGACAAGATGAAGGAGAAGGGTGCCGAAGCGAAGAAAGCCCGGAAAG
>JAABUK010010904.1_pt1 | contig 11984 bp, 8 predicted proteins | sample 5559141 | NCBI WGS metagenome assembly JAABUK01 (sample SAMN10711869, study PRJNA513367) | rock metagenome | isolation source: Antarctica rocks | place: Antarctica: Victoria Land, Pudding Butte nord | collected 2016-01-03 | reverse complement strand
TATTACATAAAAACTATTCTATATTGCAGTGTCAAATATACCTCATACCTCATTATGATAAATACTTCCCCACAATAGGCATTCTTCTTCCTACACCAAAAGCCTTACTGCTTACACGGATGATAGGACAAAACTGGTTGCGCTTGTATTCATTGGTATTTACCAACTTTAATACCCTGTTTACCAACGTCTCATCAATGCCCATTGCGATTATTTCTTTAGGCCCCTTTCTTTTTTCAATATACTGATACAACACTTTATCCAGCAAACTGTAATCCGGTAAACTATCACTATCTTTTTGATCAGGCCTTAATTCCGCTGAAGGTGCTTTAATAAGGATATTTTCAGGAATGATTTCGCTGTTGCGATTGAGATACTTTCCTAAAGCATATACCTGCATTTTATAAATATCACCCAATACACTTAGGCCGCCAGCCATATCTCCATACAATGTTCCATAACCAGTAGAGAGTTCGCTTTTGTTGGAAGTATTTAAAAGGATATAACCAAACTTGTTGGCTATAGCCATAAGCAGGTTACCACGGCTACGACTTTGGATGTTTTCTTCGGCAAGTCCAAAAGGTAGGTCTTTAAAAACTGGCTTCAGTGAAGTTAAAAATGCATCATAAATTGTTGCGATAGCAATGGTATCATAAGGATTGCCCAAACTTTTGCTTAACTGCTCGGCATCGCTGACAGAATGAGAACTTGAATATTGCGAAGGCATCAGAATCGCCCGTACGTTTTCAGCACCCAAAGCCTCGCAGGCAAGTACTAATGTTACTGCACTATCCACACCTCCACTGCTACCGAGGATGGCTTTACTAAAACCCATCTTCGTAAAGTAATCTTTAATACCTACAATCAGTGCACGATGAATTTGTTTAAGATTATTTTCGTCGGTAAGGTACTCGATGATCTTATCAGGGTCCTTAAGTTTAGAAACCCTCGTATCTGAAACAGCAGTAATAGGATCCTGGCTGCTTTCCACATGTAATACCTGTTCTAACTTATTTGTTGAAGCATCTTCAGAAGATGTTTGAAGCATCTCATTAGTAAGTTCAACCATCTGGAAGTCTTCTTCAAAATATTTCATTTCATTTACAATCCTTCCGGAAGCATCAAAGACAAGGCTGCCACCATCAAAAACAATTTCCGTTTGGCTGCCTACTGCGTTACAATAAAACATGGGCAACTTATATTTCAGCACATTGGCACGAATTACTTCTTTACGGTCTTCATCATGATCATAATCAAAAGGTGATGCTGATATATTAACCATCAGATCGGGCTGCTGTAAAGTTAAAATATCCATAGGACAGGAAAGATAAAGCGGGTTATCAGCAAGGTTCCATAAGTCTTCGCAAATAGTGAGTGCTATCTTTTTTCCTTTGAATTCAATAGTTTTAAAATCTGTTGCCGGTTCAAAATAACGATACTCGTCAAAAACATCATAAGTAGGCAGTAATGATTTATGTGCAATTCCTTTTATTTGATTTTGATATAACAGGATTGCCGCATTGAATAAGTCTTTTCCGCCTGCCTGCGGATTACGTTGAGGGGAACCAATAATAACTCCGATATTATCTGTATGCTGTTTAACAAGGTCAATACATTCATAACACTTATTAATAAAATCGTTGAATTCAACAAAATCACGCGGTGGATAACCGCAGATACATAATTCAGAAAAAACCACCAGGTCGGCGCTCATTTGTTTTGCCTTATTAACGGCATCAATTATTTTTTGGGTATTGCTTTCAAAGTTGCCTACATGATAATTTTGCTGTGCCAATGCTATCTTCATCTAAAAACTTTTTCATTTTAAAATGATATAAAATTACAAAAGATAAAGTATGAACTTTATCTTTTTGTTACAACCCGGCCTAATTAGATTTGTTACACCAATCATTACTTTAATATTAATACTATGGGCTTATTTGTTTCTTCTAATAAAAAAAACTCATTTTTTTTATTAGCCGTTCTGCTGATATTAGTTGGTTGTAATAATAATGCTCCTGATGTATCTGGTATAAAAGTAACCACTACTATAGGCAGGTTCGATAAATTCATGTTCGAAAAAATGGATACCAATTCAATTGAACAAAGCACAAAGAATCTTCAATCCACTTTTCCCTGGTTCACCAATGATTTCATCAGCAATATTCTAGGACTTACCAATTTATCATCATCAATCTCTGATTCTGCTGCCAATGTTACGTTTTCAGAATTGAAACACTTCATTCATGTAACAAGGCCTTTGTATGATTCGCTTTCATTTAAATTTGAAGACCTGTCTTGGCTGGAAAAAGAATTGAACCAGTCATTTAAATACCTTAAATATTATTTCCCTGATTACAAAGTTCCAAAGATAGTAGCTTATGTTGGTCCCTTTAATGCACCCGGTATTGCTATTACCAATGAATCCCTGGCTATCGGGTTACAGTTATATGGCGGAAAGGATTTTTCTTTTTATACCAGTGCTGAGGGACAAGAAGTATTTCCCCTTTATATTTCACGAACATTCGAGCCGCAATATATAACCGCTAATTCCATGATAGCTATTGAACAGGACTTATATCCTGACAAAAGCGGTGGCAGGCCATTAGTTGAACAAATGATTGAAAAAGGAAAGCAATGGTATATGCTCGATAAATTATTACCTAACGCACCGGATAGTATTAAAACACGTTATACCCAGACTCAGTTAAAATGGTGCGAGAGCAATGAAGGGTTGATTTGGAACTTCTTTTTAGAAAATAATTATTTATATACGGCAGAATTTGATATCATCAAAACATATATTGGCGAAGCTCCTAATACACAGGGCATGCCCGACGCATCTCCAGGCAACATTGGCCAGTGGGTAGGATGGAAAATTGTAAAAAAATATGCAGAAAAAAATAAATCATTAAGCCTTGATGTGCTCATGAAAACGGATAATAAAAAAATTTTTTCTGAGGCTAAGTACAAACCAAGGTAAATAAAAGCATTTGAACTTTCCTGATAACTGACAGCTAATAGCAAAATCATCAATTCATAGTAAACAAAAACAGTTAGGCTGCAACCTTCGCTATAGGTTTCTCACCCAGTTTTTTCATCATCCTGAAATGAGAAGCGATTGATTTGGACATTGTAGGAATTGTATTGTAAGGCAAATTATATTGTTCGCAAGTTTTCTTAACTATGTTGCTGATAGCAGGATAGTGCACATGGCTGATCCTTGGGAAAAGATGATGTTCTACCTGGTAATTCAATCCACCAACATACCAGTTAATAAGCCAGTTTTTAGGTGCAAAATTAACAGTGGTTTTAACCTGGTGAGCGGCCCACTCATTTTCTATTAACATTGGTTCGATACCGGCAGTTTCAAATTCCGCATGTTCCACTACGTGAGCTAATTGAAATACAAGGGCAAGTACCAATCCCATAGTTACTTCCATGGTAAGATAACCAATAGCCCATCGCCCGGCACCAACGAAGTAGATAGGTATTGCAACATAAAATAAAGCATATAAAGCTTTGCTTAGCCAAAAGATAACATGTTCTTTAATACTCATTTTTTGAAGTGTGGTACTAACGATCCTTTGAGTAAAATATTTTGTAAAATCCATAATTGCTACCCAGGCAATAGAAGATATAGCATATACCAATACTACGTATATATGTTGAAACCGATGTGCGGGCATCCATTTCTGAGTGGTGCACTGACGCATGATAGGACTTTTAGCAATATCATCATCTATCCCATCAACATTTGTATAAGTATGATGAATAATGTTATGCTTAAATTTCCAGATAAAAGCATTCCCGCCTAATGCATTAAGGGTTAGTCCTAAAACTTCGTTCACCCATTTTTTGCTTGAATAACTTCCATGACAAGCATCATGCATCACATTAAAGCCAATACTTGCTAAAACCAAACCAAGGAGAGCACACAATGTAACAGCAAGTATTGCAGGCAGGCTAACAGTGAGAAGAAAAATATATAAAAAGAGAGCAGTAGGTATAAGAATAATAGTTTTGGAATATAACCTCCAGTCACCTGTTTTCTTAATATTGTTAGCAGTGAAATATTGATCCACATTAAATTTCAGTGTATTATAAAATACACTTTTTTTGTTATTGAATGTTACTTTAGCCATAAAATTATTTGACAAGCGAATATATTAGAAGAAAATTTATTACAATGAAATGATTATCAGAAGAGCAATCAGCGGCGGCAAGATACTGTATTTTTTAATTAGAGTTTCAGATTTAAGGTATCAAACTATTGATTTATGATTAATAATAACAAAATCTATTGTTAGGGTGCTATATATTATACACATAAGCTATAGAATACACAAAGATTTTCAATAGTATCATACTACTTATCAACGCAAATTATTATATGTTATACTTAATATAATATTTATGTTATTTGCTATCAGCCGTCAGCCATCAGGACGCTAACTTGTAATGTATTTCCTCCTGATTGCTGATAGCTGACGGCTAATAGCAAAACAATAGTTTTAGGTTGCCTTTACACTAGGTAGTTTGCTTTTTTTGGTTAAATTGTACGCTAAACTGAACTTTATGAGTGGAAGCAAAACCTTTCAACCTTTCGTTTCTCCTGAAACGAATATGAAAGAATTTACCCTTAAAGCTATATTGCTGGGAAGTTTCTTTGGAATTTTATTTGGCGCTTCTACCGTTTACCTGGCTTTAAAAGCCGGACTCACTGTAAGTGCTTCTATTCCCATTGCCGTATTGGCAATTACCCTGGGAAGAAGGATTTTTAAAACAACCATCTTAGAAAATAATATTATACAAACCACTGGATCTGCAGGCGAGAGCATCGCGGCCGGTGTTGTATTTACTTTACCGGGATTTTTATTTCTCTCTTCTGCTGATTCGGCCGACTATTTTGATTACGGCGTTATTTTTATACTTGCCATTTTCGGCGGCATGCTGGGTACATTAATGATGATACCATTAAGGCGTTCATTAATTGTTAAAGAGCATGGCATCTTGCCTTATCCTGAAGGCACTGCATGTGCTGCGGTACTTAAAGCTGGTGAAAGAGGTGGTGATTTTGCCAAAACAGCTTTCCAGGGATTGGGGTTCGCTTTCGTGTATGCAATAATGCAAAAGATGCTAAAAGTAATTGCTGAGACTCCCCAGTTTGCCACTGCTGCCACAAACAAATTCTTTCCCTCAGCACAGGTTGCCGCTGATATTACACCGGAATATATGGGTGTAGGTTATATTATAGGACCACGTATTGGTGGAATATTAGTAGCAGGTGGGGTTTTAAGCTGGCTTGTAATGATACCATTACTGGCGTCATTAATTCCTGGTGACGTTATTGCTTTGCAACAATTGAAGCTTGGTTTTTTAAAGGATATGGCCACGGCAGGTGGATTTGGCACCTGGAATCCGGCCACTCATACTTTTAAAGATCCCGCAGAAGCTATCTATCGCGCATATATAAGACAGATAGGAGCAGGTGCTGTTGCAGCAGGCGGATTTATAACATTAATTAAAACCATCCCAACAATAATCTCCTCATTTAAAGAAAGTATTGGCTCTGTTAAGGATGGTAATAAAGGAGTTATTATCTCAAGAACCGAAAAAGACCTTAGTCTGAAAATTGTTCTTTTTGGAAGCATCGCTTTAGTATTGCTGATTGCCTCTTTGAGTATAATCCCCGGACATAATTTTTTTAACCGCATCCTCATTGGTATCCTGGTAGTAGTGTTCGGTGCATTCTTTGTAACGGTTTCATCTCGTATTGTCGGACTGATTGGTTCATCAAACAATCCTATCAGCGGGATGACCATTGCAACGGTTATGAGCACCTGCCTTATTTTTATTGCTGTTGGCTGGAGCGGAAAAATTTATGAACCTATGGCATTGGTAGTGGGCGGCATGGTTTGCATAGCAGCAGCTAATGCAGGAAACACCTCTCAGGATCTTAAAACCGGGTACATTGTTGGCGCCACACCAAAATACCAGCAGCTAGCTTTGTTTATTGGAGTAATAGTTTCAGCAATTGCTATTGGCTTTACAGTAAAAATATTAGACACTCCTACACCTGAGCTTTTGAAAAATGGTATTCATCACGCTATCGGCAGCAAGTATAATGCGCCTCAGGCGACGCTTATGGCAACACTTATCAAAGGCATTCTATCCTACAATCTTGATTGGAATTTTGTTCTTACCGGTGCCTTCCTGGCTATTGTAATGGAACTCTGCGGTGTTAAAGCATTAAGTTTTGCCATTGGCGTTTACCTGCCTTTGTCTACTACATTGCCGATATTTATAGGAAGTGCCATCAAAGGAATTGTAGAAATAGTGAAGAAAAAAAGAGGCGACCTTGTGAAAGAAGGTGAAGAAGACCTGGAAAAAGGTAATTTATTTGCAACCGGCCTGGTTGCAGGGGGTGCATTGCTGGGAGTGTTGTTTGCTTTTTTAAATATCAGTAACGGTATTGCCGACTGGCTTACACATATAAGTGTTGAACATGGGTTAACCGCTTCATTAGGCCAGGTAGGTTACTATATATTGAGTGTTGCCTTTTTTGCTTTGATGGGTTGGACGCTGTATTACCTGGGATCAAGGCCTAGTAAGATTGAGTTGGAAGAAGAATAGCTATCAGCTGTCAGATGTCAGCTATCAGGAAGAAGTTAAGAAGATAAATTTATAATTATAGCGACAATGCTGCACACGAGATTGGAACTTGATTTCAAGCCGTTATCAGTAATCGGAATTCCACATTTTCTCCTGACAGCTGATACCTGACGGCTGATAGCTATTTAGGGATCTTTAACTTCAGCATCTTTCTCGCCTCCTGAACATCTGTAATATCTTTAAAAGCATCTTTAGGCACCAGGAAGAAAGACCGCGTATCAAAATATAAATGAAAAAAATAAGGACTTTCTAAAAACTTGCTGAAAAGTTTCCATGACCAGGTTTTTGAGCCCCGTTTATTTTGCAATTCCACCCCATCATCATCGAATGTAATTGAAAATTCATCCTGGAAAGTATGCGCCTTTTTATAAATACTTCCTGGCAAAATTCTCCAGATAATCAGCATTAGTATAAACCACATCAAAGAAAAAAATAGGAAAGCCAGCGGCTGTATTTTTTTTAGTGCAAATAATATCCCTGATGCAATCGCAAAAACGTTAATCAGAATGAGCAGTATCTTTATTTCAGGTCTGGTCAAAAAATGGTACCTCAACGCCTGTATCACCTGCTTTTTATCGTAACCAAAATGTATAGTCATAATCTGGTGTTAAGTTAAGCATGAAATTACGGATTGAATTGCTATCAGCCGTCAGCTTTCAGCCATCAGCTATCAGGAAATGCTTTTTATTTTAAAATTGATGTTTATAACGAAATTTAATTCTTGGGTCTGGGCGCTTAATTCACGGGATGAGTAACGCATCTTTACAACCTGTTTCATACATGTTAAATCTTAAAGCATTGAAGGTTTGCAACCGCTTATATTATTTGATTTCAATATTATTGCTGATTTTTCTTTTGACGGCCTGTAAAGAAAAAAGGCCTGCACGTGTTATTGACCGGTCGTTTTATTACTGGAAATCATTCTTTTATCTGGGTGACTCAGAACGAAAAGCACTGACTGACCTTCATGTTAACCGGCTGTATGTAAAATTCTTCGACATTGCCTGGAATGAATCAAAGAGTGAACCTATGCCTGTTGCAGTCATAAAATTTCCGCAAAACAGGCTCAGCTAAATTATTTACTTATTCCCACCGTGTTTATTACAAATGATTGTATGATAAAAATTAAAGAGACACAGGTAAAGGAATTAGCTAACAATATTGTTTCTTTAATCAGGAATATCTCCTTAACAACCAATGTCAAAACACTACCTGAAATTCAAATGGATTGCGACTGGAACGCAGGTTCAAAAGATAAATACTTTTTGTTGCTTCAAACGATTAAAAATTTAGTAGCAGGTGAGAAAAAACTGCTTTCTGCAACTGTAAGATTATATCAATATAAATACTATAAAAAAACAGGTATACCGCCGGTAGATCGTGGCTTACTAATGTGCTATAATATGGGAAACCTGAAAAATCCTGATACCAGGAATTCAATTTTAGAACCGGAAGAGTTAAAGAAATATATGCAGGGACTACCCGGATATTCTTTACCGCTGGATATTGCTTTGCCAATTTTCAGCTGGAAGGTATTATTCAGAAATAAAAAGTATGCAGGCTTAATAAATGAACTACCCGAACAACTACTTAAAAATAAACCAACCATAAAACAATCGGGTAACAATTTCGAGATACTCCAATACAGTTCTATTAACGGATATACATTTCAGCCCGGGGATTTGATCAGAGAGGAAGCAATAAATTTTAATGAATTAATAAAAGCAGAAAACATCCTTACTGAAAAACTAACAACACAACATTTCAGCGTAGTTCTTTACCACCTTGATTCCATAACTTTATCTAAATTTTCTACCCATGACCTGGAAACGGTATTTGATTATCTTCATTAACATTATATGTATATCCTTTCCATACAATATTCTCGGTTGCGGTGGTGAAATTGATCCCTACGATTACTTTACAACGTTTTTTCAAAATGACCTGGTTACTGAAAAATCATGGCATCCTTTCTATTACACGAATTACGAATTTTTATACGATTCTGAGGAACCGGTTGATGCTGCTGAGGTTACTTCATCTGAGTGGATAGATTATTGTGGCGGTGGCATAAATAAAAAACAAGCGTATGATTTTGTTTGCAGGTATGCACATAAAGACATTTCAGCAATTTATGCTCACATCGATAAAAATCAACCGCTCCTGATACCTGATTCAGTTAAGGCAAATAAAATTACCGGCTACATTATAAACACTAAGGACAAAGAGGCCTTAGGATACCTTATGTACGCTAAACAGGTAGAACCCTCTGTTACTGGAAACTGGAACGATTGGGATCCTGCTTCAAGGGATAGCGTTAAAATGGGAAGGCTTATAAAAAACGGTCAGCAATTATATTCCGCTGCTACAAAGGATTTCATTAAACTGAGATATGCTTATCAAATCCTGCGCCTGGCACATTATAGTCATCGTTACCAGGACTGTAATAATTTATTTGACGCATTGGTTAGTAATAACAACACTAAAAGTATAGTACAGGATCTATGCATTTCTTTAAAAGCAGGTGCATTGTTTAAGGTTGGTAAAAATTCGGAAGCAGCTTATATTTTTAGTAAGCAATTCAGTAAGTCCGATGTAAAAAAGATAGCCAACTATATGAGCTTTAGCTGGTGTGTGAATCGTTTAAATGAAGCCGGGCGGAATCAATGTCTGAAGCTTTGCAGTAATAATGAAGAAAGGGCAAATATGCTTGGACTGTTTGCACTGGGAAGTAATGTAGCGGAAGGAGAAACTATAAAAAGAATTGCCGGACTTTCCCCGCAATCATCCATGTTGGAAGTGCTTACCATTAGGGAGGTGAATAAAATTGAAGAGAACTATTTATCTCCGCAGTTATCTGGGGAAAAAGGCGGAACCAAGCTTTATTATTCTGTTGCGGAAGAAAGTACCAGAACAGGTTCACAGCAATGGCTAAACGAAGCAAAACAGTTATCAGTATATTTTCATACACTATCAGTTAATCCTCAGGTTAAAAATCCGGCGTTGTTTGAAACAAGCGCTTCATATCTTGCTTATATCTCTAAAAATTATGCAGATGCAAAAAAATATATTGCTAATGCCCGAAAGATGAAGGCTGGTCTTGCTATTAAAGACCAGTTGGTGTTAACTAGCCTGCTGGTTATTATTAATGAGAAAGAAAAAATTGATGAGGCTTTTGAAGAACAACTGCTTCCCACTTTACAATGGCTTGAATCCAAAGCAAATGCTGAAAAAAATGTACGACAAGAAGAGTTCCCTCAAAAAATGCAGTGGACAAAGTTTTACCGGAATGTTCTTAATGAAATTCTGGCAAAACAATATCATAAACAGGGAGCTGTTTATAAAGAAGCCCTTTGCATAGGGAAGGCTTTTATAGATGATGATTACCCCGCTAAAGAGTTTGTACGAAATAAGATGGAAACAAAAGACCTGATGGCACTGTATCAGGTGCAACAATCGCCATCAAAAAATAACTGGGAGAAATATTTAATCAATGGATTCCCCATGAAGAAAGATGAGGTCACGGATGTTATTGCTATGACACATATCCGTGATTATAACTTTGCAACGGCATTGGAATGGCTTGGTAAAATTAAAGACCCCAAAGTTTTAAAACTCAACCGTAATCCATTTGCCAACTTACTTAAAGATAACCAGGATAGTATGTATGCATTTGATAAAGGGAGTTTTGATAAAATTTCATTTGTAAAGGAAATGAATAGTTTAAAGGAAAAAGAAAAGCAGGCAAAGGCAACACCGGCCGAATTGTTGAAAGCTGCTAATGGATACTACAATATCACTTATTACGGGCGTGCCTGGGAAATGGTGAAATACAACCGGAGTGGCGCAGATGGTTATCATTTGCCGAAAGAGGCTACTCCTTTTGAAAAAGAATATTATGGTTGTTTTACTGCAGAATCTTATTATAAAAAAGCTATGGACGCATCAACGGACCTAAATTTTAAAGCTCGCTGTCTTTTCATGATGGCTAAGTGTTCTCAAAAACAGGTTCAGCAACCACAATACCAGGACTTCCCAAACAAATACGATGCTTATGAAATTGCTGATAAGAAATACCTGCCTTTATTTAAAATTAATAAGTACTTCCCGCAACTTCAGAGGGATTATGGAAGTACAGCTTTTTATAAACAGGCAGTGAATACCTGCAGCTACCTTAAAGATTTTCTACATAAAAAATAATTATCACTATGAACAGATCATATCATTGGGGTATTTTAGGAGCAGGCAAAATTGCTGAAAAGTTTGCTTCGGCGGTAAATTACGTTGAAGGCTCCGAAGTATTTGCTATTGCTTCGCGGGATGGTAATAAAGCAAAAGCTTTTGCAGAAAAATATAGAGCAAGCCATGTGCATGATGAATATAGTAAACTTGCAGAAGACCCGGATGTAGATATCATCTACATTGCTACGCCCCATGCTTTTCATTGTGAACAGGCCATTCTTTGTCTTAATCATAAAAAGCCGGTATTGTCTGAGAAACCGATGGCGTTAAGCTACCGGCAGGTAAAAGATATGGTGGATGCTTCTGCAGTAAACAAAACTTTTTTAATGGAAGGTATGTGGTCGCGGTTTATGCCTTCCATCAATAAAGTGCTGGAACTGATTAAAGAAGATGTAATCGGACCGGTGCAATTCATCAGAGCAGATTTTGGTTTTCAGGCGCCTTATGATCCGCATGGAAGATTGTACAACTTAAAGCTCGGTGGAGGATCTTTATTGGATGTTGGTATCTATCCGATATTTTTAACCACACTGCTTTTAGGAGAACCTTCAAATATACAGTCTATGGCAAAGCTGGCTAATACCGGTGCCGATGAATACTGCAGTATGCAATTTAAATATGCAGGTGGTCAGGTTGCAAACATCTTTTCTTCGGTTAGCATTAAAACCTCTCTCACTGCTGAAATATCAGGTACAAAGGGAAGAATAATTTTGCCGGCGCCATTTTATAAAGCAACCAGTATAGCAGTGGAACTGAATACGGGCGAAAGCAACAGCTTTTCGTTTCCTTATGAGCATAATGGCTTTGAATATGAAGTACGTGAAGTGATGCAATGTTTGGATAAAGGCATGTTGCAATCTGCTTTACTTCCCCATAATACCAGTTTATTGATGGCACGTATAATGGATACCGTTAGGGAGCAATGTGGGGTGGTTTATTGATGGGGCCAGTCTAGTGTTATAACCAATTAATTTTGGTGCATATATTATTTTCATAGTTTTGTGAATAGGGAAAATAATACCTATTTGAAAAGTATGAATGAATCATCAATTCGCATTTCACCTAGA
>JAABUK010010903.1_pt1 | contig 11984 bp, 7 predicted proteins | sample 5559141 | NCBI WGS metagenome assembly JAABUK01 (sample SAMN10711869, study PRJNA513367) | rock metagenome | isolation source: Antarctica rocks | place: Antarctica: Victoria Land, Pudding Butte nord | collected 2016-01-03 | reverse complement strand
AAGCGCACTGATGGGTTCGATCGAAACGATCCAGGCCTCCGAGACTTGAGAGGGGGTTGTTGATGCTTGGTAATCGCTTGCTGTGTCACTTACGGTCTCCCCATGGTCGGAAAAACGAATGAGGCTGTTGGGTTCCCAGGCATTGACTGAAGAGCCTCTGAGATCGTAAAACCGCTTGCAATCTGGGCTGAATGCCAAACCGGTAACTAGGTTTTCGGAAGAGAGCTGGTAGATAACACTGAAATAAGCAAAATTCCATACTTTGATGGTTCCGTTGCTGTCGCTTGTAACAAAAAGCTTGCCGTCAGGACTGACTTGGACCTCGTCTGCGACCGAGCGCGCCTCCTGGTTTTCATCACTAATTGGATTCCATTTGAAGACACAACCATCTTTATACAAGCCAACAAGGTGATCTGACACATGGTTCCAGGCAATACGATTGACAGCCATCCAGCTGGCTGATGGACGAGCTTGGTCAGGTTGGTGTTTCAAAACTCGCCTGCATCTACCAATCAATCGGGGCTCGTTAGTAGCCCAGACTGACAATGGATATCCCCTGTATGCCACAGCGATTTGGGTAGCGTCCGCATTAAAAGCCATGTAGGAGGGAGAAGTAATGAACCCCCCCTCCACTAGGGATTTCTCTTGTAGCAATGTAGGGTCCAAGGTATGCCAGCCTTCTTCAACAGCATTGATATAGAAATGCCTAACAATCTTGTCATCCGATCCAACTAAAACCCTTGTATCATTTTCAGTAAATGTTATCGCAAGTGCTTTGTTATCAGCAGGGTTGGGAATATCAGCAATAAGCTGACCTGAAGGGATAGCCCAGATTTTAGTTGTTTTGAAACCGTACGAAACAAGTTTATCGCATTTACCATTGAAACACATTTCAGTGACAAACTCGGCGTGGCGCATCATACAAATCTCCTCGAAGTTGACGGAGTCCCACAGTATTATTGATCCCGTAGAGCCTAATACTGCAATATAACGGCCAGCGCAAGTGATTTTCCAGGCCTTGGCACCAGCGTGCAAAGATAACCTAGCCAGACAATCGTTCCATGTCGGATTGGCGATTCCAGAAACCGACAGTGCTGAAAGTTCGCTTTCTCCGAACTGGCGAGAGATGATTGAGTTCCGAGGACATAATGGAGGAACGATCTTGTATATGGCTGCGGGATCATCCAGCAAATGCCTGCCGAACTTAGCCACAACCTTAACGAGATCAGTCGCCCACAGTTCAAGAAGTTCCAGATCTTGAAGGCGGTGTAGTAATGGGTTCCTCTCAATGTTGAGCTTACCATACAAACCACCAAACCACGTCAACACGCGCGCAGCGGTTACCAGGATGTCCAGCTGACTGAATAGGGCTAGCGAATGGACCCAGACCAGCACAGAACGTCCTTTGAAGAAGTTGACGAGCTTATCCATAGCGTTTTCCGAAGTACTTGCTGCTTGCCGAAGATGGTACGTAAACGACGTGGCAGCATAGAACAGAAACGGCTCGGTAGAGCGGATTGTTTCTTGGTTTCGTCCAAGCTTATTACGTAGTTCAGGGCGAAGCAAGTACGAAATCGTCTTTGCGAACAGCCTCTCATGAGAATGCTTTTCATCAATGAAGAATCGAAGACTTGTCATTTTTGTCAAGTAATCACGCGCAGTTTTGTGCACCATAGCCACGTGTGAGCTGTGGTCGACGACAATGAATTGCCCGCAAACATCCTGAATGGTCCTTCTCAAGTCCAAGAACCCGGGAAACTCTGGTGTCAAGGCCTGAGAAAGCTCTTTTAAAGTCAACGGTCGATGTGCACAGACAATCCAAGTCAAGAGTGTCTTTGCTAGGATCCGATCTGCTTCTTTCGAATTGTTTGCGACAGCAAGATCCATTCGTTGATATAAAGCAGACATTCCGGCGGGAATTTCTTCCAGTGTTAGTCTGACGGCTTGTTGTGTATGACAGCCAAGGATCTCTTCCAGCACGAGGTTAACCCAAAGGAAGTTGCCATCTGCACGATGCAGGATGCTTTCCATCACTTGCATCTTAAGGTCCTCAGTGCCGCGCATGTACTTCAGTTCATGTTCGACGTACAATCGGATATCAGATGTAGTATCTTCTTGACCATCTTGCTGAATGATGTCGATAGGAATAGCAACGGATAGTCTATCAAAAGCAAGCGACAGTGATTCAGTTTTCCGACTGATAATCAAGATACGGATCGGCGTCCGGAAGGTGGGGAGACTTTGTAGTAACTCCAAAAGGGCTTTTGGCCATTCTGACTCATCGAGTGCATCTATAACCCAAAACAATGGTTCGGGCAGGACGATTTGAGAGAATACCGAAGCAAATATCTTCTGCCATATGAAGCGAGCATCTCTCTTTTCGAGCGTGACGCCCTCGCGCGAGAGCTTTGCCATCTCTAATCTAAATGCGGGAATCTCTTTCGCCATTTGAACTCCAATAGACTTTAGAAGCGCTGCTGGGGAGCGTTTCGTATTATCCCCAAACTTGAAGAAAAAGTATTGACAACTTTGGCCTGATTCACGCACGTGGTTGATGATGTATGCGGAAAGTATCGACTTTCCGCTAGCAGGTGGTGCAGTCATCCAGGCAATACGGGACCCCGAGGCATGTTCTAACCACAGCTTGAAAGTAGGCTCTGATAGAATCCACTCGCAGGTCCCCACCATCCAGCGCTGGCGGAAGAAAGCTAAGTCATCTTCTGGAGCTTGCCCACATGCGAAGAGCTGCTCGACAAGTTTGCCTTCTTGTGATGATTGAATCTCCAATGCATCAGTGCCTGCCATCGGGAAAGCATATAAGTACAGACTAGCGGAGAGTTTCCTCTTACTGAATGGCTTTGAACATACCTCTTGACCGAAGGCTTTTCACCAACGTCTGCAACGCATTCCTCACGCTAACATAGTTGGGATCCTCTGGACTTGTGTATTTACAGACATCGTGATGGTCTGCATTTAGGGATTTAGAAATCTCCCCAGGATACCCAAGAATCGACGATTCCTTTTCAAGTACCATCTATTGGAAAGTCAGTTTTAATGACGGTCATATTATCACCGCCAAGGTCTCTCTACAGACCAGCTTTTTAGGACCTACGTACGTAGGCAATGTTTCGTGGAAAGAGAAGATGGAAAGTTTGGGCGCAACGTGGCGAAAACTTTCATTGATTTCTTCAAGAGCTATTGAGCTCTTGGATAAGTCAACGATAAAGTCTTTCGGAGATTGAAAAGAGACAGACAGCATTCTATTGAGCAACTCCGCTAGATTTGTGCCTCTGTGGGGTGTGGCGAGAAACATTATTGCAGATGTCGATTTGACAACATCTTGATAGTTCTCATCATTCTGTCCGAGCAGATACGCCTAGGGAATTAGTCTTCGCTACTTGGTCTTGGGCGGTACCAACCTTTTTGACTACTAAACCGCCCATCGAGTGAACAACAAATATGATTGGGACCTGATGACTTCAGTAAGATCGCGTACCCAGAAGATATATAGTGCGGACCCTCCCAATTTCAAGATCTCCCGCCTCATTGTCTTTTCCGAATTTCATCCCAAATAAGAGATCCTTCGCAAAATCTGCAATATTTGTATTTTGAGGACCGCCCGAGCGGAAGTTAGCATTGTACCCGAATGTTAAGACCCTTCCTGTGCATATATCCGGCTCCAGCGGTAGCCACTGCTGAGGCCAAAAGAGGCTGGGATCTTGGTATTTGGACCATGTCCTATGACTAGCCCCTCCTAGACCGTGAACAAAAATAATGTCCAGCAGCGCCGGTATTGGTGGTTGGTACACCACGTGCAATCCAAGCGCGTCAGTAGGCCCTTGCTCTGTCCCAGGACCCAGTCCATGATAAGATGAGAAGGGACTGGGCCCACGCGACGGCGGATCCAGCTCCTGAACATTACTTGAGACAGAGTTTCTTCCTCTTCGTGGGACCGCTGTCGTGTTTGCGGATGGACGACGAGACTCCGTAACGGATGGACCTAGGAAATCCGGTTTTTCGTTCTTGGGCGAGACATGAGAGCGGAGTTTTTTCCACTAAAGATACAGCATCAATAAGCATTTCATGTATGAGAGCAGATAGGGGAGAAGGACCATTGATATTGCTTATCGCCTGACCATATCAAGAAACCCTAAACGCTAAATATGGGACGTTGCCGTCGACGGTGCGCAAAGGGAAATCCAGGGCATGATCGGTGTCGAGACAGTGACGAGTCACGAGAGCAGGAAATATATGCCTCGAGTGTTGGTACGAAGTAGGAATACCTATCGTCAAGGTGGCCGAGTAGTTGAAGAAGTGGACAGCTAGCTTGTTCAATCGTCAGGACCAAAGCCGCCGACCCCAAAACGCCTGCATCCTTGGCTTACTCGGAATGCGGCCGGGGTAGTTTCAACATGGTGCCAGGTGTGGGTGGGAGTACGGATTGCTACGGTAAGGATCAGAGTGGTAAACACGAATCAACGAATCTACGAATCATAGCTGGGCTGCCGCTTGCCGGAGGAGCCATAAATGTGCATCTCCGCAAGCAGGGCCCGCAGCCTGCAGGGATATCTGCCCAAGCACGGTTAGAGGTAGGCTCTTTTGAAGCTATGAGTGATGGTGGAGTGAGTTCACACTGGACACAGTATATTGATTTGATCATTGGTGGAATCACGAAACATATCGGTCCTCGCAAGTCGCGTTCGCACGTCGCAGCGATGGCTTTTGGTTTTCTGCTTTGATTTTTCAAGGATGCACCACGCTAGTGATACATAGTTAGCGTGGCGCGTCCGGGATATATTTCGAGTCACGCGAGTAGCCGCCAGTGCAGAAACGAGAGCGCCTTATCATGTCGTACCCAGCGACAATGGCATTATCCTCCAGCTGCAAGCTCAACCTCCTCGCCAACGAAGATCGGAGGCAGCGAGCTGGGGTGGGTAGATGCTGTAACGCCTGGTTTCAAAGGAGAGAACCAAATTCAAGGTACCTTAGATAAAGCTTCAGGATCGGTAAATGAGGCTGGATAGTACTTCTGGTGCTCCTACGGTAGTCGCATCTCGTCTTCTCTATCGGGACCGTCTTCTCTTTGGTGGAACCCCATCCCTAAATTCCGAATGCATTCGGTCCAATCAGACCCAGGCGATTAGGACCCTGTTCCCCTGTGGCACAGCTGCTGGGCTTACGAGTAATCTTATGCGAGCGGGTACGGCCTCTCGTCCTGTGCAAAGCCAGCGAGCCGGTCCGCAAACAGATCTTCCCTGTGGCACTAGAGGGATCTAATAATAACGAAGCTGAGTATAAAGTAGTATACATTTTCATCTCAAATGTCTTACTCTGAAGAGCGCATGTTAGTATACACCTTTCCATCGTATATAGATATATATATAAGGGCCAGTTGACCGAAATGAGCGATACTGTGCACTCGCTCCTTCATCGTCCGCAGCATGGAACTTTATCGGCTATAGGTGGAGACTTTCCGCTGGACGAAAATGTCATCACCCATTTCCCTGAAGGCACGAATGTCCTGTCTGCTGACAGGTATGGGTCCTCGGCTTGGACTATCACAGCGCGTATCACTACTGAACTTGCCGATGGCACACCGAAGAAGTATTTCATCAAATGTGCGACAGAAGATGCTGGGCGTGCCATGATGGAAGGCGAATATTGGGCCATGACGGAACTTTACAAGACCATACCAGCAGCAATTCCGAAGCCGCTTGCGCGAGGCAAATTCGAGACCGGAAACCCAGCAACCTACTTCTTCCTTTGTGAATTCGTGGACATGAGCAGCCAAGTCCCTGATCCGGATGAACTCTGCGCCCGAGTCATTGAATTACACAGGAATAGTGTATCTCCGACCGGAAAGTTCGGCTTCCATGTACGGACCTGTAATGGCCGGACGCCGCAGGCTACCGAGTGGGATAGTAGCTGGACTTCATTCTTTACCAAGTTTATGGTACACGTTATGGCTGAAGACTTCAAAACCAACGGATCATGGCCGGAGCTCGAGGGAGTTGAGAAAAGAATAGTCTCTCATGTCATTCCCAGATTGATCGGAGCTTTGGAGACAGATGGACGAAGCGTCAAGCCATGCCTGATCCATGCGGATCTATGGGAAGGAAACACCGGCACATCATATGAAACGGGAGGCATCATTCTATTCGACGCTGGATCTTATTATGCCCATAACGAGATGGAAATAGGGGACTGGCGATGTCCATACAACAAGGTAAACTCGAAAATATACACCAAGACTTACCTGCGACATTATGGCATGAGCGAGCCCACAAAGGATTGGGACGATCGGAATCGGCTGTATTCTGTATATTTCGATATCATATACTCAGTCAACCACATGCTCCAAGGGAGAAGCGTCCGACAAATGTAAGTGATCCGAATGCATTTTCAGTCAGTAAGAGAGGAACGAAACCGGCTACATATCAATGTACCATGTTGGTCTCGTTGCAGCAACGAAATATGATCTTGGCGCTAATTCGAACACCTACGAGAGCAGGGCCTATGATAACATGTCTTATCTTGTCGACAAGTATGCACCTTGGCCAGACTCCGATGAAGGTTCACAAGACTAGCTCAGTCCCAAAGATAATATCTTGAACAATGTCGTGGTAGTTGACGATGGAGCGTGAGGTAGAGAGGATTCTTGCGTGTTTAATTTAACGATCTGTACGAAGCGCTCATACATATATCTAGGTTAAGAAATGATTCTATATTTGAGGGGGGACAATATTCGTATACCATATCGGCTATCATTGCTTTCATAAGTCGATGGTCGCCGTTCATAAGATCAAGTCCTTCGGTTCAAGACTACCTCTAAAGTAACGTTTTGATGTTACTTGACAGGTCAGAAGATCACGGTTGAACTCAACGAGGGTTGCATGTATAAGCTCGAGCGAATACCTTTTCTCCTTTCCTCCTTTCCGGAGAACTGGATGCGATGAAGCCAATGCTGTATTGAAGTCGAGAGGATGTGCCTGGGATTTGCGCATGGAATACAAGGCATTGCAGGCTAGATCGATCGTGTACCATTGACGAGAAGTACCGGTATAGTTATCTTTATCTTCAAGCTCCACTAGGACATTGAGAGTATTGAGCTTGGTAAGTCATGCCTCGTTTTATATGCGTCCCGTTGTGAGTATTTGTCTGTGGTTTTCTCCCAACAACAGTCCTTGATGTCGTTCTCTGTGTTCCAGAGGTCTTCAATCAGAAAGTGATGGCTGACGGACGAAAGCTATCGTTGTGATTCGAGACCTTCAAGCGCTCCATTCTTCACCGCTCTAATCCGTACCTTCCCAAAAGCTCGAGTCGGCATTGCCTGAGGAATGGTAGAACAGATACTTGGGTCATCGTGTCATGGTAGAGGAGTCGAGGAGATTCTTTTATACGCAAGCAACCCGCATATATTGTGGTTGATAGAGTGTCAGCTCGCTGCAGGTTACCAGATGACGCCAGGCAGTCGGCTTGGATCGTTGATACGGTTCAGGTAGGACATACATCAAGTACTGCGGTAGTAGCTCGGTGTTTGATAATGACTTCATCTGGGCTGGAATCGGTAATAGTTGCAGAGACACCGCGGGTAGTCGGGTCTTTGGCAGGTAACCTTAACCTTTAACCCTTAAGCCTCCAACTTCTTTTGTGGGGGAGAAATGGCGAACGTCAGCTAGCAGTCAGCCGCCACCATGCCAAGTTCAGCCAGTCACTGTCAAGCCCCATGGAATGAATGCACGATCCGAGCAAAGATCGGGGGTTTGCCTGACCAGAAAGCAAGAGTTCGAACTAAGGTACGGTTAGGGTAAGAAATACTATGTACTGTGTACTGAATACGGAAATATCGATGTCGAACAGTAAAAACCCCATTGTGTTTCAAGGTAAGGTATCGTTGTCCGCGAGTAGTACGGTAGTAATGCTAAGTAAGGTAAGTGGCGTTGGCGTCCTTCAAGCCAATTCAGCCCGTTGGTCTTGCGTAATGTTACAATGTTACATTGGTACACAGGAGAGCAAAGGATTATTCGGTTTACCAAACGCTGCTGACTTTAATCTTTATGCAGGCTGGAAGCTGTTCGTCCCTCGACCATCCACCGTTGTGTTTCTCTTCAGCTCCCAAGCTCCACGACACCCGTTCAACGACACACGTGGACGGAACTCGAGGGGAGTTCCACGACATGATGCAGGCAAGACAGGTTCACACGAATTGGCAGTTTCTGTTCGTGGGGTGGGGCACGATGGCATCCAACCAGCATTCATCCAAAGCGTATTACCATCTTATTCTCCCATTCTTGTGGTTGTTGTCTCACTGCAGGGATAATGCGAGTTATTGAAATCTTTGAAATCTATCGACTGGAGTCACTAGCGCCATCGGTTCGGAGAATCCGGGACTCCGGGGACCCCCAATCGAGGCATCAATGAATGAATGCATGATCCCTGCGACACATCGACGTCGGGAATTCGGGATGCACCGGCTATCTGCTCCGTCATCGATTTCCGCTTGGTCATCGCACTTTGAGTGTCCTTGATTGGCCAAGGTACTAAACCCCCCCATAAGGCTGACTCAAGCTGCGAGGATGGTTACGTCGCTCACCGGTTCGTGCTCCCAAAGCTCCCAACGCTTTCACCCATATTCTAGCGAATAACGCAACGCTTCAGAAAAGCGAAGGTTGACGCGGGGTCTGTTGCGTTGCTGCTGCTGGGCGGACGAACCAAAGAGTCATGAAGTCACTCTGCCGGATGGGAAACGCTGTGGGTACGCGGCCCGTGGTGGGTCGTTCCTTCTCGTATTCACTCCCAATGTTTACCTCCCTTTTGCTCCAATGATGTCCGCTCGGGAGCGGAGTGTGTCGGTGTTTTTGCCCCTTGCCTTCCGTAGCTTTTCCCTGCTATAAGGAACCTGTTCCTCTCTGAAAACGGATTCATCCTTCGTTCCAACTCACATCCCACTCCATACGATTAAGCACGAGCTTCACCATGTACTCCAAGCTCGTCCTCACCTCCGGCCTGTTGGCTGGCCTCGCTGTTGCAGCTCCAGCGCCTCAGATTTCCGCTGCTGTAAGTTTTTGAAACATCTACGCCCCCCTCCAGCGTCAAGCTGCAGACGCAGGCATTGATAAGATTGGCAGGCCATTACCGACATTGGTTACGCGGGTGCGTCAGATCCCAACGTCATTCAGTCCAATGGCCCTTCCGGGGATGTAGCATCGTCTTTTGCTCCAGACTCGACCATTGAGGCTTTGGCAACGACTCCGGCTACCTTGCCACCGATCAGAAGCAGCCAGGTCACCGGCGCCACCAGTCATGGCCCTTACTCGGGCACTCCCACCACAACCGGAGCAGAGCAGGCACCTTCGACCGTCGCCAAGTCGATTGGCACCTTGCCACCAAACCCTACCGCCACCTACTACAACAAGAATGGCAAGCTTTTCCACGCTGAGCCAGCCCCGTATGTCCCAGCCGGTGGTTTGGGTACGAATGGTAGTCTCCCTCGTTACATGGTCGAGAGTGACTTTGACTACGAGTCCATCACCCTCGGTCTCTACCAGGAATGGATCGAGCTCGATCTCTTTCACAATGGTCTCGCTGTCTTTGATGAGCAAGCCTTCCTCGACGCCGGTCTCACCGCCGAGGACCGCTCCTTGATTGAGTTCATGGCCGATCAAGAGGCCGGACACGCCACTCTTTTGTCAAACATGCTTGGCGAGACTGCTCCTCCCCAGTGTACATACGACTACCCATTCACGACCGTCCGCGAGTATGTCGACTTCAACCAGCGTTTGACTCGCTTCGGTGAATCTGGAGTCTGGGGTTTCATCAACCACTTGGACTCCCGCGAAGTTGGTCAGCTCCTCGCACAGTCCATTGCGACGGAGGCCCGTCAGCAAATGATATTCCGTCAAATGAGTGGTCTGCAGCCAATGCCAGTTTGGTTCGAGACGGGTATTCCGCAGAGTTGGGCGTGGACCTACTTGGCACCTTATATTACCTCGTGCCCCGCCAACACCACTCGCCTAGCATGGCAGAACTTCCCCGGCCTTCATTTCGTGAATGGTGCCAATATCAATCGATTCTCACCCAACGATACTGGCAATTACGAGTACACCGACAACCGTACCTCCAGTCCATCCCTTTCAACTATCCCAGCCAACCAGAGTTGTCAGAACGTCAATGTTACTGGCTACGGATGTGATCCAGCCATCAGCCGCAACCGCTCCGAACCTCTTTCCTTCCCAGGCAAGAAGGTTTACCTTGAATGGGAGAACCCAGGGTCGCCGGTTGGACCCAATAATAGCTATATCACTGCGACCACCGCCGGTGCTCCTCAGTTCGCCGCCTGGGTCTCTCAGTTGAACTTGACCTACACGCCTCTCACCACGACTGGTGCCAACTCTGGATTCACCTTCCAGCCCGACTCTGTGGTTTACGCCGGTGACCCCGCTGCCAACGGTACCATGTTCGTTGCCCTTACCGACTCCGACCTTTTCCTCACTCCCTTTAACTTGTCCATGATGAATCCTCACGTGGTCGCCTTGGGCTTGTACCAGGCTGGTTGAGCTAGTCAGACTTGAGAGGTTGAATGTCTGGCAAAGAAAGGGGTTGAAAGATATGATAATGGTTAAAAGGTTAATGTGTAGCTCAAGCGCTGTATCATACGTAATAGTGATAGCATAGACGGCGGTGCATGTAATGAAAAGCGATGATTCTTCTCAATTCAATAACACTTTATTATCCATACTCCCTTTTTGACGTTGACAACTTTAAACCTTGTAATAGTCGATTGCACAAAAGTCCCGAGATCAATTCCTCATTCAACCTAACCCATCTCATTCCTATTTTTTCAATTGTGTAAAAAATTATGTATTCGTGAAAAACATCAACCTCTTTCCTCTGGTCCATTCCCCACCGTCCGACTCCCAACTATCCAACTCCCAGCTATCCATGACATAACCGCTCCATCCCCTACTACTACCACCCACAGCACCCAAAACCCCCACCCCATATCCGACTCCATATCCACCATCATCACCGCCACCACAACAACACACCTCTCCACCACCCCCCTCCACCAACGCCTGCTCGCACCGTCACCTGTAAGCACATACATACCGCACCGCCACCTCGTAAGTAAATCGCCCGGCGCTTTGCTGTTTGCTGTTTGCTGGTTATTGGCGCCGTCGTTCTTCATTGGCCCCCGCATATAAATAAGAAGAGGTTGGCGTGGATTGAGGCATGCCTGGGGGAGTGGAGGAGTGGAGGGGTGGAGGAGTGGAGGAGAGTTCGTCCTCGGGAGTTTTCGGGGTTTAATGCAATCATTTGTTTATTTTGATAGATATCGTTGTTAGAAGTGGCAGAGGAGTGATGTCTCGATTTCAAATAGCAAAAGGTGATGGGTTTGGTCTTGGTGGAGTGCCTCGCGAAAGATCGTTGGCGGGCGATACAAGCCCATCGTGAAATCCATCTATATCTATATCCATACGTCCAACTTATTCCCTCACCGTCTTCGGCAGCCGAATCAACGTCGTCTCGCTAACCACGGCCTCCTTCCCATACTTGCGCATATCCACCACCGTCGCCCCCACAGGCTCCCAGCCGTGTCTCAAATACAACGGCAACCCTTTTGCCGAGGCCTCGATGTAGGTGCGTGCGTGGTCGCGGTCGGCGAGGTCGAGACCGGCTTTTATGAGGAGGGAGCCGAGGCCTTTGCGGTGGTGGGAGGGGTGCACGGCGAGGATTTCGAGGACTTTGGCGGGGGGCGTTAGACGGGGTTTGGTGGTTTGGGAAGGATGGATTTGAGAGGATGATGAGAGTAGTAGAAGGATGGATTTGAGAGGAAGGGGGTTAGACGCTTGTGGGATTTTGGGTTTCGAGATGGCTAAATGGCTGGTTGGAAATGTGTGAAATTGTAGACGGCCAGAGGAATTTAAATAGATCAACTTGGTAAATAACAAACATGAAACGTCATGAGAGACTGCAATGCACAA
>JAABUK010010902.1_pt1 | contig 11984 bp, 18 predicted proteins | sample 5559141 | NCBI WGS metagenome assembly JAABUK01 (sample SAMN10711869, study PRJNA513367) | rock metagenome | isolation source: Antarctica rocks | place: Antarctica: Victoria Land, Pudding Butte nord | collected 2016-01-03 | reverse complement strand
AGACGAGTATGCTCAGGAAACTTGTAGCTTTGGTGGAGAAGACAGCTCGCAAATCATGCACATACTGATCTGCGTTACAAGCTCATCTGCATTACGAGCGAGGAAGCAGCAACAGGGAAAACAGATCGTGCAGCAAGCTGAGCAGACACAATGTTATGGCATGACTGAGATAAGCAAACTAGAACACAATGCGTCAAGCAACACAAGGGTACAGAAGCTGAAAAACAGAAGCTAACGGAGGATGCTTCTACAAATGGCACTTGAAGATCAGGTGTTATGCATGGGAGAGTCAGCCACTATTAACATGCAACGTTAAGACAAGACCAAACTCGTGGTTCTAGCAGCGCATCAGACATTAAAGACTATGTGTGCTTGCATACATTACCTGTGTCGATGATGACCACGAAGGGAGAGAAGCCGCAATACGCGGATCCCTCTCAAAGGCAGCACAGCAGTGCGTGCACTCTGACCAACCCACGCAACCAAATTCGACAGAAGTTGTGCAGCTGCTTAGCAGACGGGATGTGCTTGGGACTTTGGAAGCAGCTGAAGAGCTGAAGCTTGCAATCAGTGCACGTCCTGGTGAGTTGGCAGTTCTGACCTCCGTGCCTCCGTGCAATCCACCGCCACCTGCAGTTCCGGCGGTCACATCATGAGTAATTCCGGTCAAGGTGGCTGGAATCTAGTCAAAGTGGCTGTGTAGCAATTCCCTATGAAACTCGAGTTTGTTGTCAAGTCAACGTGTTTGCACTCAGCTGACATACTGCCAAACATGCTCTGCGTGCTAAAATCACCATCAATGATCATGCTAGATTTCCGGCACAAATGTGCTGTGCTACGTAGCACGGTCTATTGAATATTCGGCTCTGTCTAAATCTGCTCTGTTCTACACTCTGCTGTCGTTGTGGTCAGCTTGATCAGTTCTGCACTCAAAGATGCCCCAGTTGCATGGCTAGCCACAGCACTGTACAGCCATGGGTTAATACATGTATTAACCTATTGAATTGGGACTGGGAATTGCTGCAGACATACTTAGATGTCGACGAGTGATGCGCATCGCTGAAGCTGCCAATGCCATTGTTGCTCGCTACAGTGGCACAAGCAGGCTGCTGGGTTAGACCCATTGCTGTTCTTGCAGTGTATGACCAATGCTGCAACACTGTGTACACAGATGAATACAGAAAGGCAAGCACTGTCAAGCAATACTACTTAGATAATACGATTTGGCCCTGCAGTCAAGTCCAGGGGTATGCATCATAGCACAAGCTTATTCGTTGCTACAGCATGTGCAGTATACTTTGCTGAACCCCAGTGTGCCCATCTGAAATTGATCTCAGTATTTACACGCAGCCTGCTGTGTTGTCGATTCAATGATCACATACCCTGGCCAAAAAGTTGCTTTGATCATAAGAGTTAAATTCTGGTGTCTACATCTCAAGTTGCAAAGTGCAAAGCAAAGGTCACCAGACTCAAATCCAATGTCTGGGGCAATGCAAAGCTAAAAATGTGATTAATCAGTGCACTACATTGGTTGAGCATTCGTTGAGCCACTCTCATGGCAAAAGTTCATTCGAAGATGCTAGCGCTGCAACTAGGAAAGCCAAGCTATGTACAGAAGGAAGGCTGCAAGGCTGTCATGGTTGCAAAGCCCTACAGTGCTGATACAAGGCTGACAGGTCACATGGATCTTGGTCATTAACTGTCTTGCTGAAGCTAAATTTTGTAACCTGAAATGGTTCTGAGCTGCATGGCTGTATGCTGCTGCATTCATTTCATTGCAGGTCTTGCCTGGAGAGGATGGTTGCTTAGTAAGGGGCTGGGGCCCATGTAGGCTTGGGGGTCTCAGGGGCCCATGTGGGCTGCTGAGGGGGGGGCACAGCTGGCTTTGAGGTGGATGTCAGGGTTGGTGTTGATGTGGCTGAGGGAGCTGGAGCAGGGGCCTTGCAGAAGTCACAGTACTGGCATTCACCAGAGCAGTCCTTAGCCAGCACACACTGGTAGCAGATTTCACCAATGGAAGGGGTGCTGGCTGGGGTCCAGGTGGGTGCAGGGGAGGCAGGAGTCCAAGTGGCCGCTGGGGACCATGTGGGTGAAGAAGTGGAAGCTGGAGGAGAAGCTGGGGTCCATGTGGGTGATGGTGCCCATGTTGCAGCTGGTGTGGATGTTGGTGAAGGTGTTGAGGTAGGCTTGGGGTGGTGGGGGTGGTGGGGGTGCTCATGGTGGTGGTGCATCATGGCAGGGTCGGGGCCGGGGGCTGGAGCTGATGCTGGTCCGTATGAGAAGGAGACAGGGCATGAGCAAATGCACTGCAGCCAGACACAAATGTGTCAGGGACCGTAACTAGATATACAGAATGCAGGTGCCAGTTACGCAATACGACATGCAAAACATGTACATCATGTGCCATGCCACCTTGAGATCGTGACAACAGCAGTGCTGGATCATGCGAGAGCCAATGCAAAAACCAACTTTGCATGCCTCACAGCATTACTGTAAACATGTTTCTGCATGCATGACTCTGCAACAACACAGCTCCAGCCATAAAAGTCGTGGCAGCATCCGACGGGTAATGCCATGTATGCTAGGACAATTAAGACTAAATCAAGCTTCAGCCAAAAGAGCCTTACATTCTCAAAAGCCTCATACTGGGTTGGCACTGGCTTTGGTGCACAGCCAGATCCAGATGAGTCAGCATCAGCACCAGAGTCCATGGCATCGGCCATGTCCTCAGGCATGATGCTGGGGTCCATCATGGGGGCGGGGGCAGGGGCACCGGAGGGGCCATTGGCATAAGCCACTGGGCAGGAACAAATACACTGCACACACAAGCAGACCAATTGTCCCCCTTTGCCATTGATATGAGAAGGTGAACAGACTGAGCTTTCCTGTAGGGGAACCGAGGAGAGGCAAGAACAGAGGTGAGAGCATGACGAGTCAGTCTGGACATTGAAATGCACATGTGCATACAGGTGCAGCCTGTTAAACACAATTTCCTGATGTGAGCATTGCATGCTATGAGGCAAGGTCACGAAGCAGCTGGTGCCATTGTCATGAAGCTGCAAGTCAAGCTTTCCTAACGACGCCACCTTAAGGATCATGGTAGTTTAGCTAAAAACAGAGGAGCTTGTTCCATAGCAGGTGGACCTTCTGCCTCAAGATCTACACCAAAGTACAGCTTGCTTCATGCCAGGACAGTGCAATGCTCTCAGCTTACACAGAAGTGACCGAAAGGGGCTGGAGCAAGAGCAAAGCAATGACGCCGAGTGGGAATTCATATCATCATGATGAAGCAAATCACCATATAACATCAACGGCAGAATGTGGGCATTACACCTTTGCAGGCACAGCACTGAATGCATGGCATGACAGGATTGCTGTACTGCAAAGCATTATGGATACAATATAATGAGGTCACCAGCAAGCAGCTTGTTGCAGGCAGGCAGACTGGCATGCAAATCTTCTCGTGGAATTTTTCAATACAAAGAAGAATGCTGACCTCTTCAAAGGCTTCATACTGGCTGGGGACAGGCCCAGATGAGCATGGCGCACTGTAGTAGTCATCGCCCCCGTCAGCAGTGAAAATGGCAGTAGCAGATGTATTGGCAGTTGTAGTGGCATCATGCTTGTGCTGCTTGTCTGTGTGCTCGGAGATGAGCTCAGAGAGAATGTGGTGGGAACTGGTGTTGCTATCACCGCTGGTTGATGACAGCATATAAGAGGTTGCATTGACGTTAGCAATGACAGCGGGGGAAGTAGAAGAGCCAGATGATGTTGCTGAAGCGTTTGATGATGTGGAGGGAGCGGGAGCACTAGCAGATTTGCTGAACTTGCTTTTGTAGGCAGAGATCACGTTCGAAAGGATGGTGTGGGGCGTGGTGCCATTGTTGCTGGACAACAGGCCTGATCCCAGTGCCGAAGAAGAAGAGTTAGCAGCTGCTAGAGGTGCAGCGTCAACAGTGGTAGCCGAGTCATCAATCTGGAGAAGCTTGCGGTCCTGCAGACGACAGTCAGGTTCAGGATCTGGGCGTGCTTTGGATTGCTGCTAGTGTTGGATCCAAAGCCTTTAGACTTGAGCAGTCCGGAACAGCTAGGACGTTGAGAGTGCGGTGATGTGACGCGTCATGCTCGAGGCAGCCTTACTTGAACGGCCGAGGCAGATACTGCAAGCCACGCCATCGCGACAAACGAAAGCGCGAAGAATCTCTGCAGATCAGTCCAAAGTCTCAGGTTCACAAGTACAACCTCAACATGCGTGCTACGCAAGGAGTATGCAAGCAATTGAAGATCAAAGGCATTGCCTACCATGTTGACGTCGAACCAGCGATAGTTGAGCGTGAGCACCGGGTCTGAAACCGTGAGGTGAGTTGATGACTAGTACAGCTCCTGCACAATATATCAACGATACACTGCCTTCATGCTGTCGTGAGGTATGCTTGGTCGGCCTAGTAAATTACGTTGGACAGCACGATCGTGAATGCAACGCGCAAGCAATTGTCACGCACACATACCTGAGCACTAAGTGTGTGTCTGCAAGTGTAGATCAGCAAGTGCGCCAACAAGAGACCGTACAAGCGATTGATCCAAGCAACCCCTGTCTTCGTGCGTTTGCTGCATGATGGGAAGTGGATTCGACTTGAGCTGCTTGGACTGATCCTCGACAGCTCGAACGATGACGCCGATTTTGCGAATACACATGTGCACAAAGTACTACGGTGGAGGATCCAGAAAATAAGAAGAAGATGTCGCTGTGCCTCGTTTTGACTCGGTGCTTGTAGACAGCTGGCATCGCTTGCGTGAGTTGGGATTTGTTTTCTTAGTGGTATGAATCCGATGATCAGTTCCCGAAACTGCACTCTTCAGCAAAAGCTCGGTAAACTGTCGGGATCAGTTTGTACATAGACAGTTTCACTGCAAAATATTTCGGCAAGTATGCATGAGTTTCATATGCATGTTCGTTGGGATTTGTTTGTACTAATCCGGCATCCTGCAGCTTTGCAGCATACCTCTCTGTCCACGATGGTTGGCTGTCAGAGACAATCTTGCAGCATTGACTATACCATTGCCAAGTGCTGTGTGATAGCATTTCAAACATTCGTTCTTCACACGTATGTTCCAGCATTGATTGGCCAAGTCCTTACCAGGCATAGAGAGACAGAAACAAGCATTCAGATGCTCGCAATCCGATCAGTGCATACTCACGGCCATGTGATAGAGTCCATGATGGAGTCCAACAGATTAAGCAGCTTTCGCATGCTGGGGAGGTCAAACATTGTGACTGACTCTTGCAGGCTGCTACCACCTACTCTAGTTCTGCATGTCAACATCTACCAACACTAGGCACTGGAATTCACCTAAATTGCGCAACAGGTCCTGCAACAAGGCCTGTCGCTACCAGTACAACAGCGTGAACAAATGCGTCATGCTGCTACAAGTATGCTGAATTTCTAGCAGCCTATCTGCATCAAGCTGTCACCTTGACAGGCAGGCCAAATTTTGGTCATACTGTGTCTGTAACCGGTGTCAGTAACCACGCTGTTCCCTATGTCATGCTGCCACAAGGGGACTTGGTTTCCTAGTTGGCTGATACCACTTGTCAGGCTGCCGAGCAATCAGCTTCGCAGGCGAACAAAACATATCCTGATATACAATGCGCTCCTGCATCCAGAGTGGAGCTTTGCTGGAGCCAACACCAACCATGGTGCTGCCACTGCCTGTCATGAACACTGCTGAAAATCGGTTGTCACAGTCGTTTTGTAGTTTGCGCTTCAGCTCCTGCAGCTCTGGCAGCCTGTGCATGTATCACAAGCATCATAATATCATATAATATCAATAAGAGTAAAGTGATGACAACAATAATAACAGTCGTAGTAACAATTCTAGTGATAATAATAACAATATGAACAAGATACTAGTAAGCAGCCCAACATCAAAAACACAACATTGACCCATTCAACGACAATGAATGACTCATTGGTCTGCAGCTGCTGTTGCTGAAAGGTGGAATGCATGGGCTTTGATAACCTTATGCAAGCAGTTGCATGGCATGCATGTAATGCTGACTCAAGTGACCACACATGTATCAGCACAATATCAGCGATGCAATTTTGATGCCTCCAAGAACCAACATCACACAGCATCTACACTGCACACAGCAGCAGGACGTACTTCTGCAAAGCTGCTCACCAGTGTTATGAAGTACAGCGCACAAGACTTCCAAAAGTCCTACCTTTCAAAAGCCGGTCGCTCCAGGTCATTCACACACATGTCCTGCGTCAGTCTTCCTGCTTCTTTCATTTGCTGCAACAGCTTTTTCGGACTTGCTTTGCTGCATTTGCTGAGGTCCAGTAGCTTGAAGATCTCAGGAGTGGCCAATCCCATGGGGGGCTTGACTAGAAGCAGGGGGGTATCCAGGGGTAAGGGAGATTCCACATCCTCAACTACCTCTCCTCTGCATGGTGTCACAGTTGAGGCTGTGGGTTGTAGCCAAATTCCACAAAGACACATGATGTGCGTAAGTGCGGATTTCACCTGCCAGTGCAATATGCAGCACCATTGGAGAAGAAGATGGACACATCAGAACCAATCTCTCCTGACCATTTAAGCAGCTGCTCATTGGTGGCAGGCCGCCCAGCTAGCTCATTTGCAGCCCATAGCGTGGTGGCTGCATTTGCACTGCCCCCTCCCAATCCAGCGCCTGGGCAGCAAGTAAACTGCTCGTTGATCATGCACACAATGAGCTGAAATATTCACAATGTTGCAAACACTTGAGTTCCAGTTGCAGATTGGTTGGGTGATCCTGGTCAAAAAACATGTTATGAATGACAGGAGCCTGGCAGAGGTGCTCACGCAAGAAGCAAAATGCTGACACAGCCTCATCAAGTCTTAGTCATTGACAAGCTGCATACAACTGTGATAGCTCCAAGCTGTTCATATGTCTTATGTGAGGCTATGGTTGGAACCAGCAAGAAGCCTAAATGCGTGCGCACATGCACAATGGGGCACTAGTCTGAGCAGCAGGCTAGCCGTGGCATGGGTTGGGCGATAAGGAGTCCAGCAGTGCATGGCCATGATTAGTGCTCACCATGCGGCACAACCTTCTCCAGGTGGACCTGAAAGAAGTGATCTATGCCAGTATGTCTGCGAAACAAATTCAAAGCCTGCAGGCAATGGCATATTTGGTTGAACAGAGAGATGAGACGCAGAAGTACTTCTGCTGAGTATTGCTGTCAAGGGTTGCCTTGCAATCTGTGAAAGACAAAATCACCAATGCAAGGTACAATAGCTTATGCTTGTTGCAATAGAACTTCCATGTCGGCAGATTGTCAGCTAAACTATTTTGCAGTCGCATGTTTTGTACACCGGGAACTTGTGCACAAACACACCTTGATCACAAGATTGCTAGCATCAGTTGGTACTCCTTCCATATCACATGTCAGTGCATCTGCTTGTCCTGGTATGGTGGAAAATGTCATTGTGTCTCCTAAATCTATCACCTGAGCAATGCAAAGCAGGATGCAGTCATTGAATTGAATGAACTCAACAAAGTGCAGTTTTGATCTTACATGGAATAATGATGCTAAGTCATGATATCCATCTGGCCGCCTTCTGATGATTCTCAGAAACAGATTGACCTTCAGAAGCATAAGCTGAAGTTTGATGCTGCACAGGTGTGCTAACATTGGTGGGTTTGCACACGGCCTACTTTTGAGGGTGAAAACAACGTGAGGGGCTCGTGAGAAGACTGTGCACGGACTGCGGCAGTGCCTCGTGCTCTTGGGCGCGCAGAGCAACGACGCCAATCAGTTCTTACAGGCTTAAGGTGCGATAAGCTGACTTGCGCGGACACTCGGTGACCAGGGATGTGCATTGTGATGTTGCAGCTATTGCGGATTCATGCACAGCGCAGCAATCTTTGAAGCTGTCAGGGATGAGCTGACTCGCTACTGAGTGGCACTGCTGATGGTATGCAGTTTCAAGCGTTGGTCTACGCGCACTGTCTCTGCGATTTCTGTAGCAAGCACGCTCAAGGCGCTAATGTCAAAGCTGATTAGGTTACACGACAAGCCACGAAAAGATGCAGCGAACTTCTGTGCGACAGCTTGCGTCTTGCACTTTCGCAGCTCGGCATTCGCCGTTTCAACTTCAAAGCGATAAGTGCAGATCAGTTCGCCGCTACTTGTTGAATTCAGCCAAACGTGTGTCGCAAGACGCGTGTGTGTTGCTGTCAAGACCGTGCCTTCAGCCGAAGTATCGCATCCCTAAAGAATGACAGATCTCGGCTGCACGCCACGCAGCATGCACAGCACTCGCCCAGTACAAGGTCACTCTTGTAGCACATCTGCCATGCTGCATAGCAGACAGCTTAGACGCCCGAAACAATGTGCCCAAAGACAGCCTCAAAGCCAGGCCCCTATTCGACGTGCTGACGGCCACTGTTGCTGCGGCATGGCTGAGTCTAGAACAGAGGTTAGCAAGCTAGGCAGTCATGCCAGTAATGACTGCGTCTGGTTTCAAAGAGCATTGAGTTGCCTTCAGGCCCCAAGCGCACCAGCAGAGGAGCCCCTCAAGGAACCTATCAATCAGGACCTGGACGTGTCACATGCAGTGGTTGACGCCTCCTACAGGCGAGTAAAGCTGCTGCATGTCAGTCAGAACATGGATTGCACATGCATGTTCCATTAAACAACCTGTAGGCAAGGCAAGGCAACCGGCAAAGCAATGACCTGAGCATACCTTCAGTAGCAGCTTGCAGCATACACCATGTTGATGCTGTGTTGGATGCCTTTTGACCTATAATTAATGCATTTCAAGAATGCCACAGCAGCAAGTGTGACTTGCCATTGCAGGTCTACTCCTTGGGCCGCACAAAGGGAAGAAGATGCAAGCACCTCTACAGTGGTGCAAGTCCTGATGGTCAGTGAAAGCAATGTCTGCAGATCAGTTTTGGCAGAGATCATCATGAGACAACAGCTGACTGATGCGGGTCTTGATAGTATGGTTCAGGTTGAATCAAAGGTATGTCAGTAGCCGCCATTGCTGGTCAGCATGCCTGGCTAAAGTCAGACTCATCAGCAGTGGCAGTTCTGCACCATCGGGCAGACATTATGACTCAGCCTGTCTCGGCCTCGCTGTGACATGTGCAACCGCCAGCTGCTGCTAGGCTCAAGCTTTGAAGCGCATGCACAGCATGTCACAAAGTGATGCCTGTGCCCTCAGGAGGTGCACCTAGGACGTAGCTCAAATCTGAGTGTTGCATTTGTTGTTGCTCTGTGTGTGTGTGATCTGGTCTGCAGCAAATGGAAATGCGTCGTGTAGGGCACAAGGGATTACAATGTAGGTGATGGAGCAGATGTGTCAGTACAAGCAGCTGTACAGCAGATGGGGTTGCAGATTCCTGAAAACTTCCAGGCGCGGCAGATCAACCCAGAGAGGGATATTGTTTGCTTTGATGTTGTTCTGGTGATGGACAAGTTCACAGCTGCTGATGTACTGAGAGAGGTGAGCAATTGGGCATGCTTTATTCAATTGGAGCCTTGCCATATGATGAGTTGTTACTGTTGCCAAAGCATATTGCTAGCATGCGACTACCCTCTGTTGCATTGTCAACAGACTTCAACTCGACTGACATGCAGGGTTTCATATAAGTGATTGTGCTCATTGCTCAATGCGCTGATACTAACTGAGAGTCTGCTATGCAGGTCAGCGTATATGACACAATCAACAAGGATGCTCAGTACTCACTAAAGGTGCGACGGCTAGGTGAATATCACTCTGGACTTGCAGCAACCAAGGATCAAGAGGGTCAAGACATTGGAGATCCTCTGTATGGCAACGTCGGGGGTGTAGATGAGCTGGTGGGTATTCTGCTTTGCTCTGGTACTGACAGCTTCAGCCACCTTGTGCTGGATGGCTGCTTCTGCACCACTTACCATGCTAGCATGCACTCATGCAGCATTGCCAGATGTATGCTGAAGTCTGACTTTGACAGTACTGCTTACAGGCAGATGTAGAGCAAGCTGCTGAAGTGATACGGGAGGCATGTCAAGGGTTTGTCAAATTCTTATCGCAGCTGAAAGAGCGGAGCCCAGATGCAGCATCATTCAGAAGCGCATTGCAGGAAGAAATCCTAAAGATGCAGGACATTGATTGGCTGAAACCACCAATGCTGTCCAAAGCTTAGGCAAGCAGTGCATCAGTCAGCCTCTGAGAGTGAGTGAGCTTGCTAGAGCAAGGCTGACTGCTGCCTCTGAACCTAGAGTGTTGGACATAGGGTGTTGTGCATATTGAACCATATCCTTGAGCAATGAATCATTCAGTTTTCTTGCAACCAAAACAGTCAAAGGTTGTGACTGTATTTGTCAAGTCAGATCATGGACAACACTCAATGCGAACTGTATGACTTTGTTACTACAGCTCAAATTTAGGCAAAGTTCTTCTCCTGTTACGTGACAGCTCAGTTTCCAACGCATCTTTCAATTGCTGTACCTGCCCTTCCAGATTCTGTACTTTTGGTCTGTACTGAGCATGCACACTTTCTGCATTCGCTTTTGCCCGCTTCACTGCTGCCTCCAGCTGTCCTTTGAGTGAAGATATTTCTACATTCTTACTGATGAGTTGGCTTTGAGCTAGCTTTTCACTTGCCTTGGCATTGCTTGCTTCTTGTTGAGCCTGCAATGCTTGTGGAATGTTATCCTTGCATGGGTATTCAAGGAAACACAGACATTGTGCTCATGATACTGTCAGTCTTACCGTTTTGACAGCTTCTTTTAAAGTCTCTGTCTGAGCCTGTTCACGCTTCAGTGCAGCCTGCAGCTCATCCATTTGTCTGACTTGGGTAGCTGCAAGCTTCCTGCGCTTTCTCGATTCCTCGTGGTCAGAGCCAAGGTTGGCAGCATTGTCTTGCACGCTGTCAGCACTGCCTTGCTTTCGCCTCCCGGTGCTTGTGCCTAAGCTACTTGACTGGGGAAAGCTGCGTTGCTGCTGTTCATAGTCTCGTTTGTGCAGGCATTGCAGTCTTTCTGAGGTTGATCCAAGTTGTAAAGGAGGACTGCTGACTGCAGTGTCTGCATCAGCTGAGCTTTCAAACTCTATGTAGACAGAGTCCTTCTGCTGCAGATTGCTTTGCTGGAACCTGAGTCTGACTTTTGTGATTCTGCGGCATAGGTGGTTGTTCACAGTATGCCACTGGGTGCCAGGTAGAAGCTAGCTGAGCAAAGAGACACACCTGCCATATACAGCAAACACGGCGTGCACCCGCTGCTCATCAACGTCTTTTGGGAAGGGCCTCTGCACTGCCACACTTGTGAAGGCATCGAACACACGAAACAACATCGGTGGTTGTCAGCTGCAAGTCAAGGACTCACCGCCAAGACAATGGTAGATCCAGCCCCTTGCTCCTGACGGGACTGCATCACAAGGCTTGCAAGGCTCTCGGGAAAGGGGGGTGTGGGTGGTTGTGACAACAAGTAGCTGACAACAAGCTCGTGCTGGAATGGCTTGCAAGGTGAGAAGAAACGGGGTAAAGTTGCAGTTGAGCGGAGACGAATTTGTTTCGACAAGCAAATTTACAAAAATGACGCGTCTCGCACGCTGAAACACGCCCTGCAACGCAATGACATGACCAGATGCTTGTTCAAAGGTGCTCACCGTATGTACGCCGTACGCCATACGCTGCACGCTGTTTCAAACGCGATAACAGCAGCTTTGGTCAACCTTCTGCAACATTCTGTGGCGTCGCCGATCCATTATCGCCGGCGCGGCTGACATCAAGCACCTGCTTGCCTACATATGTTGCAAACTTCCCATACGCGCATGGGTCGGCCCGGCTTGCCTGTTCTGACCTTGTCAGCACGGGCAATCACCAAATCCTCCGGCGACTTTCTGCTCTGAAGCAGCTTGAGTGCTTGATACACGTGTCGATCGGCAGATCATCATGTCAGGCTTCTCCTTTCCGATACTCAGCAATCAGGAGCTGCTACCATGCC
>JAABUK010010901.1_pt1 | contig 11986 bp, 12 predicted proteins | sample 5559141 | NCBI WGS metagenome assembly JAABUK01 (sample SAMN10711869, study PRJNA513367) | rock metagenome | isolation source: Antarctica rocks | place: Antarctica: Victoria Land, Pudding Butte nord | collected 2016-01-03 | reverse complement strand
ATCTTTCCAATTCAATCGATGTGCTACCATTATGAGTCGAGCAAGCTGGTACGTGGAGTGGTGGACTCGACGATACTCCTTTGGCTTACCACACGATCATCTTATACCGAACAATGCACTGCTCAACAATCGTGATCTAGCCAGCTTTGACATATATCTCGCCAGTGGACTCTGTTCGCGTGAAGTTCTGAGTACGGCTGAGTATATTTTGTCCATGCACCTCAACGCCTACTTTCTGTCTACATCATCGCTGGTAAATAGTCGCAATTGCAACTTCCAACCTTGGATATCTCTTGGACCTTCGACAACACCTTTCCCATACCGACTCGATCAAGCCCAATGAGGCGACAATGACCACGGGGCTATTGTCCTCGCGCCTCGCCTCTTCCGCCTCCAAAGCTGGGAGGCAGAGACCACTTCACCATGTAGCCACATTAGCAACGGGCAGGTCTCCTGCTGCCCGACGACTTCTCTCATATACGGCTCTATCGAACAGTGCGCGACCTGTAGCACGCAGCGCGCACCGAAGATGGCCGCTTGGCTCGAATGCGATTCACAATCTCCCAGCTGTCCGCCATGCATCTTTCGCACGTGTCATACCACAGCTGGCGATGAAACTCATCCGAGTGCCTGCGATGATGGGCGCGGCGATGCTGGGAGGACTAGCTTATATCCAGTACCAAGCTGGCAAAGCGGGTACGTGGGCTGTGGATACTTTTGGCAAGGCAGCGGATGCGGCGAATGCTACGGCTACTGGGGTCTTGGAGGGCGCGGGTGGTATCTTCGAGCAGCTGGGGAGAGGCTGGGATAAGACGAAGGAAGATGTTGGAGGTGTACAGATCCAAATGCCGCAGTGGATGAAGGACATCTATGAGGGCAGAGGGGGGAAGGAAGGTGGTGGAGAAGGCGGTGGTAGCGGTGGTGGGCCGAACGAGCCAAAGCAGAGTGGAGTTGGAGCTGCTGGAGCAGGTGCGGCGACAGCTGCAGCTTTTGCGATGGACGCAGAGGGCGAGGAGGATGAGAGGAGCGAACTCACGGCTGCCCGGGACGAGCAGATGATGATGCTCACAAGAAAGATGATCGAGATACGGTCACTCTTGCAGACGATTGGCCAGTCGGAAACTCTGACTCTACCATCAATCGTTGTGGTGGGCTCCCAGTCATCTGGGAAATCGTCCGTACTCGAAGCCATCGTTGGCCATGAATTCCTCCCCAAGGGCTCTAACATGGTCACTCGTCGGCCGATAGAGCTTACACTTGTCAACACTCCCAAGTCGCACGCTGAGTATGGCGAGTTTCCGGCACTTGGACTTGGCAAGATCACCGACTTCAGCCAAATACAGAAGACGCTTACGGATCTGAATCTTGCTGTGCCGGAGAAGGACTGCGTCAGCGACGATCCGATCCAACTCCGAATCAGCAGTCCAAATGTACCCGACCTCAGCCTCATCGATCTACCAGGCTATATCCAGGTTGAGGCATTCGACCAGCCGACGGAGCTGAAAGTGAAGATCCAGGATCTATGCGAGAAGTACATTCAAGCACCAAATGTCATACTTGCAATCTCTGCCGCCGACGTGGATCTTGCAAACTCGACTGCACTACGTGCATCGCGAAGGGTGGATCCTAGGGGCGAGCGAACCATTGGTGTGGTTACAAAGATGGACCTAGTCGACCCTCAGCGCGGTGCGCAAATGCTCGCCGACAAGAATTACCCACTTCGACTTGGGTATGTTGGTGTTATCTGCAAAATCCCGCAAGAATCGAGGTCGTTGTTCAAGCGTGGCTCGGCAAACATTCTGAACGCAATCACAAAGAACGAGTCCGGATATTTCAATGCGCATCCGGACGCGTTCGGGGAGCAGTCCAAAGTTCTGACCGGAACGCCAAACCTGCGGAAGAAACTGATGCACGTCTTGGAGTCAACCATGTCAGCTTCTTTGGCATCGACAAGCGAAGCCATACAGCATGAGCTTGCAGAGGCAACATATGAGTTCAAAGTGCAGTACAATGAGCGTCCGTTATCTGCAGAGAGCTACTTGGCGGAAAGTCTTGATGCTTTCAAGCACTCGTTTAAGGGCTTCTCTGATACATTCGGTCGGAAGGACGTGCGTGCGATTGTAAAGCGTGAGCTTGATCAGCAAGTCCTGAATCTGCTTGCGCAACGCTACTGGAACAAGCCGGTCGAATCGCTCCAACCAAGAGATGAGCTTCAAGAGGGTGTTCACGAGCCTCTAGAGGCGTTGCCAAAAGCAGATCCCGAGAATATGCCGCTCTGGAATCTGAAGCTTGACGCCAGCACGTCAACTCTCACCAAGCTTGGCATCGGACGACTTGCAACTGGTGTCGCAGCGCAGGCCGTACAGGAAGGCGTGCAAGGCCTCATCAGCAACAGCACCTTCAACGCCCACCCATTCGCCGTCAAGGTCATTACAGAGGCCTCTGAGAATATCCTTCGCGACCTCAGCTTCGAGACCTCAGACGAGCTCGAGATCTGCGTCAAACCGTACAAATACCGCGTCGAAGTCGATGACGCAGAGTGGAAGCGCGGCAGAGATAACATCTCCGACGTACTGAAGCACGAGCTCAAAGACTGTGAAGGCGCGATGAAAGCCGTAGAAGAGCAGATCGGCGGTAAGAGGAAAGCCAAGGATGTCGTCTCCTTCATTGACCGTGTTCGCAACGGCGAGGTTGTCCTCGAGAATAGTGGCGTCGGAGGCGCTGGTGGCTTCTCAGCTGCTCTGCTGAAGAAGGGTCGTGAGGCGCTCTTTCTCCGCGATCGATCGGACATACTTCGCATGCGTCTGACGGCGATCAAGAGCAGGCAGTGCGCCAACCCCAAGAACAAGTACCATTGTCCGGAAGTGTTCCTCGATGCTGTTGCGGACAAGCTCACAACGACTGCGGATCTGTTCCTCGATGCTGAGCTGTTGAGCAAATACTACTACCAGTTCCCGAGGAGATTGGAGCAAGAGTTCAGAAGTCTGGATGAGTCGACTGTTGAGCGATTCGCACGCGAGGACCCAAAGATCAGGCGGCATTTGGATCTCGTAAGGAGGAAGGAAGGGTTGGAGCATGTGCTCAAGGAGATGGAAGGGTTGAGGCAGCTTGAGGCTAGGGAGAAGAGGCAGGCTGGTGGTGGTAGCAGGAGCGAGGAAAGCAAGAAGAGGCGGGGATGGGGTGGTCTGTTCTGATCGAGCACTGCGAGACGTTGGAGTAAGGCGTTGTCGTCAATGAGGTTGGCTGATGGCTGTGATGATATGATACCAGTGGTTTAGTCTGCATGGGCACTCGGCGTGTAGATGGTTTATTTCCGCTCTGTTTCGATTGCATATACTTCAGCAATGTTTGAATGTTATAATGCTTGCCACCGCGTTTTTCGTACTTCGCACCTTTCCTGAAGCATGTCGTTATTCTCTCTGAGGTTCCAGGAAGACAAGGAGCTGGCGGACGAAAAGTAAACGTCGTATTGTATACAGAGCGCGACGGGTAAGTTCCACGTGCGATCTATCTCTAGTACGGCTGTTCACTGTCTCTTTTGTCTAGTTCTACTTATTCGAGCGTCGACTCTACTTCTCCAGTGGTATGTTCTCGACCTGCCGACCTTCCTGCTTCTCCTGCATCATAACTTCATCACCATCATCCGCTTCGCGATGTTCCTGCTTGCTAAGTGCCTGCTCAAAGCTCAACTCCACTGGATCGCCGAACAGGACACTGATATCCTCGAGTGTCATGCCCTTGGTCTGTTCTCACGTTAGCCTTAACTTCCGGATAGGCAAATTTCTAAACTTACCTCAGGCAAGAAGAAATAGATCAGTGTGGCGTATATGGCAGTCAAGCAGATCAGCAGGATCCAAAACCCGTAGCCGATGTTGGCGAATGCTGTTGGAGCTGCTTCGAGGAGGATGACGGTCGCGATGAATTGGCCCATGATACTCCAACTCATGCCGAAGGATCGAATGACCATTGGGAAGCTGTATTCCTTGTTAGTGACAGATGAGGTGCAGATAATAAGCAAACTTACATTTCCGAAGGCACCAGGTACCTATGTCGACGTTAGCAGAGTCCTCGGCACAAGTAAGTAGACCGGACTCGCATCGTTGCATCCAGACACGAACTATAGAACGCAACAAACGCAAAAATGAACCCCACACCGAAGCCCAACCCGACTCGATTGGTCGAGCCTGTGTCCACGAACTGCGCTGTGATTGCAGCTTCTCCAGACAAGCATACGATGATTCCGATACACCCGACAATAACGAACCGTCGTCTACCGAAACGATCGATGAACAGCCCATTGAACAAGTTACCAGGCACCGTGACGAGGTTGAAGAACCCAAGCAGTAGCAGTGGCATAGCTCCAGTGATCCCGAGACCGGAAAACAATATCGTGTTGTAGTTATTGATGACAAGAGCGCCGGTGCATTGATTGCCGAACTGCACCAGAAAGCCGAGTCCCAAGCGCTTTAGGTAGCTCTTCTGGCTGAACGCTAATCGTGCTTGTGCCAGCGTGCCGACAGCGTTGTGTTTCCGCTCGAACTCGATTTGGGCTTGCATCTGGTTGTACTCGGCGTGGGCGAAGTTGTCGTCTGGATCGCTCTTGGAGGCGTGAAGTCGCTGAGTAACCTTCCAGGCGGCTTCGTCTCGTCCTTGTGAAAGGAGCCAGCGGGGACTGTAGGGTAGCCAGAAGGAGCCGATGAGGAGGATCGAAGTCGGGATTAATTGGACTGCAAGGGGAAAGCGCCATCTGTAGACGGTTATTAGAGAAAGTCTGGGTAGTAGATAGTGTAGAGCCTCACTGGAATTGGCCGTACGGCGCGAAATAACAACCTGTACCTGGATCAGTAGTCTTTCCACGGTATCTCCACTGCTCTCACGAACCATAGGTGATGAAGCCAGTCATCGAGTACGAGAAACCAATGAGAACTCCATGCAAGCCCACCCTATGTTGTCGTCAGCCAGTCTACCAATACCCACTTCTGCTCGACTTACATTTACCCCCTACTCTCTGGCGGGCTGACCTCGCTCTGATACAACGGTACAAACGTAACCAGCACACCAATCCCAAACCCCATAATAAAGCGACTCGCAATAAACCTAATCACCCATTAGGCACCTCCCCCCTCCGGGGGCCCTCTCCCCAAATCTAGCTATCGACTCACATGCCCACATCAACACTAGCAGTCATAATCGTCGCCCCCACAATCGAAATACAGCATCCAATCTGGATACTCCGCTTCCGGCCTGCAAGGCAAAACCATTAGCAAACGCCTTCAACAAGACAGGATTTCACCAATTAGTGCTAACCATAGTACTCCGAGCTCCACATATTGTACACACACCCAAACGCCCCTCCAGCAGCATAAATGCCATTGATGGCTCCGAGAATAGCGTTGGTGTGTGCGGTTCCGGCTTCGAGGTCCATGTAGTCGTACCAGGATTGTTGGCCGATTGGGGCGGCGGAGATGGAGGAGGCATCTGGATGTTACTCTTGTTAGCGTAGATAGCTGGTTGACTGCGTATTTTTGGTATCCACTCCGTACTTACATCCATAACACAGCGAGCCAACGGCTACAAACAGGGCGACGCCAAAGTTATACCAGTTCCGTGGACGAGGGATGACATATTTGGCTTTCTTGCCATGGGTCTCTGTTGCTGTCACCATCTTAACGACGCCCAAGGGAGACTCCACGATCCGATGTCAAAACGGAGAGAGAAGAGTTGGAGAAGAGGGTGAGAGTGAGAGTCAGGAAACCTTGAGTAAGACGTAGAAGGAGATCGGAGAAGTGCTTAAAAGAAGTACTTTAGTACTTTACCGTTGTGAGGGACCGGAAATAACAGAAGTCTTGTTCCCTGTCACAGCCTGTGCAGTCTCAATGATGGCCATGTGGCAGAGATGAGAGTGAGCAGAAGCTGGAGATAAAACACCGCACCCCGCAACCTTGACCTACGGGGAAACACCGACCTCGGGGAGCAGCCGCGGGTACCGTGACTCGTACAAAAATGAATAAACGTGTCTCAGTCAGATGAAATGCAAAACGTCTGCTCACCACAAACGCCTTGTTGGAAAGTCAGGTCGCCGTTGTGTGGAAAACCAAACAAGGCAGACAGTCGAAGGCGTCTGCAGGCAAAACTGCCAAGCCAGAGCTATTGGTCCAAAGCGAGCTTGATATCTCATCGTTCAAAGAATGCTCTCCGTCGTATCTTCTATCTGTAAAGTCGCTATTTCAGTCGGCAGGGTATCATAGAACGTTCCAATGCAGGAAAGACAGCGCGTAACTCGGCTCATTGTGCCAGAAAAGATGGTCATCCGAATTTCTTGAAGAGCAAGTATGCCAATGCTCCAATGACACCGAAGATGGCCTTATCGACCCAAGGTGGTACGCCTTCGTTTGGGCGAGGAGGGACGACCCGTTGCTGGGCTGGAGGCGCGGGTTGTGCTGTCGCTGGTTGAGGTTGTGGTCGCTGTACTGCTGTAACAGGTGTAGCTGCATCCGCAGGTGTAGTCGTCGACTGCTGCGCTTCCTGCTCTCCACTCTTCTCCTCCCCCAAATCCTCCCGATACGCCAGCCTCAAGCCCTCCGGCACCACCTCCTCCTCCTTCGCAGCGCTAGCGATGCCCTCGTCCCTCACCCTTTCCTCCACAGCCTTCATGACCTCCTCATTACTCCCACAAACCCCACACCTCCACCCCCTACTCCTCTCCGCCCACCTCTTCCTCACATCCTCCCCCGCATCCATCCCTCCCAACTGCCCTTTCGCCTCCGTGTCCATGAAACTCCTTATAGCCACAAGCGCCGTCCGGATCCCCCATGCAGGCTGCCACGTCTCTTCGTGATGTCCGCTGATACTTAAACATATCTCCCTGTTGACCTCGAACCGTCCGCTAGGTGTAAGAAAGCGGAATGAAGGTGGTTTGAGCGGGTAAGCGGGTGGGAGGTTTATCCGTCCGTGGTAGAGACCGCCAGCGAATGGGGAGGGGGCGGGTGGGCCGGCGATGGTGAAGTGCCATTCGAAGAGGTCTTGTTCGAGGGGCGCGGCGTGGTAGTCGGGAGACGGGGAGGAGGCGAGTTCGGCGGCTTCGCGGAGGATGCGTTTGAGGGTGGGGGATTTGGTGGACATGGTTGATGTTGTTGTGGTTGAGTGGTTACCGGAGGCGCATCGTTGTGGGAGATAGTTGGGGAGTGAGATGTTGGTGAAAGTTGCCAAGTGGCCAGTTCTAAACTCGACATTCACATGCGCGCTAAGCTTCCTCCACATTTCGGCCCCAGCCGAGCTCGGTCTGCCCGATAAGGCAGGTACCACTACGCCACTTCACCTTAGCAACCACAGCATGTCCGACCTCATAAGCACCCGCTTCCAATCCACCCTCTCCCACACCAACGACGCCCTCCTCCACACCTCCCGCCTCCTCTCCACCACCACCGGCCTCAAAAGCACCCTCAGCACCATCCTCTTCACCTCCACCCTCCTCCACTCCTACCTAACCCCCTTCCTCCTACTGCGCTACAGAACCGCATTCGCCACACCTCATAGCTCTACTTCAGTCCCCTCCAAACCCTCAGCACCCCGCGACCCCTCCGCGCCCTTCACCATCCCCGAATCCCTCCGCACCCTCACCGCCTCCAAGCTCTCCCGGACTTGCTCCTCCCTCCGCTCCCTCTCGCAGACCGCAGCGGACGCATGGCTCTTTCTTCGGCTGTTTGACCTCTTCCATCTCTACCAACATGCGCACGATATCTGGGAGAAGCCGCACCGCGACCCAGCGGTGAAGACGCTCTTGTGGGCTGAGGTGGGGTCGGCGGCGTGTTTTCATGCGTTGGAGAATGTGGCGTTTCTTTCTATGAAGTGGGTCTTGCCTGGGATGGGAGGACCGTCATTTGGGGACGCGAAGAGGTTGATGCGATGGTCGGGGTACTTTTGGGTGGCGGGGACGGTGTTGGAAGGGTTGAGGTTGGCTAGGGTGTGGCAGCTTGGGTGGAGGGAGGAGTTGGGGGCAGAGAAGGAGGAGGAGGAGGGGGTTGAAGGGTTTGTGGAGGTGAGCGGTGAGGAGGTAGAGACTGTAGGGTCAGGGAGTGAGAAGGTCAAGAGCGAGGAGCTGGAGAATGAGGCGCTAGGAACGGACGTGAAGGGACATGAAGGCGAGGGAGTGGTGCAGGTTGAGAGTAAGGAGCTGGAGAGAAGGTGGAGGATCAAGGTCCGAAATGCTGTCGACTGTCTGCCAATGGCACTGCATTGGAGGTATATGTCTCCGATGGAAGGCCCAAATATGGAGGGACTACAGGGTGTGCTGGGTTTGGTGCCGAGTGTTGTTTGGTTGAGGGACGCTTGGTGGCAGACTGCTTGATCTTTATGTTTTGATGTGATGCGATCCGCACTCCGATGTAGAGATGACATCGACACGAGCAAGCGTGGTGCCTTATCCTAACGCTGCACCACTCGCTCTCGATCTTGCTCTTGCTCCTTGAGACTTATAGCAGTGGCATGTTCCGTGGTCAGATGCATGTCATCGTCAATTTCGTCATCGGTATCATGTGGAAGTGAATGCTCGGTTGACCTGCCTTCGGCGTTTGGCGGGGTTCTGACTCAAGCTCGAACTTTTTGGTTTTGGTGATTTATGAATGAGCTTCATACTTCATTCCGGACAAGAACTTTCAGTAATCGACGATGGCACGGAACAAGAGAGGACGTGGAAATGGGACTCGGTTTGGAGGGCCGAATCCAAAGAGGAAAAAAGCCGCGGATGGTTCAGCACAAGCGGCAGATCCTGAAGCCGCTCCACCCTCCACCGACGATGCGAAGCCAGATGTTGAACGATTGAATGCTCAACTTGAGGCCGATGATGAAGATGAGCTACCTTCTGACCCTCTTACTGTCGACACGGAACGAGGTCCAGTGAACGACGTCACCTCGAATCCTGCACCAGCCCAGGCCGAGCAGTCTGTTGGAGACGATGTGATCGTGCCGGAAGCTTCGCCAAACGGGCTGCCTACAGTACTTGAGCCCGCCGAGGATGAGCTACCAGCAGGTCAGCCACCCACTGCGGCCATTACGGCGACTCCAGCAACGCGAGGCAAGAAAACCCTCGCACCCAAATTCACTGGTCGACGCTCTCAAGCCAAGCGAGAAGAGTTACAAAAAGCAGAGGAGGACAGACGGAAAGCCGATGCGGCAGCAAGAGCAGCGGCAGAACCTAGATCAAGACGTGACTTTGGTGGAAGAGGAAGAGGCAGAGGAGATGGCTTCAGACGTGGGCGCGGGCGAGGCGGGTACATTGGCCAAAGCGAGCGCGAACGAGTAGAAGAGGCTGTGGCGAGTGGACCTTTCTCGGCAGGTCAGATGCTGAAAGATGCAAGACACGTGAGAAGGACACCATCGAGCGGGGCGTGGGGATTGCGTCCAGAGGCGACACCTCGGGGAGAAAGGCCGAGTTCGAGGAGGGCGTGGTCGTCTGAGGCGAAACCGATCAAGACGAGTGATGGGACGGCTGTGAAGACTGAATCAGGGTCGAGCTCTACACGGCCGAGTGGTGGTAGACCCAGTGGTAGGCGTGGACTCGATCGGGATGGAGATTCGAGGATGAATACGGAGGACGGAGGTTATATCTCCAGCGATGAAGATGACGCGGATGGCATGGAGCGGATGAATGTCGAGGACTTCGGGATTGTCGATCTGACACAAGACGATGCTACTCGAGATTACTACGCTCCAGTCAGGGTGTTGCGGGTTCAGCACAAGGATCGCTCGCAGGGTTTCAACGCTGAGGGTGCGACGAACAAAGATGGTGCTGTTGCGGTGGATGCGAACGATGTGCCAAACACATTAGAGCTGACGGAAAGGTCCAAGAGCAAACAGCGAGCCACGAAGGACCTCGAGGTCGCCGGCTCGAAGCAGCTCTTTCAAGCCGTCTACTCCGACTCCGAGGATGATTTCGCAGTCAAACCACATATCAAACCAGACCCCGAACCACTCGCACCCGACACCACACAGACTCTCGACTCCCCACCCTCAAGTCCCGACCCCAGACGCAAAGGCAAAGAGCGCATCAAATCTTCTCCAGCCCCGTACGCACCTATGGCACCCGGCTTAGAATACGAGACCCGCGAAGATCTAGAAGAGCACGCCCGCCAGCAAAACGACCTCCGCATCCTGCGCGCTGAACTCGGCGAACAAGCCACAGCTCCCGAAACAAACGGCGACGCCACAATGACCGATGCCGACCGAGCAGACAAACGAGCAGACAAAGTCTACCTCTTCCAATTCCCACCCATCCTACCAGACCTCATCCGTGTTCCTATCAAAGCCGACCCTGACGGCCCCGACCAGGAGGAAGACGCCATGCTCGTCGACCCTCCCGCCCCTCAGGATAATACAGCGGATAAGCCGATCAAGATCGAAGGCTCGGGCACTGAAGAGAAGGACAAGAAACCTCCGCCTCTGGCTCTACCCTCTGGTGCAGTCGGGCAATTGCACGTCCACGCTTCTGGACGTGTGACGTTGGATTGGGGCGGCACGGCTATGAACCTGGGTATGGGGACTGAGGCGAGCTTCCTGCAGGATGTGCTGTGCGTGACTCTGCCGGAGGCGAAGGTTGGAGAGGATGAAGCGGGACCTTCGGGCGCTGGGGAGGGGACGGCGGTGAGCATGGGACAGGTGAAAGGGAAGTTCGTTTTGGTTCCGGATTGGGGTGCGTTGATCTAGATCATGCACAGTTGGTGCTGTGCGGAGCGGAAGAAGGCTCAGCTGGGATTCGGGAGGAATATGATGACGACTTTAGCGAGGCGCTGGCTAGGTGCGTTGATATTTGCTGGAAGATGCTGTGAGAGATAGTTTCAATGTCTCTTGCTCAATATTCGACGTTATTGGTTCAAACGATTTGGCGCTAGCTTATGAGCAGGTCGAGTCGACGGTCGACTCGACTAAGGGGCAGTCGGCAGTGGACTGCAAGGAGGGGAATCGCCTGTCTACTGAATGAAGGGAGAGTCGACTGCCGACTACATGAAGGGGGAGTCGAGCGACCCGACTATGTAGGAGAGCGCGTCGACTGTCGAGAGAGAGCGAGGCGACTACCGGTAGTGCGGGGCTGCTAGCGAGAGGGCGATCATACTGTTCAGAGGGCGACTCAGTTTTGGAGATGGCGACTCTGCTATCGAAAGCGTGAGTCCGCGTTTGATGAGGCGAGTGCGCACTAGGGGGCGAGTCTGCTATTGGGAGTGCGAGCGCCCTATTGAAGAGTCGAGTTTGCAAAGCTGAGGGCAAGGCCGCTGTCGATAGGGCGGGTCTGCTGTCGAGAGGGCGAGCTCGCCTTTAACGGGGCGGATTTGCCAAAGCGAGGGATAAGTCCGTCAGAGCGCAGGCGAGTCGACTACTGGCTTTTGTAGAGATACATATATACACACCCCTACCAACCGACTATGTAGCCTAACACCATGCCTCTTCTCTCACTTCACCACCTGCATCAAAACTTTTGCAGAACAGCCTCCCTTTTAGCGGCGGCACGACCACATCATAACGTTTACCTCGCAGGTCTATTCGAATCCACAGTCCCCTGCGCCTTCGCCGTCTCAGGCGTACCCTCGCCCTTCTTGGACTTGCTTGTGTCGCTGTCGATGGGTAGAGAATGCTTCGTCGGTCCGGTCGAGATGCCAAATTGCTTGCCCGTTGTCTCGCCCGTCTTGCCCTTTTCTGCTTCTTTGGCTGTTGCGGCCTATATCACACACCACAGTTAGCACGACTTCGTCCAGCATAGCATTGAACGAGATACGGTAGTCAGCAACTCACAACTTCATGACTAGGCCCACCCTCCTGATTAGGATTATCCTTGAAACTCTGATCCGTCCCTCCCAACTCCTGCCCCGAATCAGGCTTCTTCTTCAGCTTGCGCTCGTTCGCTACTTGCTTCACCTCTGTCTCGTCGTCCCTGCCGCCTCCACCGCCTGGTGTGGTCTTCTGGTCTTCGGTAGCCGGGGTGTCGTCGCTTTGCTCG
>JAABUK010010899.1_pt1 | contig 11989 bp, 20 predicted proteins | sample 5559141 | NCBI WGS metagenome assembly JAABUK01 (sample SAMN10711869, study PRJNA513367) | rock metagenome | isolation source: Antarctica rocks | place: Antarctica: Victoria Land, Pudding Butte nord | collected 2016-01-03 | reverse complement strand
CAGTCTTGTATCTTTCCACTTGGACACGCGGTCAAGCAATGGCACGAATGATCAGTCTGTGCACTCACTGGGTATGTGAGGACTGCATAGCCGGGCATCTGCAGGAAGCGCTTCACCCCCAGCTCCTTCAGCAGTGGCAGGGGCAGGCTGCAGTACAGGTGCTTGCCTGTCAGTGCTGCCAGGGCATTGGGGCCTTGCTGCTGCTCCAGGGCTGCCTCAAACCCAGCTGCACTTGCAGCAGGCACCACATACCTGCAGCCAGGCTGGCGTCGGGATTGGAAGTGATACATGGAGAGTGAACATGTCAGCTGGGGCTATCATGTCATATAGGAAATTGAGTGAAGTTCAAGGTTGTGGATTCCAAATAAGGAGGAGGTTGTCCTGATTTTAGCAAGTTATGCAGTCTTATGCAATTCTGACTATGCTGATATACCATGGACAGGGGAAACAAGGGAGCAAGGCGGGTTACAAGCGGGGAGGGGTGGACCAGGATCAGTGACTCAGGAAAATGACTCACATGTTGTCTGTGAGCAAAATCGGGGGTCAAGAGACTGATTGGGGAAAAATGAACAACTGCAGCATTTCAAATCCTTGGCTGGGAGCCATGCCACTGCATACATGCAGCTTCACGTCCATCAAATAGAACAATAGGCACCTAGCAGGGTTTTCACATCTTTGGGACAGCTCTCTGGAAGCTGTCAGGCAGTGCATGGCTCAGCATTGTTTGAGAGCCACACACACGCGCTGAACCTACGCCACCAATTGGAATACAAGCAAGGTCAGCCTCTATCTCAGACTCCATGTCACTTGAAACCCAATATGGTAGCCAAGGCATGGGCCCATATATGATGGTACCACATGAGGCATGGTCAGGTTACCATATCTTGGGGGCGCCGTAGGTCATGATGTTGTATGCCCCCAGCAGGGTGTCCTCCACATGGAAGTTGGTCCTGGTGAACAAGCAGCTCAGAATGGCCAACCCACTTGACACACCTGCACCAGGAGGCACTGTTGTTTTCATGCACATGGTCCACATCATACACAAGGGCCATGTCGTGCAACTGAGTCAAGCACCACTTGGCATCTGATCCAAATTGTGAGCATGCAGCTCCTGATCTGTGTATGTGCCCCCAAGTTTGGGCAAAGTTGTGTAGCAGAGATGGGAGAAGATTGGATGTCAACCAATGAGCTAAAGCATGATGCACACCTGTATCAACAAGAATTCAAACACTACTAATGCCATTTGCAACATCATGACGGCTTAGGATATCATGCCTCTCCCACTTTGCACCAGACATGCGCACGACTCACCCATGCTTAAATTGCACATGCATGGGAAGGGCCGTGCTCTGTGCCCTAAGCATGTGATACAGCCAACATGTACACAAAGCCACAACTCCAGGCTGCTGCCTTAGGAGGCTCCCATCATGATCACTGCAAAGCGTAAACTTTTCATTTCTGTTCACAGAGACACAAGCAGACAGACTGCTTTGGAAAGACAAGACTTGTCCCGCACGTACCTAGCTCATCATGAGCTGGAAAGCGATGCTATATTATTATTGTTATTGTTATTGTTGTTATTATTATTGTTATTATTATTATTATTATTATTATTATTGTTATTATTATTATTATTATCAGACCTGTGAGATTGGTGGCTGGCTGGTGTGCCTGATGGCACTTGGCCATTGATTCTCCACAGCCATCATCAACACACGCAAGACCAGTTGCTGATGCACTGCTCCATTCTTGAGGGGTGTAGGGGAACCCAGCAGCAATGGTGCTCTCCCCCCCAGGCCCAGGCTTATGGCAGGGCAGGGGTGCTGAAGGGGTGGCATGCAGGGAGGGGCCGGCCCCAACCTGCCCTGGGCCCAGAGCAGACTCCCATTTGCTTAGGTCCACCTGAAGCAACACTCTACACCTTGATGTTGTTCACAGCCTGCACTCAAGACTCTGGTTGTGCTGCTCTTCACCCATGTTAAGGTTGCAGCTCTAGGGGCTGAAAAAGCAGACCGGGCAGAAAATCCAGACTAGTAAATATGCCTGTTTTGAAGCTCGTTCATTACAGGCAGCTGACAATTCAGAAACATGGGTACAGGATGGCAGGTTGCTCATGCTGTCATGAGCAAAACCAAACAAGGACAGTGTCTGGGCAGACGGTGAACGTTTCCCTCAGCTTGTGTATCAGCACACATGCAGTTGTCAGATCATACCCTGGCCATGTGAGCACAGCAAACTGTCGCTTCACCAGCTGCTGAAGTCCATAGAATGCAAGTTTGCCCCACATATAATACATGGCGTAGTTGAGAGTCATTATAGAGTTTGACGGCTTCAAACTGCAAGTCTGATAGCAGGACATGATTTTGTGTGATGCTTCATCACGTGTGTTGGTATGAGACTGCAAGACCCCTGTGATGAATCAATACTTGCGCTTGTATCATGCTTCAAGACTTTCATGGCATGTCAAGACTTGTACGATGCTTTGAGACTTGTATGACATGTGAAGACTTGTGCTTGCCTGGTGAGCATAAGGAACTGATGCTTGAGCAGCTGGCGAGGGCAGGTCGCCCTTGACCCAGGCTGCCATAAGAGCCTCCACCACACAGCTGTACTCTAAAGGGTCTTCGCATCTCAGATTCCAGGCCATCTGCATGGCAGCATCTGTCAGTCAGTGCATGGTTCTGCAGCCACATACACAGGCTGGATTGTGCGTTGAAGCACAAGCTGAAAACCCCAGGCAAGGGAAGGGGTCCAAGGACCTGAAATACCTTGTGTGTCTTTTGAGTGAGCAAATCAGCAGAAAGCATGTTCATGTCTGGTGCTTGCATCATGTTGGTTTGTTCATCTGTTCATTCATTCATGCATGCACGCACGCACGCATACATTCATTCACTCACTCACTCACTCACTCACTCACTCACTCACTCACTCACTCAAACGCTTATTGAGGCCAACCTGGGGCAGCTATAACTGCTGTTATGGATTATGGTGCAAGCAGATCTTGGGGGTTGGGGGGGATACATGGGGGATGGAAGGGGCAGCAGACCTGTAGCGCATGAGCCCAGCCTTGCATACGGGGAAAGAGGGCTTTGACAGCCAGCTCAGCAGCCCCTCCAGTGTCACAGAAGTCAGCAGTGCTGGCATTGGTACGCTGCTCCCACCCACGCAGCCATGCCTTGTTGGTCTGGTGATCGCACTTCATCCTCACTGCTGGATTGCGCACCGCTGCAACCTGCCTGGGCTCCTGCACACCATCAGCAAGGCTCTCAGGCTGCCTGTCTGGGCTCTGGGCAATTGGTATGCAGCGCTGATGCATCCAGGTCTGAAACCAGCCTTCTGCTTTGGTGGGCACTCTTTGTCCCTGTTGGTTGAGCGTAACAGCGACCCTGTCATTTTCCCTGCCAACTCTGCCATTGATGCTGCTTTGGCATAAATCACTAACACGCTGGCAGCATTGACTGCCGTAAGTAGCCATGATGCTGTATGTAGTGTCAGACTTAAACTGCTCTGTGCAAGGCATTTTTGGCAGTCTACAGACCACAAGGCACTGAAGCTTTGCTTAGCTGAACTTGCTGCAAATATGAGGTGCTGACAGCATGACCAACATGATGAGAGCGCCTAAACAGACTTGCGCAGTGTGCACTCCTTTGTGCCAGCATTTGAAGCCTTGCAAAGCAGCCGTTTCGGAGATGACCCAGGTACAGTTGGAAGGTACACCTTACTTGTCAGGCAAATCAAGTAGACCATGAGTGCAGGACAGTCTTGTCAGCAAAAGGCATCAAACTTGCCAAAGCCCTTTTTGAATGCAAGGGAGAGCTTGCACACCAGATCTTGGAGAGGGCCTTGCAGCATGAGAAGGTGATCATCCTGAGGGCAATCAGGGGCATGTTCCCGCAACAGCCCCATCAGCGTCCCAGCTGACTCTGCCTCATGACTCAGCAGCTGCACTGCTGACTCTCGGCTCAGCTCCAACAGGTCCAAGCTGTGCTGCAGCAGCTGCCGCTGTAGCGCTGGGTTAGTGATGGACTCAAAAGACAGCATTAGTGAGAAGATGCCCTGCATTGATTTGCTGGTACCTATACAGCACATGCCAAGGGCTGCAGTACATGTCTCTTGACTTACAGTCTGCTGATGCAAAGGAGTCTTACCTGTTTGTGAGACATTAACATCATGTTGCATCAAATGCAGCCAGACGCGCCCTGTCAAAAAAATTGGAGTTGCTAAAGGCAGCAATGTGCAAGTTCACGCGCCCAACATAGGCATGCAACAGCAGCCACCGCCCCAAGCAATGCCTGACTCAGCAGGGGATTTTCAAGATGAAGGGAATCTATACTGTTCAAAAGCAGGGAGCCTCAACTTCCAGCATTTCAGACACAGCCAAACACAGCCCTAAACAACAAGCAGATTCAGCAAGTAGCAGGCATGGAAGGAGGGGGATACAAGGGCGGGGACAGGGGGGTTTGGCCCACCTTTGGGGTGGTGTGTGTTCCGCTGCTGGCGGTCTTTCAAGAAGGCCTGGTAGCGCGCCTGCTGCTCCATTCCCACCACTGTCTTCACAGCATCTCTGATTGGCTGACCCACCCTGCCCTCTGCTGGGGCTCCCCGGATCTCCTACAGCATCAATCATCTGATTTCACATTGCTTGACTGATTGTTTTGTCTTCTCAGCCAATTGTTTGTGAGTGGGTGGACAGTCCAGGCTGCAAGGCCATGAAAAGAAATGACTTGGCAGAAGCACAGAACACAGCTCATGCAAAGACAGGCCAATTGGCCATCCCGTGCACTGTGTGCTGTGCAGCTAGCATAAACAACCTGACAGCATAAGATTGGACCTGATTATGTATGCAAGCAAGCCAGATCTTACTGAGAGGTTTTGCATGCTCAGGGAGAGGCAGACAGGAAAGCAATGCAGCCATGGCATGGTAGTGGCAGAAAGCTGATCAACACAAATCAGAAGTTGGGCACAGATAATTTGTTTTTTCCCACGTACCTGGAAGGTGTAATCAGTGGCAGCATCTGAGGCAGCTGTCTGCAGGCGAAAAGGTGCCTGAGTTGCACCGGATTCCTCACCATTTCTCAGCACCTCGTCTGCATGGAAATCACTAAGCATTTTGAGCGAGATGTGCAAACCTTTGTATGTCAAACAGGGTGATGGCGCATACACTTGATATTGGCACATCGCCTGAGCTAACAAAAGCGGCAGGCTGTCTCGCTTTGAGCTGTCCTCTGTACACTCGTGCATCACGTACATGCATACAATGCAGTACTGCCCAAAGATGGCCCAGTTTGCTCAGCCCAGATGGGAAAAAAATTGCATGCTGAATGCTCAGAGACAATCAAGGTTTGCAGACTTCTGATTAGGTGGGGAGACATGAAAGACAGGTCACCTGCAGATGTGGTCCTCAGCTGACATGTGTTTTGCAGCGCATGCTGCCGCAGATGGTGTATACTGGACAGACATGATGGGGTCCCTTGATGCGCAATTTGACCTCCTTGCAAGGGCAAGGCACTGCTCCTCATTGTCTGCAAGTCCTGACAGCTAGCGTGTGCAGCCACACTATGGCTTGGTCGCTGTACAGGTACGTGCACACGCTGGTGTGCAGCTCTCTGGTTTGCCAGCTGCTTCTGCTGCAGAACTAAGTTACTATGCTGCTTTGCCTGCAGGACCTGATCACTATGCTCTTGCACAACCTGAATCTTGCATCTTTGTGCAGGCAGCTGTGAATGCTGAGGCCCAGCAGCATAATCTGCCTTCTGCCCTTGCTGTTGAGGTGAGACACCCTCTTGCAGGTGCAAAACCTGACCGTCGTGCTGAGGCAGTGCAGCTTGAGCTGTTTGTTGCTCAATAGCCTTCATGGGCTCTGCCTGAGTCTGTGGGTCATGGCTACTTGCCCACTCTTCTGAGGCTGCCTCAGCTTTTGGACCACGCCACGAGCTGCCACACATACTCTGTCGCTGGTGCCGGCAGCTGGATATGTCATTTTGTCTTGAGGCTGATACCATCTGCCTTGCATGCAACAGCAAGGCATTAGCACGCATGGCTTGCATGTCATGCTGCTTGGCCTGCTCATCCCCAACTTGTGCAGCTGCTTGTTGCCCTGCACCCTCGTGGCCCACTGCTCTTATGTGTTCAGTGAAGACACTTTTGAACCCACAAGTGCCTTGGCAATGATCGCTCTTGTGCGCGCAATGCGGTGCCCTCTCAGGACTACCCACATGACTGAGTTTGCGTTTCAGTCTGTTGTTAGTTTGAACAACTTGACTCAGCTTGAACCCTGCCTGCATTGGGCCTGCTGGGCAAGCTGGAATGCTGCTGAGGGCAATGTTGGATGTAGTGCTGGCTGGTTGCTGCTCAGGGACTGAGCAGATGTCAATCTGCTCACTGGAGGTTGAGGTGCTGCTGCAAGGGATTTGGGGGAGGTGGGTGCCTGGCAGGTCAGTGTTCTGCTTGTCTGCAGAGGTTGCAGGGTCGCTCTGCATTATATCCTTACTCTTCGTCAACTCTGATGGGTCCTGCGCGCAACTATCCATTAGTGGGCTGGTGAACACGTTGTCCTGCCGTAGCGGAGGCAAATTTAAGTGTTGGCTTTGTACCAAAGACTGATCTTGGTCACCCTCTTCAAGATTGAGCTATGTGTGATGAGCAACGCGGGGCGAAGTAGCTGGATGACGCATCGGTGGCCGTGAGCCTGAGACCATGGCGGCAGAAGCATGCGGCTCAACTGCAACGTACGAACTTTGTCACGAGCAAGATCTTGATCACAGACAGTCGGAATAAGTACCATGCCATATAGGGTATCGCTGAAGCCTGCGGGACCTGAACTACCCATGATGATGAAAATGCAAGTCGGGTGGATGATTTCATAACGCCGCTACCTGGCAGAAGGGGCACGGGGCCGGGCGACGTTATGTCTACCTCCTCGTCCAGCCCAAGCTCTTGAGCACCTGCAAGTGGGCTTCGCGTCATGATAAGTAGACTGAGGCCGGCTACTCATGTGCGGTGCATCGACGAAGAGCGCTGCTGTGCTTCGCTCTGATCATTGAGCTCTGCAAGTCCTCCTTTCAGTCAATCGTCTCAAAGGTCGATCGTCCCTTCTTCACAAGGCAACAGGGGCGAGAGAGAAGGCCCAGAGCGAGGGAGGGCAAGGCCTTTCGAACTTCAACCTGCAGCTACTGCACGGCGTGCAGTGCACGCGAGGAGTTCTGGGAGCAACTCAACGAGTTGACGTCATCTCGACCGTTCTGTTAATAGCATTGCCGGAGCAAGATCGTCTTGATTGTTGACAGAGCGCAACGTCACGTTGTCGTCTCTGTCCATGGCTACCAACAAGAAGGAAGCCTTCAGACAGTATTTAGAGGCGGCTGGCGTGCTGGACACGATCACCAAAAGTGTGGCTCTTTTCCGCACTTTGTTGTTTGCTGCCTTCTAGCTTGCTGCTGCTTTTGGCGGAACTTGCTAGTGTGTATTTGCAGTTTTGGTCAGCTTGTATGAAGAGCCTGAGCGACCAAAGAATGCTCTTGAGTAAGTTGTTCGCAAAAGCACATCATGGGTTGAGCTGCTTGTGTGTTTGCTTCCCTTTGAAGCTGACGATGTTGTTAGACTTCAGCTATATCAAAGGGTTACTAGGGGGCCCAACCCTGGCTGAGTACGATGCACTCAAGCAAGAGAAGGAAGATCTCAAGCAGCAGCTTGAAGACTTGCAAGCAAAGGTGTGTCATAAGATATGGCATTGTGGCACAGCTGCCTGTAGGGCATACATCTGTATCTACTTTGCCTGTGCAGCGCTGAAAACAAACTGGAATGCAGGTTGCTTCAAGTGATGCAGCAGCACCAAGCCTTGAAGCAACTAGCTAAGCACAGCAGGGAAGTGCATGTATACTGTAGCAAGCAGAAAGGGGTCAACTTGATGAAGTGATGGACAAAAAGGCCAGCAACATGGCCAGGATTGCCTATCATCAGAAAATAAGTTGTGAAAACAAGGAAGCATGAAGCTGCAGACATGTCTGACACCATAGCACTGCACTGCAGCTTCTGATAGATAGAATGCGTCAGCTCTTTGTATGAATGAACATACTGCCTTTGCTGCCGCGTGTAATGCGCAGGTCATCATCCAGATAAAGCCAGTCCACATATGCAGGCTGACTGTTTGAAGAGCTGTTTCCCTTGGGTAAAGGTATCCTGCACAATGAGCAAATCTCATGATGGCATGCTACCAAAACAACTGCTAATTTCCTGTGCACTTGGCTGGTCCAATGCAGTCTGAACTGATGCTGCAGTAGTGTTGCCACATGACAACTTGCCACAAACCAGCTTTGTTCGGCAGCGAATGCCTGCTTTGGAAATTGTTTTTCCACATCCTCCACATCATTTGAATGACACCTGGAAGTTTGCACCATCCCATGCATTTGTCACAGCATGGGACATGGCTGTAACAACAGCTGTCTGCTGTCAGTCCAGTGGAGCAATTCGCAAGGGATTGCAGAAGAAACAAACTATATCAAGCAAGCTCGGCATTGCAAACAAGCTTTTTGATTATTCGCTGACCTTAAGGGTCCAAGCTCTGCTCTTATGTCATCCAGGGTGACCATGGTCCTGCTGGCCCCCTCAGGGGCACAGGTACCCCCAGCCTTGATTGCCAGCAGTGGTCCCAGCTGCACAATGTTCTCCACTCTAACTTGTCCTTCCTCCTCCTCGATAATTTGGAAGTTGCTGCTTTGATTCGACAAGGCCTTCTGAAGATAGTTTGCATTGCCAGCCTGTATCAAGCACTGTAATGAGCAGATGTAACATGACACACATCGCCAAGAGTGTGTACCTTGCATGCCTAGTATTCCATTGAGAGACATAGGACAAACAAAATGATGCACAACAGAAAAGGATGGTGGCTTGTGCCTGCTGACCTCCCACATAACACGAAGCTCATGCAATGTGTGCCACCGATACTGTGCACACCATGCGGTGTGAAGTGCACCGCATGCCTGTAGCTGGAACCTGAGACCTTGACCACAACAAGGCTCAAAGTCTGTTCAGCTACCTGCTTTGACCACAGCAAACGCCATTTGCCCTGTGTCTTTGCAGACACCGCTGGTCTTTTCTCAGGACTCTGAGTCTGTAGCTTCTCTATGAGCTGCTGTATCTCAGCATCATTACTTGCATTTGAAGAGCTGACAAGTTCCAGCAGCTGCTGCTTGAGTGATGGATCCTTCATCAGCACAAACAGGGTGCCTGTCAACATCAACATGCACATGTTGACATCTTCAGCGCTGGTTTTCTCATTGCGTAGAAGGCTGACTACTGATGGATGATTTGAAAACGCTGCCCATGATGTCAGCGGGATCAGCCATGCCTTCATGCAAGGTGCATCAGAACATCTCTCATTCATGGTCAGTACAAGCAGTCAGAGGCACAAGCGTACATGCCAACCATACTGCTCACCTTTGTTTCCACGTGTCAGCCTTAGCTTGCCATCTTGAGACAGGTAGGTTACGTCAATCCAGCCCTGCATCACAAAAATTGCAACTGCATCAAACACCAAAACAACACAGTCAGGCCATGTCGGCTACAGTGTTTGGTTCCACATCAGCATGACTTCTTTGATGAATTGCCAAAACCCTGTGAGAAGCATGCATAGCTGTTGCGCTACACTGTGTGAATGTGACACATGTTGCATGCATGAAATGACACTTCAGCAAGCACACCAGCTGTAAGTACCTTGGTCTCATCACCAAGCAGCTTGAAGGGGACAGGATAGGGAATCTTGAAAGGCAGAGCATTGAAGGCAAATGCTGCCTTGTCAAACTGAAAGTCCACCCGCATATTCTGCATGGACACCCAAGACAAGTCAGAGCTGAGATGCAACACTGTGAAACTCATGCCTGCTACTGGCAGCGCATTTGGAGCAGCATCTTTGCGCATAAAAGAGCACACACAAAGACACAGCTGCAAGTGCAAGATAGGCTCAACAATAGTGCACACTGCTGCAGCAGCACTGCAAGTGCAGACACAATGAGGGTCCCAGCATGAAATAATCAATAGCAAGCAGACCACAGTGTCGTAATCGTACTGGATGAACAGGCGGTGTGTTGGAACTCTTCCCAAAGACAGCGAGGCCAGGCTTCTGACGAGGCACAAATCCAGGTCTGGTGTTACTGTCTGTGCTCGCTTCCGCCTCTACCTACCAGGGCAGCATGACAGCAGTGAAACCTGATAAAGGCAGCATAGCTCAATGCAAAGTGATCTCATGCAACATAGGATGCAATGAACTGCTGCTTTTCATGCTTGACTCTGCTTGGAACTACAACATAGTATTCAAACACATGAGCCATGGGCCAGCCTGTTCTGCTGGGGTGCTGATGCTCGCATAGCGCATCTGCGCTCTCACAAACATAGGGTCAATAAGACGCCATGGGAAGCTTGCAGCACAAGCAAGATTAGACATGCCATGCTGTCTGTGCTGTATGACAACAATGCGCGCTTCAGGTCTGCTGCTGACATGTGAGGATGTGTTGGGCAAAGGCATGCATGCTGTGTGGTATGCTTGCTCCAATGTTTCAGGCCTGCTTCACAGTATGTCTCGTTTGCTTGAAAAGCCACAAGACACAACATGTCTGTCTGCACAGCAGCCACAAAGCTGAAGCATGCCATCTAGATGTGACACAGCAGCCCCACCTTGAGGGTCCCAACCTTTGCTCCAAAGTCGACAATGTTGTTCACTCTGGCCTTCTCGGCTGAAGATAGCAGCACTTCCTGATACACTGTGAAGGCATCCACGCCAACAAATGTCTTCTGGATTGGAGATGCACTGCCAGGTCGGGTGGTGAACAGAAGACGCCACCGGCCTTCAAGTAGAGGAGAGTCTGTGGGGTCCTGCAGGTGGTAGCTGTCATTTACAGTAGTAACAGGCAATTGGTGGCCATGCCTTTGCTTAATTGTTGCTGTCAGTGGAAGGGGTGCAAGAGCAAAGGAAAATGTTGCAGCGAAAGGCCAGCAGCTGGATTGCTAGACATACACTGACACCTCTGTTTGCCTCCAAACTCTCAACTGCAGCTTCCAACTTGCTGAGTTGCTCTGGACTCATACCGGTCTTGCCTCGCCCCTGAAGCAAGCAATTGCTGTAAGGTATGACTGAGATACCCTCAAAAGCAGTTCAAAGCTTACTGATGGGCAGGGAACAGAGAGAAATACCTTGACATCCGTGATCGCGCCCAACAAGCTTTCCCTTGCTTCCTTGACGCTGGACCTCTGCATGTCTCATACATGTACAGCTGTATAGCTGAGGTAATAGTGTAAGCATGAGTAGTGGGCATGATCACGAAGCTGGTAACACAAGTCACCTTGATGATCTTTGTAGACGTGATTGCGCAGTGCACAGTCCCCCGTTGTGACCAAGAGCGTGGTCGTTGCGAACGCACGTTGCGAGCTAGTTTGCAGCAGCTCTTGTTGGCATCAGTCAACGGCACGGCTGAGGCGAATGGAGCAGGCACAATGGCATAATTGCCCATGCTTTCAATCAGCTTTCAAAGGCACACACATCGCTCATTGCGCCTCACCAACAACGTTGGTTTCAGAGCCCGTCGCTACACACCTCACGATAGACGCGTGCCTGAAGTCGTACGATACGTCCTTGCATGCATGCAGCTGTCAGTCGAGCCAACAATTGCTACGTGTTGCGCTGGTGTCGGTGTGCTCTGCCCTGTGCCGCAAAATTTGCGTGTTGTCTCCCCGCGAGCTGAACCGGCACGTTGTAACCTATCAGCTCGCGAACCGTCATTAACGAATAGGCTTCCAAGCACTTTGCGTGCTTGAGGCTGTCGCAGTAAGCTGCAACTGATCAAACCTGTGCTCGCTGTTCTGAGACACTTTGCAAACATGTCAGGCGATCACAGCGGACTTACGGAAGACGTTGTAACTGGTGAGCGTCTGTTCGTGGTCGAATCGTAGCTGACATCGCTGCTGCGTGTCGTGCAAATGTGGCTTGCACCGGCCGCTT
>JAABUK010010898.1_pt1 | contig 11991 bp, 9 predicted proteins | sample 5559141 | NCBI WGS metagenome assembly JAABUK01 (sample SAMN10711869, study PRJNA513367) | rock metagenome | isolation source: Antarctica rocks | place: Antarctica: Victoria Land, Pudding Butte nord | collected 2016-01-03 | reverse complement strand
ACCTTCTTGAGGACGTCGACCACCAGGCGGAGGGCGTAGTCGCACTCCAGGACCTTGCGGCGGAACCGCTTGCGGGTGATCTCGATCTTCTTGGCCAGGCCGATCTCCTGGTCGCGGGTCAGCAGCGGGATCTCGCCCATCTGCGTCAGGTACATCCGCACCGGGTCGTCGATCCGCCGGGAGATCTCGTCGAGGTCCTCGGGGGTCAGCTCGCCGTCCTCGTCCTCGTCGGGCTCCTCGGCGGCGTCCTCGGGCTCGTCGTCGACGTCGCCGGAAGCGGCCAGGCGCGACTCGGCCTCGTCCTCGTTGATGAGTTCGATCCCCAGCTCGTCGAGCGACTCCAGCAGGCCGGAGATCTTCTCGGGGCTGCTCGCCTCGTCGGGGAGGAAGTCATTGACCTGGTCAAACGTCAGGAAACCCCGGCGCTTGCCCAGGTCGAGGAGCGTCTTGAGTCCCTCGTCCATCTTATCCATACCGAAACCTCCCTCGCGACGACGGGTCGGGACGCGTTACTTCTTCGTGTCCGGCCGCTGGTTAAGTAGGCGATAATATTCGTTGTTCAGGGCCCGGTGGCCGACCGGGTCGGCCTCGGGGTCGGTCTCGGCGATGGCCGCCTTCAGGTCCCTCAGGCGAGCCTTGCGGTCGCGCTGATCGTGTCGGGCGAGGACGCCGAGCAGGCGCGCCTCGACGGGGGCCTGCAGGGTCCCTTCGGTCAGGGGGGCCGCCTCGATTGGCAGCAAGAGGCCGGCGGCGAGCGCCCGCAGGGCCGGATCATCGAGCCTCGAGGTCACCCGATCGAATGTCGGGGCGGAACCCTCGCCGTGGAGGTCGTAGCAGGCCTGGAGGATCGCACGCAGCGGGGCGTCGCTCAGCGAGGCGACCGTCACCCGGGTGATCAACCGGCCGACCACGATCGGCTCATTCAGGACGATCTGGACGAGCTCGCGGTCGATCGGGTCGAGGTCGGCCAGCCGGACCGGCGGGGATGCCGGGGCGGGCTCGGGCCTCGTCGCGAAGTCGACCGGATGATTCGAGGGGCCATTTCCCTGGACATCGGCCAGGGGGGCCCGGTTCGGCTTCGTCTGGCGGAGCTGACCGAGCCGACGCTTCAGGTCGTGGACCGGCAAAGAGAGCTTGCGGGAGAGCGTATCGAGGGCCTTGGCGACCTTCAGGTCGAGCCCGCCGCCGGCATGGCTCGGGACCCTCGCCAGGGTCGCCAGGACCGACTCGGCCGCCTGCCGCGACCCCTCGGCCGAGCCGAAGTCGAACTTCGAACCGGCCCGGTCGATCGCGAAGCTCAGCGGGTCGACCGCCGACCCGACCATCGCCTTGAACGGTGCGGGGCCTTCGGCTAGCAGGAAGTCGCAGGGGTCGAGGTGCTCGGGGAGGACCAGGACGCGGACGTCGACCTCGTGGCCGAGGAACAGTTCGAGCGAGCGGTCGGCGGCCTTCTGCCCCGCCTCGTCGCCGTCGAAGACGAGGACCGCGCGGTCGGCCAGGCGGCGGAGGGCCGTGACGTGGTCGTCCCCGAGGGCGGTCCCCAGGGTCCCCACCACGTTCGAGAGCCCGACCTGGTGCGCGGCGATCACGTCGGTATACCCTTCGACCACGGCGACCCAGCCTTCGGCCCTGGCGAGCGGGCGGGCGAGGTCGGCCCCATAGAGGATTCGTCGTTTGGAGAAGAGCGGCGTCTCTGGCGAGTTCAGATATTTCGCGGCCTTGAAACCGGACTCGGCATTCTTGCGTTCGATCGAGGGGAGGACCCGGCCGCCGAAGCCCAGGGTCCGCCCTCGGGGGTCGTGGATCGGGAAGATCAGGCGGCCCCGGAACCGCTCGCGGGGGACCGGGTTCTTCTCGGAACGGACGATCAGGCCGACGCGCTCCAGGCTCGCCGCCGAGATCCCGACCTTGCGAGCCCTGGCCGTCAGCCAGTCGCGCCCCTCGGGGGCGAACCCCAGGCGGAAGCGTGCGGACGACTCGGCCGAGATCCCCCGATCTTGCAAGTAGCCCCGGGCCTCGTCGGATTCGGACAGGGCGGCGACGAATTCCCCCTCGGCCCAGGCCGCAACCCCAAAGAGCTCGACCTTGGACAGGCCAGGGGCCTGGGGGGTCGCCGGCTCGCCCAGCGTCACCCCGGCCCGATCCGCCAGCATCCGCAACGCCTCGGGGAATTCCACTCGCTCGTAATCTTTCACGAAATCAAAAATGTCGCCGCCGGCCCCGCAACTCCAGCACTTGAACGACTGGCGGTCGGGGTTCAGCTCCAGCGACGGGTTGTGGTCGTCATGGAACGGGCAGAGGGCCTTATATTTCGACCCGGTGCGATGCAAAGGCAGGTATTCGCCGATGAGGGTGACGATGTCGACCGCCTGCTTGATGGCGGCGAGGGTCGATTCGGAATGGCGAGGCACCGGGGGCTCCTGGAGGTCGATCACAGGCCCGGCCTCCCCCGGCCTTCGACGCCAAGGGGGGATGCGGACAGGGGGCAACCTCGAAAAGGGGCCGAATCGCGATGCCCTGTCTCCGGCGGCAACACGAAAATTATACATCCCGGAGAGTTTGGGTCAAGTTTTTCCGACGACCCGAGGCCAACCGACCCGGAATTCTAAGCCCCAACGAATGCCGAAGTTAGGGCCAATTGTCCCGTCCAGTCATTGCCGACGGCACGGTCGCCGGCCGTTTGGTCCTTGACAACGGTGAGGGCCGCGATCCAACGGCCTCCCCGCCGCAAACCGGCCGATAGACTCGGTTTCTTCGCAATCCGCCCGCCCTCCCCGGGACGCCTTGACAGTGTCCCGGGAAACCAGGTGTCCAAACGAGGCTCGCCGGGCCTCAAGGCTCGCCGGGCGTCGTGGAGAGGTTGAGCAGTTCGGCCTTGCCGTCGCGAAGGAGGGTGAGGGGGACCGGCCCCATCCGGCCGGCGAACTGGGGGAAGAGGGCGTCGAATTCGGCCTTGGAGAAGACCCGGCGGGGGCCGACCGCGGCGATCCGCAGCCCCGGCTTCAGGCCCGATCGCTCGGCCGGGGTCCCGGGGTTGACGGCGTCGACGACCACGCCGCCCTGGGGGTCGGGCGGGCCGTCCTTCACGCTGAAGCCGAAGTAGGCCAGGATCGGGTCGCCCGGCATCTCGGCGATGGCGGCCTTCGCGGTCCGCCGCTCCCCCTGCCGGACGTACTCAACGGGGACCTCGGAGCCTGGCTCCAGGGTGAAGGTGCGAACCCGGAGCCCTTCAGGGTCGGCGACGACCTTGCCGTCGACGGAGGTAATGACGTCGTCGGCCTTCAGCCCCGCCTTCTCGGCGGGGCTCCCCGGCATGACCCGGCCGACCAGGGCCCCGCGGCCTTCGACGACGCCGAGCTGCTTGGCCCGGTCGGGCGAGATGGGCTGGGGGGAGACGCCGAGGTAGCCCCGGGTGACCTTGCCGGACTTGATGAGCTGCTCGGCGACCTTCCGGGCGATCGAGGAGGGGATGGCGAAGCCGATCCCCTGGTTCCCGCCCTCCTGGGGGTTAATCCCCGAGATCGCCGCGTTGATCCCGACGACGTGGCCCCGGAGGTCGACCAGGGGTCCGCCGGAGTTGCCCGGGTTGATGGCGACGTCGGTCTGGATGAAGTCCTGGTAAACGTCCTGGGCGACCATCCCCAGGTGGTTCCGCGAGGTCGCCGAGACGATCCCCGCGCTGACGGTTCGCTCCAGGCCGAAGGGGGAGCCGATCGCCAGGACCCAATCGCCGGGCTCCAGGCCGTCGGAGTCACCCCAGGTCGCCGCCAGGGGGACCGACCCCTTGACCCGGACTACGGCGAGGTCGGTCCTCGGGTCGGCCCCGACGAGTTCGCCGACCAACTCGGTCCGGCCAACCCGGATCGCGATCAGGTCGGCACCTCGGATGACGTGCTCGTTGGTGACGACGTAACCGCCGCCCCCCTGGCCTCGGTCGACGACGACGCCGGACCCCTGGGTCATCCCGCCGCCATCCTTGCCGAACGACTGGGTGCGGACGAAGACGACCGCGGGCGAGACCGACTGGCTCGCCAGCCGGAAAAGCTCCGAGGCCCTGGCCAGCGCCCCGGCCTGGTCGAGCTTCGCCAGGGCCTCGGTCGAGGCCCTGGCCCGGCCCGTCTCGTAGGCGTAGCCGACCTGATCGAGCAGATAAGGCACGCCGTAGACGACGGCCGTGATCAGGCAGAGGAAAACCAGGACCCAGAGGAATCCCCGGCGGAGCGGTGGGGTCGTGGGCCTCGGCGGGGGGATCTCCGCGAGGTCGTCAAGGGCCGTCGGGTCGGTCGACATCGGTCGGCAAGGCTCCCTGGGGAGGACGGGGCGCGGGGGGAAGCGGGGCGGCGTCCCTCCGCGAAGCCTTCCATCCTACCAGGCGGGCCGGCTCAAGGGTGCTCGACGACGTCGGCGACGACCTGGCCGATCTGCTGCTTGGGGAAGTAGGCGGCGATGTCCGACCAGGCGATGATCCCGACGAGCTGGCCGGAGGCGTCGATCACCAGGAGGCGGCGGACCGCCTTATCGGAGAACTTGTCGGCAATCGCCTGGATGTCGTCCGTCGGGGCGACGGCGATGACCCCGCGGGTCATCAGGTCGGAGACCGGGAGCATCCCGAGGTTCTCGCCGTGCTCGGCCAGGCCGAGGGCGACGTCTCGGTCGGTCAGCAGGCCGACCGGCTTGCCGTCGTCCAGGACCGGCACGGCGCCGCAGTCGGCGTCGCGGAAGATCAGGACGGCTTCGAGGACCGAGCTGAAGGTCGAGCAGGTCCGCGGGCCGGCGGTCATCACCTCGGCGGCGGTCGGGAACTTCGCGGTTCCGGTGGACATCTCTGGAAACCCCTTCGGTAGGATCGGAAGCGTGATCGAGTCGACTGGCCCATGCAACTCCCGGACCCGAACTGGGGACCGGGTCAGGACGCCTTGAACGGCTGCTTGCTGATCCCGTACTCGCTGATCTTGCCGGAGATGCTCCGCCGGGAGAGGCCGCAGAGCTTGGCGCACTCGCCGACGTTCCCCCGCGACTTCTCCAGGGCCTTGGCGATGTACTGCCGCTCGATCTGCTCGGTCGCCTGCTGGAGGTAGAAGGGCAGGGGGTGCTTCAGTTCGATCTCGAACCGGGGCGAGTCCTCGGCGGCCGACCCGACGACCTGGGTTGGCAGGTTCTCGGCGTTGATCGTGTCGCCGACGGTGGTGACGGCCGCCCGCTCGATGGCGTTCTCCAGCTGGCGGATGTTGCCCGGCCAGCGGTAGCCGAGGAGGCGGTCCATCGCCTCGGGCGAGACCTTCTTGGGGGGCTCGCCGGGGCGGGCGTACTTGTTAAGGAAGTGGGTGATCAACAGCGGGATGTCCTCGGGCCGCTCGCGGAGGGGCGGCACGTCGATCTTGATGACGTTGAGCCGGTAGAACAGGTCCTCGCGGAACTTGTTCTCCTTGACCTCCTTCTCCAGGCTCTTGTTGGTCGCCGCCACGACCCGGATGTCGACGTCGATGCTCTCGTGGCCGCCGACCCTCTCGAACCGCTTCTCTTGCAGCACTCGGAGCAGCTTGGCCTGCATCGCCTGGGAGATGTCACCGATCTCGTCGAGGAAGATCGTCCCCTTGTCGGCCAGTTCGAACCGCCCCTTGCGGCGGGCGTCGGCCGAGGTGAAGGCCCCCCGCTCGTGGCCGAAGAGTTCGCTCTCCAGCAGGGTCTCCGGCAAGGCCGCGCAGTTGATGGCGACCAGCGGCCCGCTCCGGTCCTCGCCCGAATAATGCACGGCCTTGGCGATCAGCTCCTTGCCGGTCCCGGTCTCGCCCTCGATCAAGACGGTGCTCTTGGTCCCGCCGATGTGCCGGATCAGCTGGAAGATCTTATGCATCTCCGGGTTCTTGGAGATGATGCTGTGGAAGCTGTAGTTCTCCTTGAGCTGCTGGCGAAGCTGGAGGACTTCGTCCTGCAAGGCTCGCTTGGTCAGGGCCCGGTCCATCACGATCTTGAGCTGAGTCGGGTCGATCGGCTTGGTCAGGAAGTCGTAGGCCCCCAGCCGCATCGCCTCGACTACCCGCTCGATCGAGCCGAAGGACGTCGTGACGATCGTCGTGACCAGGACCCGGCGCAGGGCGATCTCGCGGATCAGGTCCATCCCCCCCATGCCCGGCATCCGCAGGTCGGTGATCAGCACGCTGTAATCGGCCGCCGCCAGGGCCATCAAGGCTTCCTGGCCGCTGGCGACCGCATCGACGCTCAGCTCGTCGGTCTCCAGCAGCTTCTTGAGCTGGGTCGTGCTGTACGTGTCGTCGTCGACGAGCAGGACTTTCCGGTGCATGCGGTCTCTCTTGCGAGTGAAATTTCACCGAGGGTCAAGGTCGGTCGCGCGAACGACTGCGCACTCCCGAGCAGCTTACGATATCCGGGCGAACAAAGATGCGCGAGGCAACGCGGTCGGCAAGTGAGGTGCCTCGCGGAGAGCTCCACCCGGCGGGAAATCCGAGACTGGATTCTAGGCAAACCGTTACGCAGACGGCCAGCCCCGCCGGGGCGAATCGACGCCGGTCGGGGCCGGTTTGCGAGCGGAGTTGCACCCGAGTGCCCGGGTCGGTCGGGGGGCACGAGAATTGCCTGCAGGTTTTCATCGGGAAGAACCCGGCCCACCCCCGGATCTCCGCCCTCGTTTGGAGACGCGACCATCATCCTGGGTGATGAGGACAGATTCGCGACCGTGCGACCCCTCTCGGAGGTCGCGAGGACACGGCTCGGATCTCCTCCTGTCGTGACCACGACGGTTTCGCTCATCTCGGACGCGTTCGACCCCGGAATGATGACCTCGGGAACGATCCGGTCAAGTTGGCTTACCGAGCTCTCGGGATCGGATCGGACGAGCCGGACCGATCGACTCGCGCCGCCCGTCGCCTCCCCACCGGACCACTTCGGGAACCTTTTCAAGTGACCGCAACCGACCGAGTGCTCGTCTTCGACATCGACCCGGGTCGTGCCGCGTCGATCGTCGCGATCCTGGAGCGATCCCTCCCTTCGGTGGCCGAGGGCGCGATCCGGGCGCATCTCGACCTGAAATCTCAGGGTTACGGGACGTCCCTCGGGGTTCAGGCGATCCAGGGCGGACAAGCGGCCCTGATCGTGGTGGTCGAGGACCCGACCTTCGCGAGCCTGGCCGAGACGGCGAAGCAGAGCGGCGTCGCCTCGCTCCTGGTCGTCAACGGGGCCGACGCCCCCGCGACGCTGGCCGGGCGGGTCCGGGGCTTCAACGACTGGGTCGCGTTGGAGGCGGTCGAACGCGAGTTGATGGCGAGGGTCGACGGGCTACTCGAGCGCCAGAAGCGGGGGTCGTCCCACCTCCCCTCGATCGACCCTCGGTTCCTCGCCCTGGTGATTCACGACTTGCGGACCCCCTTGAACGTGATCGGCCTGACGATCCGGGCGATCAGCCAGACCGTCCCGCAGCGGAGCGCCGAGCTCGATGAGGACCTGACGTTCCTGACCGACAACGCCCGCCAGATCGAGAAGATGCTCGCCCAGCTCGGCGACTATTGCCGCCTGATCGAGGGGGAATCGAAAGTCTCGGCGGTCGAGTTCGACCCCCGCCGCTTCCTGGCCGACTTCCTCGAGGAGAGGCGCGGTCGGCCGGGCGCCGACCCGACGCCGGTCCGGCTCGAGCTGGCCGAGACCTCCCCGGCGGAGGTGGCGTTGGACCCCCAGCGGGCCCGACTGGCCCTGCAACATGCCCTGGCCAACGCCAGCGTGGCGGCCGGCCCGGTCCCGGTCAAGCTCCGGTCTCGCGGCGAGCCTGGGCGCTGGATCATCGAGATGGTGGTCGACAAGCCCCCGCCCGCCACGATCGGCCCGATGGAACTCCGGCCGGATCGGTTCGAGCGGCTTGCCGGGTCGGCCGCCGAGCGGCGGGGGCTCGACCTGGCCATCGCCGCCCGGGTCAGCGAGATGTTCGGCGGCTCGGCCCGCCTGGAGGTCGACCCCGGCCGTTGCACGACAATCGTGCTGGACTGGCCCGACCGGCTCCGGGAAGCCTGAGCCGCCCGATCAGGACGTCCACGTCTCGATCGACGATTGCCCGTCCGTCGGCATGGCGCTTGCCCTTAGCTCGAATGGCGGGCCCGACGCGTGAACCTTCCCGCAATCGGGCCCAATGTTCCTCCGATACCGGAAAGTCGAGGCCTGAAATGGCGACCGCCCCTTCGATTAACCGAGAATGGATCCTGGCCGAATTCTCCAAGGGGGTCGAGGCCGAGCACTCGCTCCAGGTCCATGCCGAGGCGAGCGCCGCAGCCCCGCCCGACCCCTCGCTCGGCGTCCTCTACCACGAGATCGCCGCCGCCGACGGCCGCCATCAACTGATCGTCGAGACCATCGCCACCCGCTACGGCTACAACCCCGGCAAGGGGCTCAGCGGCGGGATCGGCGGGACCCTCAACCGCCTCAAGGAGAAGGTCGGCGAGCTCGGCGCGACCCCCCAGGCCAAGATCGAGCACGACCTCTCGGCCAAGTCGAGCGCCATCCACTGGACGACCGCCTGGGTCCACACCTTCCAGGCGATCGGCGACGCCGAGAGCGCCCGCGAACTCGCCGCCGTCCTGACCGAGCAGAAGTCCCACCACGATGCCCTCCAGGAAGGGCTCAACCGTCTCGTCGCTCGCGGTGCCACCGAGGGCCAGTGAGGCGACTCGGCTTTAACCGGCCCGATACCGATCGAGCCCGCGTCGGAGGGCCGCGACGTGGGCCTCGGTCGTCCCGCAGCACCCCCCGACCAGGCCGACCCCGAGGGCGACCAACTCCCTCGCCGCGCCTTCAAAGGCCACGGGCGACTCCATCGCCCCGCCCGGCAAGCCCGCCGACGGCTTGAGCCAGATCGGTCCATCGCCGGCCCGCCGGATCGCGCGGGCGAGGTCCAGTGAGGCGGCCATCCCGACCACGCAGTTGGCCCCGACCGCCGCCGCGCCGGCGCCGACCAACCTGCGTGCCGCCTCGCCGACCTCGGCGGGCCAGGCGTGGAGGCTGGCGACGACCGGCACGCCGACGTCGCGGAGGAGCCGGAGGGCGGCCTGGGCCTGGTCGAGCCGGAAGGTTTCGAGGAGCAGGGCGTCGACCGGATCTCGCCCCGAGACCAGGGCCTCGGCCTGTCCCTTGAGGGCCCCCGGGTCGTCCGAAGCGGTCGGCCCGATCGACCCGAAGACGAGGCGGCCGGGCCCGGCGGCGAGCCTGGCGAGTCCGGCGGCTTGATGGTTGATGGCGGCGGCCTCGGCGGCCCGACCGAACCTCGCGAGCCAGGCGGCGTTGGCCCCGAAGGTGTCCGTCACCAGGGCGTCCGACCCGGCCTCGACGTCGTGCCGGTGGGTCCGGGCGACGTCGTCGGGTCGGTCGACCGCCCAGAGCGCAGGGTCGTCGACGGCGAGGTCGAGGCCCAGGGCAACGAGGCGGGTCCCCATCGCGGCGTCGAGGACGAGCGGGCCTCCGGCGAGGGCCTCAACCAGGCCCGGCCGGTCAGTCGCGGGCACGCGGGCGATTGCGGAGTTTGGTGCTGACCCGGACGAGGAAGCGGTTTTCCTCGTCGGACAGGGACGCCTTGCCCTGGATGTGGAGCTTCTCCAGGATCTCGTCCATCCGGCGATCCTCGGCGGCCTCGCGGGCGACCCGCCGCCGCCTCCGAAGCTCGGACCGCCGTCGCCTCCAACGCTTCAGGGCGCTCTCGCGGTAGGGGCGGACCTTGGCGGCGCTGCTCTCCAGGCTGGTATATCCTTCGGAAAAGTCGTAGCCGAAGACGCCGTCGTCGAAGAACCCGCCGTCCTCCATCATCCGGGTCTCGGACCGGACGACCAGCTCGATCAGGAGTGCCAGGCCGAAGAGGGTCAGGCCGTCGCTGAAGGCGAAGAACATCTTGATCAGGCCGGCCAAGGCCAGGATCAGGGCGAACCCCCGCGCGGTCCACTGGGGATACGGGTTGTCGCGGGTGATCCCCACGCCCGAGCGGGCCAGGACCGCCCGGAGGACCCGGCCTCCGTCCAGGGGCAGGGCGGGGATCAGGTTGGCGAGGAAGACGACGAGGTTAAGATAGCCGAACCAGCCGACGAACCACATCGGCGACAACTTCCAGGCCCGGCCGCCCTCCAGCCCCGGGAAGAACGGGGCCCCGGCGTCGAGGCCGTACCCGAACGGGCTGAAGACCATCCGGCCCCCGGCCATCGCCAGGATCAAGGCCGAGGCCACGGCCAGGAACCCGCTCGTCGCCAGCCCGGCCAGGGCGACCGGCAGGTTGTCGTTCGATCGGTTCGAGCCCGAAGGGACCACGAAGTTGCCCAGGGGCCAAAGCCGGACGTCATCCGGCTCGACGTTCTGGGTCAGGGCGATCGCCGCATGCCCGAGTTCATGCAAGGCCAGGACCAGCAGGAGGGTCAGCAGCCAGGCGAGCGTCGGCGCGACCTGCTGTTCCTCGGAAATCGCGGCATTGAGCAGCCGGCCGCCCGCGAAGAAGACCAGGAAGTAATGGACCCGGATCCGGACCCCGGCCCAGCGTCCCAGGCTGAACGACCACGTGAGTATATCGGTCATGTCGGGCCACCCGTGGCGGTTCCGGACTCGGCTCGGATCGCGGCATCGTCCGTGATCTCCAATTTAGCAATCGGAAGGGCATTCGGAAAGGTCCCGATCGGCCGGCGCGCCGGATCAGTCGGGCGGTCGATCTCGCCCGCAGATGCCCGGCGACCCCCTCTTGGGCGAGGCGCGCGGAACGATCCCGGGTTGCCCTTCGCCGCCCACCAAAGTCCCGCAAGGATCGCTTCAACGTCGCCGGCCGATTGCGATCGGAACATCGATCCCCCCCTCCCGAGTCGTGAAGTCGAACCGGGAGGCCGGGAGGTTCGGCTTCCGGACGGTCGGCGGGGCGACCTCGGCCAGCACCTTCTCGAACTCCCGGCTCGACATCGCGCCGGGGAAAGACGAACCCAACGAGGGCGTTTCCTTGGGGGCCTCGACCTTCGGGCCCTTCGCCGCCCGCTCGGCCCGGCGCAGCTCCTGGATGGCCCGGAAGAAGCCACGAAGGGCCAACTCCTCGTACTTCCTGGCGAGCATCGCTTCCTTCGACGGGTCGAACATCGCCCGCCGCCCGGCCTCGGAGCGGAGCCGATCGACCTCGGCCGGGGCGACCCCTTCGGGGGCGACAAATTCGGCCTCGGCTTGACGGACCCGATCCGCCACCGCCTCCATCTCCAGAACCGCGCATCGCTCCATGCGGACGGCCATCGTCGCGGCGTGGCGGACCAGCGTCCGGCCCAGTTCGCCGGTCGGCTCCAGCTCCGATTCGAAGGCGAGGACCCGGGCCTCGACCTCGGCCCGCTCGGCCTCGGGCATCACGACGCCCGATCCGGTCAGGCCATGCTTGTAGCCGTTGGCCCGGCTGGCTTCCTTGCCTTCGATCGTCTTCGGGCCGGTCGACTTGAGGGCATTGGCGCGGTTGGCGAGAACGCGGGCTTCGCTGGCGGGCATGGGTCGAGTCCTTCGCGAAGGGCGTCGGGATAGATGGGTCGGGCGACATCACGCTCGTCAAACACATTCCTTAACTTCGCGACGGTTCGAACACACTTTTCCCCTGGTCCGTCCAGATTCGGCCGGGATCGGGATCGGATCGGCGTCAGGCCTCGCCCGCCTGGCCCTTGTCGATCGGCTGAACGATTGCCACAATAGCGGGCTACCTTCGGCCGAACCGGGGGTGTCTCGGCTCACTTCAACAACGGGGTGGATGGCGCGATGGGGTCGAAGTCAGGCAGTCCCTCGAACCGGATGCGGCACGTGCTCTCGGCCCTGGTCCAGAACACTCCGGGGGTGCTGGCGCACGTCTCGGGGATGTTCGCCTCGCGAGGTTTCAACATCGAGAGCCTCGCCGTGGGCGAGACCGAGGACGCGCACCTCTCGCGGATCACCGTCGTCGTCAACGGCGACGACCGGCTCCTGGAGCAGATCCGCAAGCAGATGGAGAAGATCGTCACGGTCGTG
>JAABUK010010896.1_pt1 | contig 11991 bp, 14 predicted proteins | sample 5559141 | NCBI WGS metagenome assembly JAABUK01 (sample SAMN10711869, study PRJNA513367) | rock metagenome | isolation source: Antarctica rocks | place: Antarctica: Victoria Land, Pudding Butte nord | collected 2016-01-03 | reverse complement strand
ATTGATCATATCTAATTCTAGGAAAAGAAGCAAATTATCAAAGATATTGGCTTAACCACAAAAATAAAGATCCTATATCTAAAAAGGATTCTACTCTTTTTTTTAGATATAAAAGTTTGATCGTGTTATTTTAGCTTTCTTGAGACTTTAATTTTTTTTTTTGTAAAAGACTTTTATCAATAAGCTCTATAAAATTTAACAAGCAGTTATAATTCTTATAATATATAAGAGATGATTAGGTCTACTTAGAATACATAAAAACATACTAATATAAAATATTAACATTTATATACTTATAACACATGTTTTTTTAAGTTAAATTTATAAAAAATATTTACGATCTGCTCCCTCGCCCCAATCCATCGCGAGGTTAGTAGGTATCAACCATGCAAAAAAAAATATACCTCCCTTACATAAAAAAAAATAACAAGAAACCAAAGCTAAAGCCTATATCGCCTGTTAATTATTATTAAATTATTTTTTTATACTAATTAGAATTATTAGTTTATAAATTTTCACTTAAAGTTATAATAAAAATATTAAGGCAACTTTTTAAGAGCCTTTCTTATATCTCTAGTGTTGTAATAATTAACATTATTGTTAAAAACTTTCTCTGGAAACTTATCATTAATAAAATCACAAAAAAATCTACGCGCGTTTACATCAAAATCTGGCATAGTACACCTTCCATTAGTACCAGATGCTATCTCCTTCATAGAATCTTGCATGTTACTGGCGTATGGCTGGTTAGATCTGTTGGTTGAATAAGCCACGGCATTATCAGGGGCATCTGCACCAGTACCACCTGCTGGTCAGGGTATAGGGTTTATAACTTCAATTGTATATCCAGGCTGTACATCTAGAGGATTTGCACCTACATTTGCACCTGCACCGCCTGCAGCTGGTCATTGAACAGGACCAGCTTGTGCTTGTGGAGGGTTATTAGCTGGACCAGCTTGTGCTTGTGGGGGGTTATTAGCTGGACCAGCCGGTCCTTGTGGGGCGTTGTTACCACCACCTACTCCAGTGGGAATATTTCCACCATTAGCACTCATAGCACTCATTTTAAGAGTATTTGAATCTTTAACAAATTCGAAACCCTCTAAAAAAGATTTTACAAGCTTAACAGATCCACCTATTACTCCATAAGCAGACATATAGACGCAGAAATCATTTAATTCTACACCCCATCTGTTACTAACATAAAGCTTAAGCGAATAACCCAAAAGCGTAGTAATAAAAAGTATTGAAAAATTTTGTATTGTGCATTTTTCTTTTAACTTAGTCTTAAAGAGACTTCAGTTAAAAGAAAAACCACTATTAAGTTGTATACTCACAAAAGCATGTGGTTTAGGGGGACTGACTAGTAAACCGTGCAAAATTACCGCAAGAACAACAATTAACCAGTGTCCTAAGGTTCTAGTCTTTGGTCTATAACTACTATAAAATCTCTTATTTATTTTATTAAATATGTCTTTTTTTACCATAAATGGTCCAGACAATAAAGAAATATCTGCAGGAAGGATTTCAAAACTATCTAAAATACAAGGAACTATTATTATAAGTGCTATAACGATCGGTAATAAGACTGTTCAACAAAAAGACATTAATTGATCAAATCTTATACGTGGAAAGCTGGCTCTCACCCAAATAAAAATGAAAATCATAATAGAAGTTTTAAGCCCTAAACTTAAACCATAAGCTAGTCCCTCAAATAAAGGATTATAATATAAAATATAGTTATTATATATGATATCTAGATAATAATCAAAATCGATATATTGTGCTAAATTAGCTAAAAATTCATAATCATACATATAACCACCTAAAAATAATAAACTAGTTAATATGCATATAAGCACAATACTAGCATATTCAGCTAAAAAAAAAAATACAAATATTACTGCTGCGTGTTCTGTCATAAAACCACTAACAAGTTCTGATTCCAAGGTCAATATATAAAAATAAACTATACATGCAATATAGTCTATTTATTGTTTATTTTAAAACGATACATTTTATAGTAAACAAGGCCTGAATTTAAATACTTACCTACGGTAACTCTAGATATACTTAAATGTTTAGCTAATTCCACATTGTTTTTAAACTTAGAAATCAAATTATCATTTAAATCATATATACCTATTCCATCAATATGCTTGCTAATTTTGTCACTTATTTTCTCCTTGGTTGTACTGCTATGCAGTTTACCAAACATAGGATTCCATTCACCTAGTTTACTTATTAAAGCTAATGAATCAGTTCTGTGTTTTTTACCATACATAGGATGGTTTGACTTAGTTTCATACCTTTTAAGCATTTTTAACTTAGTTTCATCAGTGTGTTTATAACCAGTAAGACTTGTTGCTCTACTCATAAAATTATACAAAGTATCAAAGGGATACATTTTAATATAGGCTGTTTCCAAATCAGTTAAAGCCTTATGGCTTACAATTTTACTATGGTATGTAAAATACTCCTAAATACAAAAGCTAAACTTATCTAAACCATACTTATTTATAGCATTCTGCAGGGCTGCATTAGATTTTTTATTTGAAAGGTATTCAATAAGTCTGAAGTATAAATCTTTACCACTACTAATATATCGTTTATTGTTAGTAGTATTCAATAAACAATAGATACCGGCTTTTTTTATTAGCATTATACTATGTGATAAAACCGAACTGTTATCATCCAATTTATTTAAAACATATATAGGTAGAGGTAAAGATGAATTATCAGATGGGCTATCAGCTGTAGAAGATAAACAATAAGTAGAGTATTTTCTTTGTGTATTAATAAAATAGTTGTTAGACATTATAATATTGTTACATTTATTGTAGGTTGTTGTATATAAACATGGTAATAATTTGAGGGCTATATATTATTCTTACATTCACATGCAAGGTTGGACTATATCTTATTAAATATTGATTAATATTTAATGATCGCGTGTAGTCTCTGATTATCCTACTAGTATATGTTAATATATTTTGGTTTCCTGCTGATTGTCTTATAGTATATTTCTTACATAAAAGGATTCCCAGCATATAGCGATCTTTTACGAGGCCAAATCATACTTGTTATATTAAATAGCCTCGGCTAAGTCAAATGGGGCTCTATTAGTTTCTGCTACGGAACCAATGTAAAATATTATAAATACAGGTAATAAAGGCACTATAAATCATATTGCATTTTGAGCTTCTATGTTAATACTTAAATTTAGACTACCTGTTAATAAAACAACTAAAACTATAGTTGAACTTAGTATAAGTTCATAACTAATTAGCTGGGCAGTACTTCTAAGGGACCCTAAAAATGCATATTTTGAGTTAGCAGATCAACCTGCAAGTAGTATACCATAAGTAGATAGTGAAGAAACAGCCAACATATAAAGTATACCCAGATTAAGGTCTGATATACTTATACCTGGACCAAAAGGTATAACAGCATATCCTATTAATGAGAATATTAAAGTTATAATAGGACCAATAAAAAATAATATAAAATTAGATTGTGTAGGCGAGACATACTCTTTTAATAGTAGTTTTAAAGCATCAGCAAATGCTTGTAAAAGACCATAATAACCTACAATATTAGGTCCTAATCTTCTTTGCATACTTGCCATAGTTTTTCTCTCAGCAATTGTTACAAGGGCTACAACAAATAAAATAGGTAAGGTAAGTAGTAAAACTTCAATAATAGAAATGAGTAAAGGTAAATATAACATTTATTTTAGTAAGATATAAATTAATTCTAATTTATATTAAATATACAATATTTTTAACTGTATATTAATAAAAATATAGAATTTTAATTATTAATTAATAGGCAACAAAGTAGTAAAATTTTTATACGATTTATTATGAAAATATATTTTCATAGTTGTAAGGCTAGATCTTAGGATATATTATATTTATTTTTTTTTTGATTTATAATTTTTATTAGTTTATCTTAAACGATAAGAACTTATAAAAGACACGGTATGTGTTAGATTTTTTGTAACACTAAACATTTGTCTACTATCTAATTTAAGTGCATTTTTTCCTAACTCAAAAGCAAATCCTAAAGTTAATACTAAAAAAAATATAAGCATAATTACTAAACCATATATACTATTACTATAGGCACTTACAATATAAGGATAAACTAATAAAATTTCTAAATCAAAAAGTAAGAATAATAAAGCAAAAATAAAAAAGGATATACTAAATTGAGTTCTATTTTGTCCTAAAAATGAGTGAAATCCACATTCAAACGCACTATCTTTTTCTGGATAGGGATTGTGTGGAGCAAATATTAAGTTAACAGCTAATAATATAAAAGCTAAAAAAGGTATAAAAATAAGGAAAAATGTTATACTACTCATTTAACTATTAAACATTATAAGTGCCAATATATTGGCAATACTTAATCATTCTTGTGGATTAAAAATAAATAATAATATTATTAAAGTAAGAGTAGATATAGTAATAGTTAAATAACTTGCTAATACTATATTATCTACAAAGAAAGTTACTTCTTTTTTTAACATTGTTTTGTTTAAAATATTACCATATAAAGTTAAATCCTCAAATTCAGGATTTGTTATGTATTCAGGTTTATCAAAAAATATATGTTTTATTACACTCAGATAATAAACAGCACTTATAACACTAGTTATTATAGCTACTAATGTTAAAAAAACATATCCATTATCTAGAGCTGCAGATAATACCATTTGTTTAGCAAAAAATCCTAATAACGGTGGTATACCTACAAATGAAAAGATAGTTATAGCTAAACTAAGTGATAGAACAGGATTTAAATAAAAGTAACCTTTTAATTGGCTGATAAGTTGTATAGGGGAGTTATTTTTGTCTAATAAATTTATATACTGTTTATTTGGATTTATATAGGCATAAAGAGAAAACCCTATACTTACTAATATAACAAAAGCATTTAAATTTGTAATAGAGTACTGCATTAAATAAAAAATAAAAGCTTGTATAGACTCTAAGGTATTAATGCTTAAAGCTAATAATATAAAACCTATATGTGATATAGTACTATAAGCAAATAATCTTTTTATTCTGAACTGACTTAAACCTAATACTGTTCCTATTATTAAGGATAATAAAGAACTAATTAATAAACTAGTTGTTCAGTTAAAATTTAGAACAAAATATGAATTACTAGTATAGTGTACTAATTCTAGTAAAAATATAAAAATAGATATTTTAGAAACTATAGCCACAAATGTTGTAACTATAGTAGGTATAGCATCATAAACATCAGGGCTTCAAAAGTGAAAAGGTGCAGCACTAACTTTAAATAAAAATCCTACTGACATTATAAGTAGAGAAAAATTAAGATAATTTGTTTTATATCAGTATAAAACATTATTAGTGCTATCCATTGATATATCAGTTAAACTACTTATTACATAAAATCCCTCCAAGCTTGTAGTACCTGAGTTTGCGTATAATAAGCTTGTACCTAAAAGAATAAAACATGATGATAAACCTCCCAATAAAAAATAAGTAAGACCTGCAGATGTAGCTAATTCACTGTTTCTATATATTGTAGATAGTAAATATAAACCATAACTCTGTAATTCTATAGACAAAAATATAGAAACTATGTCACTACTTGATATCAAAAAGGTAGCCCCTGTTATTATAAATAATAATATTAAAGGATATTCTATTATTTTAAACTGCTCTCCCATTTTGTTAGTTATTTCTGTTTTAAAGTAAATAAATTTAAAAAAAAATAGCTTATATAAACTAGAATATTCTTTCACTCATACTTTTCTAGGATAAAGGCCAGTTAATTGTAATATTACAGCACTAATTAAAAAAATGAATATTTGAAATATATGACTTATAGATGTAGCATGAAAAAGACCTCCATATAATCCTATCCCTTTACCTAATGTTATTAAATTTAAACTTTCTAATGTTATTAGAGAAGATATACATAATACATTAATAGACACAAGAGAATATAGTATAGATTTGTCTCGTCTAAGTGTTACGGCGTTAGATAATAATAATAATAAAAGAGAAGATATTAACATTTTTTTATAAAATATAACTATACAATATATCTATAATGATAATTTAAATTATATAAAAATAAAGTCTAAAGCTATTTTTGACTTTAGAGATCAATTTAAGTAAATAAAATTTACGTAAAAAAAAATTAAACGTGAATAAGTTGTATGTAAGTGATAACTAATAAGTATATAAAATAGTTTAAGGATATTATTTTATATATGTACTAACTTATACAGGTATAGCATCAGATTAATTTTGTTTACAATATAAAATGTTTGTTATTACTAACATTATACATTACATTCTAATAAAACATTTTAAACATAAATTCTTTATTCCTGTGTGAATATCATCCTCCTCTTTTTTCAATGAATAATCCAAATCTGTCGTCTAAAATATCATATATTTCGCAACGAATCCATAGAGCTGTATGATAGTAGTCCTCCAGCTCTGTCTCTGTGCACATAAATGTAACTTTGTATGTCAGAACTACTGGTTCTATATTTCAAACCACTTGAATATAAAAAACATATTTCTTATACAATTTTATTTCTTTAAATTGGTTTAATCAATTTTCTGAAGCAAATTCTTCAGAATTATATTCTTTAGAATAATCACATGTAGGTATAGATTCTCCTAGCACTAAATTTTCTACTTTAACATAATTGTCCGGTATATCGCTGTTATAAAGTCTTTTATTACTTTTTATTAGTGTGATTGTGTGTTTATATTTATATTTATACATATTTTTTTAGTAAGATAAAAATTAATTTTAATTTATATTAAATATACAATATTTTTAACTGTATATTAATAAAAATATAGAATTTTAATTATTAATTAATAGGCAACAAAGTGGTAAAAATTTTATATGATTTATTATGAAAATATATTTTCATACTTGTAAAGCTAGATCTTAGGGTATCTTATTATGGTTACTTCATTATTTATGACTGCCGTACGATTTGTTTAAAGATAATTAATAAATTATAGATTATACATATAAACGGTTATATTTTAGAATTTTAAGAGGTCATTTTAAATTTACAACATGCAAAACTAAGTTAAGAAACAAGTACGTGATCTAAACAAAAAAGTAAGAATAAAGTAAAAATAATGAAGCAAAAATAAAAAAGAATATACTAAATTGAGTTCTATTTTGTCCTAAAAATGAGTGAAATCCACATTCAAACGCACTATCTTTTTCTGGATAGGGATTGTGTGGAGCAAATATTAAGTTAACAGCTAATAATATAAAAGCTAAAAAAGGTATAAAAATAAGAAAAAATGTTATACTACTCATTTAACTATTAAACACTGTAAGTGCCGATTAACATTTTTAATAACCTAAAAAAAAAATTAGCCTTAAATATACTCTTAATAATCATATATTTAAGGTTTATTCCTATCTAAGACTTGAACTCAGATCCAGATATTAGAAGTATCCTGCTCTGCCATTTGAGCTAATAGGAATATATATTTAAATTATATATATATATTATTTATATTTTTAAATATATTTTACTATATAATTTGCTAAGTAATAAAAACACATTGACTTATAAAAGTTTACAATTATAATTTACTTATAAATACACGTGTTAAAAATAAACGGACAAATCTTGGTAAAATATATTTAGAAAATACATATATCATTATTATAAGTAATATAAAAGCAAAAGCTACTTGATTTATAAAATAAAAGGGTACTAATTGTGGCATGTTAAACTAAATATTTGATATTATTGCAATCATTTAAGCATTTTAATTTTAAGTATAAATATGAGGTTATAAAACACTTAATAAAAATATCTGTAAACATTTACTTAATGTCTACAGTTCTATCAGATACCTAAGAAAAAAGGTATAAAACTAAAGAGATAAAATTATTATTCATAAATCTCGCATGCAAATCCACCGCTACATTAGTAGATATCAAGCATTTTTTTACACTGTGGGTAAAAAATAATATACCTTGCTAACACTTTTTTTTACTAGTAAGTAAAAACCACCAAAAAACCCGGAAAAAGTGAACTAGATATTATTCAATTGTATATTAGGACAAGTCATTAATGTTTATAAAATAAATGATATTTTAAGCTTATTATATAATTGACTTATATTGATGTATTTATCTTGGAAAAACACTACCAGCGTTATAATTAGTAACATCTTGCAATATCTGAGATTTAGGGTATAGATTTACAGATTGTTTTTGCCGTAAAAAAAAAAATGAAAATAAAATTTTACTTTTATATTGAATTACGGAGCTTTTTTCATATTCAATTATTTTTAGACCTTATTTAATTTATTCAATAAATTCATTTTTAATTATTATCGCAAAGGTAAGGGCAGAATATCTTTTTCCATATCTTTTTTAATTATTTTATTTAGATTTTATAATATCTGATATAATATCTATATTATTTAATATAAAATAGGAAAATGATAAACTGCTTACACAACATATAAATAAAATTGTCCATGTAATTAATAAAAATGTTTTATTGGATTTACTAGAAAATTTCATAGTTGAAATAAAAAATTTATATATCTGTTCACTAAAAAAATTTATTACAAAAGTAAATTCTCAATTATTTTTAATAGCCAAATCTATTAAATATAAAGTTAATAAACTAATAACTAAATATACTATTACTATATTTAATATATACTCAGAGTTAAGTAGTGTCATTACACTATCTAATTCTATCTTATCATCTATAGATTTATCAGGAAAATGACTATCAGTAATTGTTAAGGTAGGTGCTTAGATTGTACTTACTAATTATATTGATTTTAATGGTGCAAATATTACAGCGTATTATCACTTATTCAATAAAATTTTATATTAAATAAAAAACTAATATATATTATATAGAACATTGTATTATACAAAGCAATTAAATAAAACAATAAATAATTTTTAACTATTTTTTAGTGTTAAAGGGGTTTTTCCCATCTAATTGAGATAAAATTTTACTTTTAGATTGAGATATGGAGCTTTTTTCAGATTCAATTCTTTTTTTAAGATCTTTTTTAATTTCTTGAATAAATTCTGAATCCTTAACTCCAGCTTCATCACTAATTGAGTTTAATTCATCTATATCTTTATTTAAATCTATTAATTTATTATATCTATACTTTAGTGCTTTCATATCAAAATCAGATTTAGTGATATCTTTGTTAGGATTTTAAAGACCTACACTGTTTAAAGCTTTATCAAGACCTTTACCAAGAGTATCTCTAAATACAGGCTCACGCCCATAACTTATTAGAAGCTCGTCTATACCTAAGCCCATACCTAAAGCAGTACCACCACTTAACCCTAGTACACATGTACCTTTTACACAAGTAATTAAAGTAACACTAAAACTAGCTAATCTATTTAAAGGTGAATTTCTCACCTCTAATTTTTTATTTCTTCATAAGTATATTATATAACAAAACTTTATTAAATTAATAATAATAATGTATAAAAATTGTAAAAAAGCCAAGGGAAATACAATGTAAAAAAGATAATTTAGAGCAAGCTCAGATTTGCTTAATACCATTAATATAGAAAGGCCTCCTGAAACTCTAAAAACTCTGATTAAAGAGTGGTTATGAAATTTACTAACCACTTCAGGTAAACTAGGTAATTTAAAACTAAATTTAATACCAATTCAAACATCCTTAAAAATTTTTCTCATGTTTTTATTATATAAATTTATATAGTTGCAATCATTTAAGCATTTTAATTTTAAGTATAAATATGAGGTTATAAACATCTAATAAAAATATCTGTATATATTAAGTAAATAATAAAGATAACAAAATAATAGATAGAGTGTAATCATAGAAAGATTAACCTTTTTAGGACACAAGCTATCTAGTTGTCTTCATTTTTTCAATTTTAACAGTTTTGTCAGATGTGTCAGAAAAAGAACGTTTAGTAGAAGACACGTAAAACTCGCTAGTTAAATATACTATTGTTTAACCGCAGCTAAATATATACTATATCCTTTGTAAAGTTTATTCTTTTTTAAATAGTTACGTATTTGAGTAAAAGATGTACCCAGATATTCTGCGGCTTGTTTCATGAAAGGAAATTCTTTATATATACCTGTTTCAGGGTTAGTTAATATGATAGTCTGCCTTTTGTTATTATTAAGCGCCATTTTTAACAATGTTTTTTCAGTACGTCTACGTCCTAAAGCAGATACACTCATAAGTTTACGGGTTTCTTGAGAGACAACTCTACCCTTAAGAGCAGCACTAATTCTTAATTTAACCTTCTACAATACTGTTCGCTCTTTCATTTTTAAAAGAGTTTCTGTGGATAATAAACGACCTTTGGCTAATTGACTCTTGAGTTCTTTAGAGGGCTCACTGTGTTTAAATCCAACGGAAGATCCTGCAAGTTTTAAAATATTATATTTAGGTTTACATTTATCTAAGTATAATTGCTCTCTTTCAATTAATTTCTCCCGAGAACAATATTCTAATATTTCTAATCTAAATGGTGTATAACCATATCTTAATAGTGCTCTATAAATAGCCATATTATGCTTATAATCCGAGATGTGATTATAATTAAAATATTGGCTAAATCTAATACTCAAATTAACACTTGAACCTGTAGAACTTTTACCTGATTCTATCTGTACTCAACGGTAAATACCTGACTTTTTTCTATTTTGTTTAAGGATTAAATCCTTATCCTGATATGTATTGTTATAGGTAACAATCGGAACTATAAGCAATTAAAAAAGTAAATCAACATATAATACATCGAATGTTAAAGAACACACAGAGGCTACTCATATTAGTGCAAAGAGAATTCTCCTATTTATTTGTATACATATAAGAATGAGTCTGATTGTAATACATTTGTTTTATTAATGTAAATCTAAAGCATCTTTTATATAAGAAGAGGATAAAACCACAAATACTTGTGCCTGTATAAAAGCAATCCCTAACTCTAACCCACTGAAAGCTATAATAAAAGCTAAAGGCACTAAACCGACTAAAAGAAAAATAAACCCAGATGTTATTATATTATATGTAAAACCAGAGAGTATATTCAATAGAAGATGCCCCGCAACCACGTTTGCTGCTAATCTTAATCCTAAAGAAATATTACGTGCAAGATATGAGATAAACTCTATAAGAACTAGTAGAGGTAATAACCCTAAAGGACATCCAGCTGGAACAAATAAGGAGAAGAATTCTAAACGATGTTTTTGTAACCCTAATATAGTAGCACCCAATACTACTGTAAAACTAAGAGAAAATGTTAATATAAAATGAGATGTAGAAGCAAAACTATATGGAACCATACCTATTAAATTATTTATTAAAATAAATATAAATAAAGTATATATAAAAGGAAAATATATTTGTCCTCTGTTACTATTTATTTGGTTTATTACTATGCTATGAATAGTAGCATATATTGACTCTAAGCCTAAAGATCAATTATTAGACACAATTTTATTATAATTAGTAGCTAACAAGTTTAGAGTCAGGGCAATGAAACTACCTATTATTAGATATAATCCTATGTTTGTTAAAGATATATGTATATTACCTAAAATAGGAGCATCCAAGCTTAATAAATTCCTAATTTCAAATTGGTCTAAAGGGCTAACTATTTCATAAAATAAATAATCTTTCATCTTTAAGTAATAATTTAAATATATGTTAATAAAACTAAGAAAACAAGTAGTAAACAGCAAGATATTAAACTTTATAAGTGCCAATATATTGACAATACTTAATCATTTTATGATATATTTTTATTTCATATAATTATTATATAATAATGAAAAATCTTAATATTTTTTTTTTTGTACAAATAACAAAGTTATAAAAAGCATTACTAGATGTCGGGCCAGTGCAAGTCTATAGTGACATTAGTAGGTATAAAGCGTTTTTTAGACAATATCTAAAAAATAATATACTTTCT
>JAABUK010010895.1_pt1 | contig 11992 bp, 14 predicted proteins | sample 5559141 | NCBI WGS metagenome assembly JAABUK01 (sample SAMN10711869, study PRJNA513367) | rock metagenome | isolation source: Antarctica rocks | place: Antarctica: Victoria Land, Pudding Butte nord | collected 2016-01-03 | reverse complement strand
CCCCCTGCTATCAATGCCAACCACTGCAATGTCCACCTTCAAGGTATGGGATGCTTTAGGGTTGCAGCAGTCACACTCATGGTCTCTGCACTGTCTACCTTCAAGGTATGGGATGCTTTGGGGTAGCACCAGTCACACTCTTGGCCTGCCCTGTATGCCCCCTTTGCTATCTGATGGCATGCCAACCACTGCACTGTCTACCTTCAAGGTATGGGATGCCTTAGGGTAGCAGCAGTCACACAGTTGATGTCTGCGCCTGCCCTACATGCTCACAGGCCAACAGTGTGTTGCTCAATCATCAACTTGCATTTGCTGTTAGTACCAGTCAGCCAAAGTATGGTGCTCTCGTTTGACTCTCACCTTTCCTCATCTGCCAAAAACACACAGTAAGCATTGTTCTTGTTTGTTGCCTTCTCTCTCCTGCCGAGGAATTGGAGTGAGCAATCTCTCACCCTTTTCCATTTGGCAAAAAGCGTGGAGTTTTTCCAACTACATCAACATCAGAAACTAAACAAGCAGCTCCACCAAATGTTTGTGTATGCCCCTATATCGTATATGTGGGAATGGTGCAAGAGACAAGACTTGTCCCACGCGTACCTAAGTGATGTTGTTGTTAATGTTATATAATAGTATTAATGTTAATGGTGCAGGGTGCCTATATGTCACCTGGTCACACCCAATTAGCTGAGCTGGCACAGCAGCAAGCCAATGACATCGCGTTTGACCCCTCCGCCATCTCCATTTTGGACGAGGCTGTCACGCTGGGCGTGCTGCCAGCCTTCAAGTATGTCTCCTGTTTGCCTGCTGCCACTTGTCAAGCCACTGACTTGCTTCTCCATTCTTCTTCTTTGTGCTTGCTGTGGGTTACTTTCACCATTGTTCTCCCTGCTGGTCTGTCTTCTTCTTCCATCTTGTACCCTCCTCATGTAGATCTCTTGCTCCTCTTTTTCTTCCCCTGTCTGATGTGCTGCTGCTCTTTACCTTCTTCCACATCTTCGTGATCTTCTGCCCATCCTGTCTCTCAGCATCTCCTGTGTTCTAGCTTGCTCGCTTGATGAATCTCAAGTCATGTTGTCAATGTGACTTCTGCAACTCATGCTGCACAGCCAAAGCACAGGCGCTGCAGGACAGGTCCACATCACCACATCCACCATCTTCTGATGCTACTTTTTTCCCAAATGGCACACCACATCCTGTTCATGCTAAGTTTTCCAGCTGGCGCACCACACCTCTTCCTGCCAATTCTCCCCCAATGAATTGTGCAATAAATAATAGCAAGCCTAGTGCTCCTCACCCTCAGGTTTTTGTTTCTCCACGCCAAAGGGCATACAATCTATCCACGCCAAAGGGCTTAACAGATTTCCACGCCAAAGGGCATGACATTTTAGGTTGGACGTTCCATGTGCGGTGGATACGCAAGAGACCACCTCTTTCTCTCTTTCATCCCTGCTGAAAAGCACTAAAATTTCTTGTTTTTGTGCGCAGGTTGGACGTTCCATGTGCGGTGGACATGAGGCAGATGCCTCCCTCTGTGGCCGAGGTGTACGTGCTCTCTATGGTGGCCTCCCTCAAACGAATCTCCCAGAACAAGTAAGCCTGACTGCCTGACTGCCTTGAGACATCACTCAAACGAATCACTCAGAACAAGTCAGCCTGACGGGCATGCAGTTTCATGCCATGGTCTAGAAATTTAGGGTTGCAATATGGTTTAGGGTTCAGGTGCAGCCTTATGATCCGGCGCAAGTCTACTTCCCTCAAACGGGTCTCTCAGAACAAGTAAGCCTGAATGCCTTGAGGCATCTCTGAAACGAGTCTCTGACAACAAGTAAGCCTGACTGCCTGACTGCCTTGAGACATCTCTCAAAACGTGTTTCTGAGAACAAGTAAGCCTGAATGCCTTGAGACATCTCTCAAACGAATCTTCCAGAACAAGCCTGAATGCCTAAAGACATCTCTGATACAAATCTCACAACAAGTAAGCCTGACGGGGCACAAGACATCTCTGTCCCATGCCACCGCTTAGGGTTGTAGGGTTTTGATAGGGCTGAACACCAAACCCTACATTTGGTCGCATGGCATGCTGCAAAAGCAAGGCTGTGCTTCTGTTCCTTGTGCTGACCATGCGGCGTGGAGCCGGTGGAATCATGATAGCTGTACAGGCTTGTACTGTCATGCAATTGCAGATACAGTGCCATCACAGGGCGATGCCTATACACAGTAGTTTGCTTGGCAAGACTGCATATGTATTGCAATGTCAAATGCAGTCGTACAGTGTTGTTACAGGGTGCTGCTTGTGTTGACTTAGTGAGACTGACTATGTATTGCAATGTCAAATACAGTGATACAGCACTATTTCAGAGTAATGCTTATACACAGCCATGTTGGCTCAGTGATGACTGGTTGGGCAGGGCGCATACTGCAATGTCAGATACAGTGACTCTGAGGGTGTGTTGCAATCTCAATCACATTCACACAGTATTATCATAGGGTGATGCTTACAGTAGTGTTGGCTGAGTGATGAGTGGTTGTGCAGGGCGCATACAGCAGCGCCGCAGCCCATCACCTTCCTGGTGCAGCCTTATGACCCAGCCCAGGTCTACTTCCCAAGCTATGCCCAAGACGCCTTCTCACCTACAGACAGGTATGTGATGCTGTGATCAGCAGCGTGCAAAAGCGTCAACAGCAGAGATTTCTGAAAAGTGACGCGCAATGACTGGCATGCACCCAACAGGAAATCCTCTGGCTGGGACCAGAGACCCGATGGTTGACAGCTTATGTCATATCATGTCGATGAGGAGGCTGCAGTCTGTGTGTATGGTGTGTTAGAGTGAGCTAGTCAATTGCAGATTTGAAGCAGCTTAGCGTGGCAAAGCGTGCAAAGCAGCGGTTTGAATGCTTGGAAGATGCACATGCTGCTGAGTGGCGTTTCTTTGCTGGGCTTGAGTGTGTCAGTGAGGACAGCAGAGAACAAGAAGATGTGTAGAAGTTGCAGAGAAGAAGAAGCTGTGTGGAAGTTGGTGCTGACAGTTCTGCTGCTGCTGCTGACAGGGGTCAAGGTCAGCAAAGCGTCTCGTCACATGACGAAGAAGAAGAAGCCTTGCTGGATCAGCTCGTCTCCAACTCCCTGCCCATTCCCTCTCTGTACCCTTCATCTTCATCATCGGCTGACAGCAACCAGCAGACTTCTTCATCATCGGACAACACTGCGCTCGGGGTTGTGGGTATGCTGCGGCGGCTCAGGCTGTGGACGGAAGAAGATGCAAGGAATGGCAAGCTGACGATTCTGCCCAGGAGCATCACCGAGTGGCTTCGAAGCACTGACAAGTATGTTGGCCTGCTTGATTGTTTGCCCATCCTTTTGCATGCTTGGATGCATGGCTCAGTGCAGTCGACAATCTGTTTGGGTGTATAATGAGATGCACATGAATATTGCAATCCATCTCTAATTGCATGCCAACACTGTGTGTGTGTGTGTGTGTGTGTGTGTGTGTGTGTGTGTGTGTGTGTGTGTGTGTGTGTGTGTGTGTGTGACCAATGACTAGCTATCAATTGACTTGAACCCCCTCTTGTCATCTTGTCAAGAGCTGTTTGTGACCAGTCCTTTCTCTTTCCCTTGATAGATTGCATGCCAGGAACATGCTCCCAAGGGGGCATTGATTGCAGAGCCTGGCAGAATGCCTGGGTCATTCAGATGTTGTCATGACTTGTTGCTGAAAGCTGCTTGTGATGGCTTGCAGAGCTGCAGCGAACATCCGGTCGCATTCTCCAATACACCAGCAGCAGTGGATAGGCAAGTCAATTGCAAGCCAACAACGGCAACTGCGTAGTGGCTCAGCCACACGCCCCTTCAACAGGAATGTATACTCACAAAGAGGCAGGCATCAGCAAGGCCGGGGACGAACCCAAAATGGGCGACCCCAAAATCAGCCTGACCCTATTGTTTGGAATGAGGTGCAAGCAAACACAAGAAAGTATGAGGAACTAGATTTTGATGAGTGACCAGCCATATTGACGTGTATGTCAAATGCAATGACGCATTACCATGTTTTTTCTTGGCAGAAGTTTTTTTTTTGCTGTGAAAGTAAGCACATGGAGCTGCAGCTATGAGCTATTACTATCACCAATATTATAACTATTTAGCATCAGCAGCATTGAAACATTGTGCATAGTTTCAGGTTGGTGGCACCGGTAATCAATTGCTGCTTAGTTTCAGCTGCAACATGTTTTTGGCTTGCTGAAAAGACCTGCCTTTGCGATGTGTAAATGGCAGTCTCTCAGATTCTAATGCAGCAGCAGCTACAGATAGCACAATTTACAGTGCTGTGATATATGTGTACACGTAGCCATTTCGACAATAGTAAATGCTGCAGATGATGTCCATCCCAAGCAGTATCGTTCATGGAGGGCCATGTACATACCTGAAATGGCCGGACTTCAGAGATTGCAGTGACCTGCTTTTGTTGCAAAGGCTTTTGATGATCCAGAGCTCAGATCAGTCATCAACAGTGTGGCTAAATATGGTGTGGTCATCAAGCCAACAGATGCAGTAGTGCTCAAATCCGCCTCAATCACAATGAGTTTGAGAGGACCTGGTTCAGCTTGATCACGCTCCTGGACAGCAGGAGCGTGATCAAGGCTTGCTAATGGTCTTTGTAGCAGGGTACAATGAGCTATAGGGCATCTAATGCGCAATGTGGGATTCTGCCCTACAACAAGTGGTTTCGGATTCGGTAGCTCGTTGGGCTTTCATGTGGAAAGTCTCCCAATCTGTCTCTCTTTGTAGCGCCAGATGTCGCCATTTTTTCCTCAAGCAGGCACCTCGCATTGACCATCCAGCCAATGGTCTGTGCAATGTTTTTCAGTGCCTGAAAAAGTGTATCCTATCCTCTATTCATGCTCGACATTCTGGAGGAGTGATTGGCACTGCCAATTTGGCAGGTGTCCATGTTGGCACTTGAACTACTCAACCTCTGCATTACACTCACTTCAAATACTCTTTGGTGTAACATTTTAGCGCAAAGCTGCTTGTCAGCCTCGTCTCATGCAGTTATCTCTCTTTGTAGAATCCAACTCCTTGAGATCCTGTCTTGAAACAGTAGCCAGCCCGTCCGTTACCAAAGGAGCTGGCGGGCACATAAGACTCAGTCTCATACCATCCAAGCCCCAATGGGCCAGTCTTGAAGTGATGGGTGGCCCACAGTCTGGCAGATGGTGAAGATGCAGGTATAAAGCCCTGGGGCATGTCACCTAGCAGCATACAGAGAAACAATTTGAGCAGGCCTTTGATTAGCAGTGCATATGTGCCTAATGCATAAACTGCAATGGTGCAAAGATACATCACGACTAGGGCACGTGGGACTGGTAATTTGTGATTCTGACCTGCTGGAGGTGCAAGCTCAAGAGCCCTAGAGCTCTGCTGCTGCCCGGGATGGAAATCTTGTTGATGATTTCCCGCAACCTATGAGAAGCAGCTGCAACTGAGACAAGCATGACCTAGTCAGCACTCTGAGATGATTCTCGGCAATTGAGATGATTCAAGCCTTGGACAAGCTGCCATGATCAGCCCACTTCAGCGCACCTAGAACACGCTGCACGAGGCAAGCCCTCAACAAATTGGCAAAAGAAATGATGAGAATCTATCTCAGCGTGTCCATGATTGTACTCAGCAAGCGCTACCAAGCACAGCTTTACAGAGGGAGTGTCATAGCAAAAAGTTGCCCTTCTTCCTGATCTGTGATGCATGTAGCAGACAATTTGATACAATGACAGCAAAACCCTAAAGCACAAGCCAGACACACACGTCATCAATTTGATGCAAAGCTCTCCCAGAAATCTTTGTTAGCAGGCGCAACTGGATGACATGGCTGGATCACAGAGATCCGCGCGCCGGTACCGGCGTTAGCGATCGCATTGTCATGCCTTCAGAGCTTCTCTGGCATGATTGTTTGTAGCAATCTGTCACTGCAGTGGAACCGATGTCACATACAAATCTCAGACGCACTGTTGTGCTGCATTGCAGCGCTGCCTTACACACCTATGCCAACACCTATAGGTAGCCAGCTAGACACCTCTCACAAATGTTAGTTGTGATAGCTGAGCACAAAGGCCAAAGTATGTCTCAATCATACAGATTTCAAAAAGCATTGACCTGGAATGTGCTTCTTGTGGGGGTAAGGATATGCTCTTCAACTTGATGGGATCTGCTAGAGATGCTTTCTCTAGCTTGATTGGATAGCGTCTCCCCTCGCCTACCAGGCGCCTCCTCTTGCTGAGTAGGCTCAAAATGCTTCATGGCATCGATGAAATGCTCAATCTTGAGTGGCTCTCTTGTGCAAGGCAACACAAGCAATTTTTGAGCAGATCAGAAATGGTGGGGTCCTTTGATACACTCAACTTGCAGCAATATATAATACATGCCTCAAGCACGCAAGCTGAGCTTTGCTGGGCGCCGCAGACGGTGATGACAATCAGTGATTGCTTTCCATTTGTCAACAGCTCACCTGTCAGCTAAGCAGCTTGCCTCAACACAAAGCTCATCAATCTGCCTTACACCTTTGCCTTGAGTCATCTTCACTACCTTAGCTATGTCATGGTTGTCAAGTCGACGCACCAGCTCATCTAGCTTCTGCTCAATGTGCGCCTGTCTGGCATTAGCATCTGGATTGGGATTGAAATCTCAAACTTCAGACGACTCCTGCACACAAAGCAATGCATTGTAACAACTGCTGATGGATAGACACATAATGTCACGTAGCAAATGCAGGACTACTTTTGAGGCTGCCTTGAAGGCAGGGCATGAGTTGCAAAGATGGCGCACCGTTGCATGCATTCTCAACTGCTACGTCCACTGTGCATTTTGCAACAAAAATATGCCCTTGAAAGAATGACTAGAGGCATACTTCGTCAATGCACTTGCACATTAAGTTGCATTCCAGCATCAACTGTAGACAATGCCTGCCAAGCATCCAGGTGCTTCTGATAGGACGCAGAAAGCACCTGATTGCTTTATCAAGGTCTTCTTGTCTGTTTGTTGCACCAATCACCACAATCTTCTCTTTGTACTCAACAATGGTGTTCATCTCATTCATGAACTGCGTCTTGAGCTGACGGTCAGCTGATGTGTCCACTCCTGAAGGAGCTGAGAGTATGCTGTCAATTTCATCTGCAGATGGTAAGCTCAAATCAGTCAAACCCATACTGATAGCAAGCTCGCAAAGCTTGCACATGAATAACAACAGGTGAGAATTGCAGACGAATGCACACCTATGAAGATGATTGCTGGCTGATGATGCCGCGCCTCTTCAAATAGGATGCGAACAAGCTTGGAGTCATTGCCATGGTAAGGGTCAGTTAGCGTAGCAGCATCGACTTGGTAGCATGTGGCCTGGCAATGATAGGCTAAAGCTGTAACCAGTGTAGTCTTGCCATTGCCAGGAGGACCATACAGAAGCACTCCTTGTCTGAGCGGGACAATAGGTCTAGAACTGTCGGAGTCTTTGATGTGGCAGATTACACCCGTTTCTAGTCTCTGCACCCACAAAGCCCTTTGCAAAGGACGTGGACATACAAAACCGCAGAGTATCTGGTGATAGGCACATTTTGGGCTGAGAGGTACAGAAGCACCAGTAAAGCTGAATCTCAAAGTCAGCTTGAGACACACACAGCGTTGTAAACGCCAGCTGTGTGTGTCACATGGTCTCGGACTAAAAAAACTGTCCGAGACCATGTGATAGCAGGCATGTGCAAAACAACAACCTGCTTCGCGTCTTGCAGGCCAAGTATATCTTCCCATGCCACAGCAGGTTTACGTTCACGAGGCAACACCGCTGACTGAATTCTCTCCCGGAGGCCGGAGCCTAGTCCTGGCAAGATTGGCCCAGGAGAAGGCCGCCCTACGGACAAGAAGCCAGCGACACCCACTACAGCGAAAACCACAACAAACAGCCAAATGAGCAGCATCGGCCACTATGTACAGGTCCAGTGCTGCATCACCGTCGTGCGAGAACAGTGAAGGATCGGTGAACAGCTGGGCCAACAATCGATGAACGCCAAGCACCTGACCTGAAACTGGAATAGTGCGCTTTGTTCCCGCCTGTTTACGGAGGGGCCCAGTGTGTCGTGCGGAATGCGAAACTTTCGCAATGCGAAACTGTGCGGAACGTTTCGCACGGCCTGCGTCGACGCCCTAAGCGGGCGGAATGGGCGACTGTCAGTGCGAAAAGTATTTGCCGCCTAGTTGCCGCCTGGCATTCACGGCGAAAGCTTTTGGCTCACCGCAACTGTCTGCACCTGCCAACGCCAAGCGCAAAGTAGGTGGCAGGCCTGTTTGTATCATATGATGCATGTATACCCATGCAGGTATGTTTATTGATCAAATTATATAGGGTTTGGACTTAGGGTTCAATACTGTCAATGCAGCCAAAGATACCACCAACGTTTTCTTAGTAATATGAATCCGAAGACAAGTTCCCGAAACTTCACTCTTCAGCAAAGCTCGGTAAACTGTCGGGATCAGTGCTTACATAGAGAGTGTCACTGCAAAATCTATCGGTAGGTATGAGGGGATTTCATATGCATGTAGGAAGGGCTGGCTGAGTGCTGCCATACTGCAAGCTGTTAGCTGTCAAAGGATCTGAGGCTGAGCTTTGGTCAAGCTGATGTAAGCTGCCGGCCACGAGCTCAGGCACAAAGCATGTAGAGTTCTTGCAAGTGGAGGAAGTGTTTATACCTATATGAGCAGAGTAAAAAGCCCTCAGAATGAGTGAAAAAGCTGGTACGAACAGTCCAGGCAGGTATAAGCAGATATCCATCCACTAAGGCACAAGGCAGACAGGCTCGTGACCGGCGCGCTGAAGCTGTGTTCTGCGGTTGTTCGCTGTTGATCTGTGTATGCTTCAGCCCCTAGTCTGTACGTGAGACAAACCGCCTGCAGAGTGACTAGCACAGAAAGGTCGCATTGCATGGGTGCATCCCCAAAACGCCTAGGGCAAAAGCAGCAGATTCAAAAGCAGGCAATTGCACAGCAGAATACATACAAACATGCACAGCAGGCAATCTTGTATGCATTACTGGGCAACAGCTACAAACATCATGAGTGAAGCACATGACAGGCAACATGTACCATAACATGGCCCATGGTGTGCCTGGTATCAACGACGCAACATCACATGCATTGCGGACAAAAAGGCTGTTATGCATGCAAGACAAATGAAATGCATGTAGTCATGGTGACAACTCAAGAGACACTTGCTATGCGAGCACAGAGGAGGCAGAGAGGTGTGCATCACCAGTTGATTGCTGGTTGATGACACCTTTACCTCAAGAAGTTGTGATGGGCAATCTGCATGATGTGGCAGAAACAGCTATTGTAGCTACTGCTGGTGTTGCTGCTGCCTGTGCTATCTGTGCTGCTGCTGCTGCCGCTGCTGCTGCTGCTGCCGCTGCTGCTGTCAAGATGCCATTGCAATATGTAGGTATGAATGCAAATGGTTGCAAGTTAATAGTCTATCTGGCAGGGGGTTACACAGTGAGTTATGTACATCGTGGTGAGTCTGTTCAAAAGGCCACAGAAGACAGGCATCCACAACATCTGTTATTGGTGTGGTCGACGCAATAAGCAAACAGTCTGTCCAAGTAACTCAGGGACATTCCAGACTGGACAGACGAAGTCAGACTCGTCGTCTACCTCGGCCAGGTCAGCGTCTGGGAAATCTGCATGCCTGGCTCCGGATACACAGGTAGATGTTTGTGTAACCCAGCCTTTATATGTTTTCTTAGTGAGCACCAAGCACCAACGTTGACTCAACATTTGAGCCAAAAAGCCTTGCTGTTGATGTTCAGCAAGCTTGCTTCCTTTGAGCGTACCCAAGGCGATCACATTGGCTTTTTCCATGTTAGGCAAATTTCAGCTAGATGTCAGTCCAGATAAAAGTGGTTTTTGATGTTGCATGCCGGTCCGAAACATGATTTTTGGTCACAATAAACATATCTATGTAAACATCTAGACGGGACCAGCTGCCTTTTCGCTGCATTACGCACCCACTTCGAGCAAAAATGGTGAAGGTCTGCTATTTCGCCGCACATAATTTCGCCGGGCGAAGTTTGTCCCTGAGTTTCGCACGACCCTCAGGGGCCCCAAGGCGAATCCCGAGATCCAGGGACGCCTTCAATCTGCAGAGGGCCTGCCTCTGATTTGACTTAAGTTGACCGTAGAACGTCTTAAAAGCGCCTGAAGTGGTGTCACCGGCTTGCAGAAAATGGGAGCTGCTCCGTCGATAGTAAAGGCAGTGGTGTTCGCCGTTCTCGCGGTTGCTGCTGCAAGCCTTGCTGTTGCGGTACCGGTAACTGCTATCGTATGTGGCCCAGTAAGCTTGATGTGCGCTTACAAGGCGACACAGGAGTTTGCGCAAGCCATTCAAGTCCCGGCAGACAACCCACTCTTCCAGCCACGACCTGGTACGAGTTTCGTCTTGCCAGAGACTTTCAACTCAACAGCGAGTGTCTCACTTTAGATTGCTCAGCAACACTGCACCTCACTCCTGCTGTTTCAATTGCAGCTTAGCATCGTCCTGAGCTGATTAATTTGCAGCTGGGAACTGCGACAGTGCCGTTTATGGCCGTCTTTTGAGTGAGTGTACAAGTCCTGCACGCACTTGAATTCAGCTTTTAGCGGGCCACAGGTGAAATGCACAGGATATTACACCTGCTTATCAGATAAACTTGGCTTCATGAAGTGTAAGAAGGGCTCCATTGCTCTGGTCCGGCTTGCAGATGTTGCTCTCTTGTGTGCTGAATTTGACATGGGGGCAGGGAGGAAGACATGCTTAGTATCTGCAATGTATAGGTGTTCATGCTTGGTTGGCCGTGGTTCTCAGTAATATAACATTAATGTTTGTCAAGGTTGCAGCAGAATTCACTATAGCCCCCGTCACCTCATTCCTTCCAGACAACAAAACCAAGAGATTTGATCACAATCATGGCAGGTCATGCTATGATGTCACCTCATCAGAATACCCCAACAAGCTTGGATAGCTATCAAAATCAGCATCCATATGGCTGTGAGGCATTGCGTAATGTTTTCTAATCAAAGCCATCCTGTCAATGAATTGAGTTTGGACACAGAAAATTGATGTGCAAATTTCAATTGTAATTTGTGGCTTTAAAGGACTGGATTAAGGCATGGCAGCAGCCAGGTCTTAATAGCAAGACTGATGAAAAAGAGCTCCTCGAACAGCAGCACACAGACAATTGCCGCAGCAAGAACATGTTGTACATGTACTAAGCTGCTTGGTACCTCAGAGTTTGGCCCCCAAACTTGGCAGACCGGTCCCCAACCAACATAAGAAGGAACTCAACCAGCTGGCCATCAGCTGCAGCTGGTAATCCCTGTTCACTCATGATGACTATGCAGCATGTGCCCGTCTGCCTAAATTCTTTTTAACTGATCCTCCCACCCAAGCGGAGGTGGCTGTTGTAGCTCAGTGGCAAATTTCCAGCCACTGCATGAGCTGATGGTCAACCTGGTGTTTGCTTGAGGTTTTTGCCGTGCCACAGACCACACATCTGAGACAACCCCACATATATTCACGGGCTGCTGTTCCATACAGTCAAAATCCATGTCAAGCTGCGACTGCTGGTCTTTGATGCACAACCATACAACACCAGTTCTCAGCATTAGTACTGTGTCCGATTTGCCTCTGTCTGATGTGCTGTCCATCGGACAAGGCTACCATGAAACCAAGTCTGATTTTAGATTGCTCATATGGTGCATGCAATAGCCATGACGTCACGCAATGCCAGAGATGGTTAGGTCATAGACTATTGCTGCATCAAATTACTCTATTGCAACTTGGTGCTGATTGAGCTGACCATGCATGAGAGCTGACAGCAACAATCAAATGGCAGCAGCACATGCTCCCCAAAGTCATCAGCAACTTCTCTAAACCAGAGGCATATGCATTGCACTTTTGCTCTGAGCAACTCTCAACTTTGG
>JAABUK010010893.1_pt1 | contig 11994 bp, 8 predicted proteins | sample 5559141 | NCBI WGS metagenome assembly JAABUK01 (sample SAMN10711869, study PRJNA513367) | rock metagenome | isolation source: Antarctica rocks | place: Antarctica: Victoria Land, Pudding Butte nord | collected 2016-01-03 | reverse complement strand
TCGTTCTCGAGGCCCTCTCCGAACACATCCGGCGCTTCCCGCCGGCAGCGCTCGACGGGCCGATCTTCACCGGGTCTGACGGACAGCTGCTCCGCCGATCTGCGTTCGGAACGCTATGGCGTCGGAGTGCCAAAGAGGCCGGCGTGCAGGGGTACACCTTCCATAGTCTTCGGCACTACTACGCCTCGCTGCTCATCCGGCACGGCGAGTCTGTCAAGACGGTCCAGGCCCGGCTGGGTCACGCCAGCGCCTCGGAGACCCTCGACACGTACAGCCACTTGTGGCCCGATTCGGACGACCGGACTAGAGACGCCATCGATGCGGTTCTTGGGTCAAGCAGGGACCTGGAGGAGGCAGCCATCGCGGCCCTTCCGCCCCAGTCGTAGTTCACGCTCTTGTCGAAGACCGCGTGCGTCACTTCGCCCACTATGGGCGCCCCAGCGCCCAGTCGGGCGTGCGCCGGCGTGAGAAGCGACTTCCGCGGCACACGGCCACGACACGACTGACGCCACGGGGACCCGTCTTGTAGCCTCGCGCGTGACATTGTCTACGCAGCCCGCGCTTCGGCTCGATCAGGTCTTCACCATTAATGGTGTTCCGGAGGTGACTTTCGTTCAGCCGAGTCGATGGAACACGCTGCTTTCAAACCTTCAGACTCCCGGGCGCGGCCTCGTGATCGAGGGCCCCTCGGGTATCGGAAAGACAACTGCCGTCAAGCAGGCGCTCGCCCAGCTTGGCCATGCTGGAGCTGCTCAGATCCTGTCTGCCCGCCGCGCGGCGGACCTCGAATTGATTCGCTTGCTTCCCGAGATGAACGGTTTTGGCTTCGTCGTCGTCGATGACTTCCATCGACTAGACGATGATGCGAAGGCCAGCCTCGCGGACCTATTGAAGACCTTGGCAGACGACGAGTCGACCGACAGCAAACTGGTGGTCGTCGGCATCAATCGTGCAGGCGAGACGTTGATACATCACGCCCCTGATGTCGCGAACCGCCTCGACCGGCTCCGCATGGAGGTAGAGCCCTCCGGAAAGATTGCAGAGATGATCTCCAAGGGCGAGGCAGCGCTCAACATTTCACTCCGCTCGCGGGACGGAATCGTGGAGGGCGCTCATGGCAGTTTCTACTTGGCACAACTTCTATGCAGCGAAGCATGCTCAGAGGCAGGCGTCCTCTCGGCAGCCCCAGAGCACGTCAATATCGAGCTCCCGTACGCCACCGTGCGCCGAAACGTCGTTGAGCGTGTCAGCTCCGTCTTTGATCCCGTCTTCACGAAGTTCGCTCGAGGGACGAAGTTCCGACCAGGCGGTCGGGCCCCTTACCTCCAGATTCTGACGTGGCTGAGTGAGGCAGATTCTTGGACGATCGCGCTCGACGAGGAGATGAGGCAGCATCCCAAGGCCCGCGCGAGTGTGACCGTGGTCATGAAGAACGGTTATCTCGCGAATCTCGTCGCGGATCCAGACGTGCGCGGCGTCTTCCACTTGGATCAACAGACGAAAGTGCTGGCGATCGAGGACCCGCAGGCCGCCTTCTACCTCCGCAGCCTGAGCCTGCCCGACTTCGCAAAGCGGGTGGGGTTCCGCAGCATCGAGTTCACTACGAGTTACGACGTCGCGTTGTCGTTCGCTGGCGAGGATCGCCCGATGGCAGAGGCCCTCAATGACGAACTTGAGGAGCGCGGGCTTGTAGTCTTCTACGACCACACGGAGCAGGCGCGGATACTCGGCGAGGATCTCGAGCGGTTCTTCGAACCTATTTACTCGGCTGAGGCGGATTTTGTCGTAGTCGTCCTCGGCCCCTCCTACGGGCAGAAGCGCTGGACTCGGTTCGAAAGCGACGCTTTTGAAGAGCGCTTCGATCAAGGGCACGTGATTCCGATTTGGTCGAAGCTAGTCCCGGAGGTTATCTGGGACAAATCCAAATCACGTGGTGGAATGACATTCGATCCGGCCGGGGATCTTCGATCTCAAGCGTCTAAGATTGCAGAGCTAGTGGCTGAGAAGGTCACAACGTCCAGCTGAATAATCCCCAACGAGAGCCCGACTCAGGCCGCGATCCGCGCGGCAGCCAGGGCGCGTCTATCCGCCGCATGTCGGCGCACCGGCGGTACCGGATCAGCCAGCGGTCGCACGTCCGCTCGTGCCCGCGCTCAACCCCAGCGCGTCTTATTGAAGTGCCGCGGTGGCTGATAGTCGTGTCTCGCCTCGCTGGTCGCTCTCAGATGCCATAGTCGAGCAGCGGCGCAAGGGCCGTAGTCAAGTTAGGAGTCTAAAATGGCCAAGGGTGACGTAAGCACATACAACGAGGATGGCGTCTGGAAGTCGAAGGTCGAAGGCAGCGCGCGCGCTGCACACACGGGCGGCACCAAGGCGGAACAAACCGCCGTCGGAAAGAAGATGGCGAAGGAGCGCAAGGTGGAGCACGCCATCAAGAAGTTGGACGGCACCATCGGAGAGAAGAACTCCTACGGCAACGAGCCGAACCCGCCCAAGGGCTGAGACACCCCCGAGCGGTCGGCAGTTGGGCACATGAGCCCGACGGCGACGACAAGCATGGAGACGCGGGAAGGTGGATCAGCCGGCGAACAGCCATGGTCCTTGCCGAGTGCCCTCATGTGCGCGACCTGCATAGCGAGGGCACGGCCGCGCAACTGAGGCGCTGGGTACAGCCAGGGGCGCGGCGGGCAATGCGATGGTTAGTGGGAGGTGGCTGCGACGGAGCGGGGGTCGCCGGCGCCTTGGCCCCTGCCATCTTATTACCGCGTTGAGTACCGACAGTCCGGATTTCGAGCTACGAGCAACGGTGTACTGGGCGGTGGCCCGCTGAGCCTTGGTGCGGTGACCTTCTTAGCCATGATTGCCCTCCCTTACGTCGGCGGACTCCATTGGTACGTCTCAGATACCACATGGCGCGGACCTGGTTTGGCGTATAGTCGCGCGCATCCCCTTCATTCGTAAATTAAGGAGCGCAAACGCATGGCCACCAGAACCCAAGTAATTCTCATCAGCGACCTCAGCGGTGACGAAATGCAGGACGGTGGCGAGTCCATCAACTTCAGCTACCGTGGCGTCGACTACAGCATCGACCTGACCGACAAAGAGGCCAAGGGCTTCGACAAAGCCATCGCCATGTATCTTGAACACGCTCAGCGGAAGGCTGGCCGAGCGCGTCCCGGCATCAGCAATGTTCGCGGAAGTGCCCGCAGCACTGACCGCGAGCAACTTCAGGCGGCGCGCGAATGGCTTCGGTCGAACGGCCACGCTGTCAGCGACCGTGGCCGCATCAAGGGTGAGTTGATGGACCTGTACAACGCGTCTCGCTAGCGCCGAGAATAAGACGCTCCACTGCCCACCACAGGCATGGGAGCGTCTTTGCGTCTAGAGCGAAACTGTGGCAGGCGTAGGTGCAATGGCACTTAATCCGTGATCGGGCTGAACGGCCCAGGCGTCAACCCGCCGGCTGACATCTCGTGACGTAGCGAGGGGGGACATTCGCTCTCACGGGACTGCGCGACCATGCGGGGGGCGCGCGACCGCTCGTGCATGGACGTGGGGTGCGTCTTTTCGCCGCCAGTCGGCGCGCCCCGGGTAACCGGATCTGACGATGAGCGAGCGCGTCCTTCCGCCCAGATAGGGCGCGTCCTGCAAGGTGCTGCACACCGTCCACAAGGACGCGGTCACACGCAGCCCCCTCCTGCCGAAGAGGGGACATCCCTCCGGAGGGTGTCAGTCCCGGCCGACACCATAGTCTGGTGACCCACTGGACGCGCGTCATCCATGAAGCATCAATCTGACCTCGAACAGCCGGTGTCCGGCAGCCGCCCACCGCAGGCCCTGATGTCTCATAGCTGGCTCAAGGAACGTGAACGGCCTTCTGCCACTGCGCGAGACTTCCTAGGTGTGCAAGGAGCCAAATTGACTGATATAAACGAGCGCGCCGCGGAGGTCCACGCAGCCTTCCTCATCCGCTGGCCAGCCACTGGGGAGTTAGACACCGGATTGGCGTATCACACGAACGCTCAGTTTGATGGCGTTCCCCTAATAGCAGACGTTGCCCTCGCCACGCTCGACGCTCCTGAGTCCGTGGGGGATGAGGTCCACCCATTTGCGATGCAATTGGTAATGCAGGTTGGCGACTCAGTCAATGACAAACTCACTGCCCGGGTGGCATCAATGCCGTCCTGCACACGCCCAATGACCCTTGTTTCAGTACGACTGCTTTTGCCGGATCTGGGGTTGATATACAACCCTGAATCAGGACGCCGGGGCGATCCTCGCATGCACAGCTTGCTTGCGGATACAATTTTGGACGCGGCAAGTGGAGCGCTAAATGAATTGGGTCGGCGGACACCGCATCGAATCACTGGACCCATTTCGCTCGGTGACCTAGTCGGTAGCGGCGTGATCCGTGTCGTCATGAGATCGGTGCCCGACGAAGCATTCTTTCTTCAATTGACCGCGATGCCGCCGCTCGGCAGCTTCGCCTCTAATGCGGCGGGTGTGTCGCTGGATAAACTTTACAGTGATCCACCTTTTGTATTACTCAGCAACCGGGCAGAGTCTGATCGGCGACTCATGGTTTGGTTTAGACGCTACGCCCTTCGTTCCGCTCGCGGAGAGTGGGCCGAAGCCGTCGTTGCCACGGAGGCGGCCCTCGAACAATTCGTCGCTCATGTCCTAGACTGCATCTTGATCGACCACGGATGGAAAATCCAGGACTTCGAAACAAAAGCAATGCCAAACAACGCGAAAAGCAACTTGGGGGCATTGCGCCAGCATCTCAAATGGTCGAATGCGATATGGAAACAGATTGACGCTGATTTTAGGAAGATTTGGATGACCCGCAATTCAGCGATTCATCAGGCAGCCAACATCGGGCAGCGTGACCTGATGGAGGCACATAACGCTCACGTTCGTATTGCCGCCTCTATTCGAGCAGCGGTAACAAAACCGGAAGTCACGCATGCTCACCCGATCACCACTTGGTTCATTGCAGATCGCGAAGATGTGTTGAATAACCTCGGTTCAGCCGACGTAAGAGTACTTGATCAACTGATCAACGCACATTCAAACATCTTCGATATCCGCTCTCTGAATTCCGTCATAGCTGAGAACGTCGCAGCTACGGGCGGCCCGTCTAAGTGTTGGTCATCGGGCGAGGGACCAGCATTTCCTACCGCCTTCATCATTCCCTGAAATCGAACCGCCACGATGGGGGTTAGCAGGTCGGCGAAAGCGACATCCGAAACGCAGACCACCTGCTGGAGTACTTCAGCGTCAGCAACCCAGCCCAGTTCGCTCCTTGGACCCGCGTCTTGCCGCCGCGAGGCGGGCAAGGCTCATGGCCCCGGCGACCGGATCTGGCGATGCCAGAACCTATCGAGTCCGTGGCCGTTCGGACCCCCACTACAGATCGTCTCCGCCGATCCACCTGCAAACCCTTCTTGGGTTGCCGCCAGTTCCTTAGTGTTGACGCGTGCCGCATCCCGACTACAGCTACCAGGTGGCGGTATTAGCCGCCTGCTCCGGGCCATCACAGTCCGCTCCGTCTTGCGAAGGCCCGGCGGGAACGTTCGTCTCGAAGGCTCACGCCCACCTGGAGTACGCCATCGCAGATGTGGAGGCGTGGGCCCGCCGCACCTACATCGCTCCTCCACCCATGGGCGAGGAACGGCTGAGGCACAAGACGGTCCTCGCAGAAGTGACGCGGCAGCAAATCGTGGACGCGATCGCCGATGCCAACGATCGACTGAACGTACACAACCACGAGTCCGCCGGGGGCACCCTGGACTTCTACTACTCCGGACACGGGCATCCGAACGGCGATCTTTGCCTTGCCGATGGGCCTATCTCTCCGGACGAGCTGGCGGAGAGCTGGGTGCGAGGCAACAGCAGCGGCCAGACGAGGCACATCCGGCTGTTGCTCGACTGCTGCCACGCCGGCATGACACTCGCCCGGCTGTACCTGCACCCCGGGCATTGGGAGTCGTACGTGCTGCGGGACGCGTGGGTGGCGTCCCTTCCCAGCCAAGAGGCGTTCGAACTTCCCGGGCTCGGCCACGGCGTCCTGACGTACACGATGCTGAGGCCTCATCCGCTGTACCTGCTTGGCAGAGCCCAGGACGAAGGACGCGAACCGACGCTAGAGGAATTTAGGCTGGCCAACAAGACGGTGCGGGAGTCGACGCTCTACCTGACCAATGGCGCTCAACATGCCCTTGAGATGGTCAACGGTCATTACGTGAACATCACGGGGACCAACAAGGGCATCGAGCTGCTGGACCACCCGTGGACCCTCGACGAGCTCGCGGCTGCGCTAGACGCGCTACCTCGCCGACCACGGCCGTAGTCCAGCCGGACTAGGCACGCTCAAAAGGAAGGTGAACGCGCGCATGGCGATCCACTGCTCAAGGCGCGTCTTACCGCCGCGAAAGCCGCAACTCTCGGGCCCCTGAAGCGTTCGGTGGCCGCTGATAATCGTTCAGATGCCGCGTCCAGTTGCATGGCCTAATGTCGCGGGCCTGTGCGAGGCGTTCCGATTATTACTCGTGCTGGGCCTCCAGCGCGTCTCGACAGTGGTAGACGGGGAGATGATTCGGTCAATCTTGGGTGTTTTTGCACTGTTGATGCCGAATCCTGGATTGAAGCGCGGGGCACCAACAGGTCAAACCTTCGACACAAGTTCCCCCAGGCGCCATGATCAGTTATGGCTCGGGTTCTGAGGATCGCACGGTCGGCTGGCCGGTACACGGTGCTCTACGAGGACGGCACCGTGTTGACGTCGCACACGGGGAAGGCTGCTGCAATCGAGGCGGCGATAGCGCACCTGGACGCGGGGGTGGGCGGTGAGGTCATCGTGCTGAGCGAGTCCGGAGGCATCTCGTCGCGAGTACTCGTGACGGGTTCCCAAGCGACAACGATGCCAACGCCGTCTTCCACACCGCCAGACACCGTGCAGACCCTTGATCCGCGGCACCCGCCCGCTACTGAAGCGGCGCCGACTCGCCCGACATGTCGCGGGTCGCACCGCATCAGCGGCGGCTCGGCGAGTGGGACGGTGAGCAGGTGAAGGCCCCCCAGATCAACTGCATCGACGGCAACACGTTCATGGTCAGCGACCTCACCGGTGACGTGGAACCAGACCCGGATCAGGTGCTGGGATTGTTCTACCGGGATGTGCGGCACCTGTCGATGTGGCGGTTGGGCTTCGACGGCCGCGGCCTGGACGTCTTGTCCACCGATGCGAGCGGCTACCAGGCCGCGGCCTTTTTCTTGACTGCGTCGGGCAGCAACGTGTACGACAACCCGACCGTGTCGGTGTTCCGGACCCGCTCCTTGGGCACTAGCGGCGGGGAGGACCTGTGCGAGGACCTGCGGGTCGCCAACTCGGGCCCGGACGAGCTGGTGGTCGACGTGTCCGTGCACTTCGACGCCGACTTCGCCGACAGCTTCGAGGTCAAGGACAAGGAGCTGAGCAAGAAGGGCAGCGTGTCCCGGCACGTGCACTCCGACCGGGTGGAGCTGGTGTACCAGCGCGAGGACTTCGTCCGCCGGACCGTGGTGCACGCCGACGGAGCGCTGCTCAGCCAGGGTGCCGCGACGTTTCTGGTCCGGCTCGAGCCAGGCAGGTCCTGGTCGACGACGCTGCGGGTTTCCTTCTCCTCCGACACCCCGGGCCAGGAGTCTCCCGCGGGCGCCTCGTCCCAGGCCAAGCGTCACGTCGAGCACCACGCCAAGGACCTGCAGGACTGGTTGGACGCCGCGCCGACCCTGCTGACCACCTGGGACGACCTGCAGCACACCTACCAGCGGAGCCTGACCGACCTGGCGGCGCTGCGGCTGCACACCCAAACACTGGCGCAGGGGTCGGCCCTGCCTGCGGCCGGGCTGCCGTGGTTCATGGCCGTCTTCGGCCGGGACAGCCTGATCACCAGCTACCAGGCGCTACCGTTCGCTCCTCAGCTCGCCCGTGGCGCCCTGCAAGCGCTGGCGAGCCGGCAGGCCACCAGCATGGATGACTTCCGTGACGCCGAACCCGGCAAGATCCTGCACGAGCTGCGGTTCGGGGAGCAAACCTACTTCAACGAAAAACCCCAGTCGCCGTACTACGGCTCGGCCGACTCCACCCCGCTGTTCCTGATCCTGCTGGAGGAGTACGAACGCTGGACCGGGGACACCGACCTGGTCCGTGAGTTGGAACCGCATGCGCGGGCGGCGTTGAGCTGGGTCGAGCGGTACGGCGACCTGGACGGCGACGGGTACCAGGAGTACCAGCGCCGCAACACCGACAGCGGCCTGGTCAACCAGTGCTGGAAGGACTCCTGGAACTCCATTGTCCACCCCGACGGCCGCCTCGCCTCGCTTCCCCGGGGTACCTGCGAGCTGCAGGGGTACGCCTACGACGCTCGTCTGCGGACCGCGCGGCTGGCCCGACAGGTGTGGCACGACGCGGACCTCGCCGCCCGCTTGGAGCAGGACGCGGCCGCCCTCAAGGCCCGGTTCAACCAGGACTTCTGGGTCGAGCGCCCCGGTTTCTTTGCGCTGGCCCTGGATGGTGAGAAGAACCAGGTCCCCACCCTGACCTCCAACATGGGGCAGCTGCTGTGGAGCGGGATCGTCGAGGACTCCCGGGTCGATTCGGTGGTGGCGCACCTGATGGGCGACCCGCTGTTCAGCGGGTGGGGGATCCGCACCTTGGCGACCGGGCAGGGCGCGTACAACCCGCTCAGCTACCACGACGGGACCGTGTGGCCGCACGACAACGCCCTCATCGCCGCCGGGTTGGCCCGTTACGGCCGTCACCAGGAGGCCGCTCGGGTAGCGCAGGCGGTCCTGGAGGCGGCGCCGTACTTCGGCCACCGGCTCCCCGAGGTGTTCGCCGGCTATCCCCGCGAGCTCACCGGCTTCCCGGTGGAGTACCCCACCGCGTGCTCCCCTCAGGCCTGGGCTGCTGGGACACCGCTGCTGTTGCTGCGCGTCCTGCTCGGTCTGGAACCGAACGACTGCGTTCTCCAGGTCGACCCGCACGTCCCCGACCGGGTCGGTGCGCTGGCGCTGACCGGGATCCCCGGCCGCTGGGGCCACACCGACGCGAGGAGCGAGTAAGCGATGGCCCGCATCCAGGACTACGCCATCGTCGGTGACCTGCAGACTGCGGCCCTGGTCGGCAAGGACGGGTCGATCGACTGGTTGTGCCTGCCCCGGTTCGACTCGGCGGCCTGCTTCGCCGCACTGGTCGGGACCCCCGCCAACGGGCGGTGGCGGCTGGCGCCAACGGGGGCGAAGAGCTGCACCACGCGGTCCTACCGGCCCGGGACGCTGATCCTAGACACCGTCTGGGACGGCGCCGGGGTGACCGACTTCATGCCAGTTCCCGGCGAGGCCCCGGACGTGGTCCGGATCGTCGAGGGCCCGTTCGGGTCGGTGGAGATGCGCAGCGATCTGGTGCAGCGCCTGGACTACGGTCACGTGGTCCCGTGGGTGCGGCCCCTGGGCGGGCAGGTCGAGGCAACAGCCGGCCCCGACGCGTTGTGGCTGCGCAGCCCCGTGCACACCCACGGCGAAGACGACGCCAGCGTGTCCCGGTTCCGGGTCACCCGTTTCACGTCTCACCGACCCGAATCAGCACGACGCCATCGATGCCATCGAGCTGGCGCTGGCCGCCTACCAGGAGATGTTCGGCCACCCACTTGCCGATCTTTCTCCGATCGACGAGGCCACCGGTGAGACCAAGACGGTGCTCACGATAGTCACCGACGACGTCGCCCCGTTCCGCTCGTTGCGGTTCGCAAGCGTTCATCACCGCCCACCCGAACGAACTGCACCACGTCCGCACCCGGGTAAGGCGCCCAGTCTGGACTCCGTCCGCCCCATCAACAACACCAGACACCGGCAACAACCCTGGAATCACTCATCTAGAGAAAACGAACAGAAAAGATGACTCTCAATCTCAGACATTGGAACGGCCCCACCGCCAGGTGTCGTGGGCGCCTGAGCACCGGCGCGATCGCTGCAGCAGTAAGTGGGCTCGCCCTTGCGGGCTGCAACGCGGCGCCGTCGCCGACGGTGAGTTCGGCAACGCCAGAAACACGCTCGGCCGGCTCGTCCTACAACCCCGGTGCAGCGAAAAACAAGAGGGTCCGGCTCGCGACCGTCACGACCATCCAATCCGGTGGGCTCCTTGACCAGCTGGTCGCCGACTTCCAAGAGAAGACTGGGGACACGGTCGAGGTGTACGCAGGCGACGACCCTTACACGCAAGCGCGCGCCGGAAAGGCGGACCTCGTCTTCTCCCATCTGGGCCACAGGGACGCTCAAGCCTTTCTCCAGGACGGTCTAGGCCAGTGGCCCCAAGCCGTCCTTTCGAACACGATTGGCTACATCATCCCGCCTGGGGACCCAGCGAACGTTGCGAGCGCAACCGATCCGATACAGGCATTCGAGCGCATCGCGAAGACCATGTCACCCTTCGTCCTGAACAACAACGACGGGCTCAAGTACCTCACCGACACGCTCTGGTACGCGGCGGGCGCGCCAGAGAAGACCGGCTGGTACATCGATAGCGGCCTTCAGGACGCAACCGCGATGGACGCCGCCGCCAAGGCGAACGCATACTCCCTCTGGGGAGTCAGCCCGTTCCTGGAGTACCAACGGCAGACGCACTCCACGCTCAAACCGGTCGTCATCAACGACTCGCTGATGCAGCGTCTGATGGTCTCGGTTGCCGTGGACCCGGCAAAGGTGGCGGGCGTGAACGCGGAAGGCGCCAAAGCCTTCCAAGCCTACTTACTCGACCCAGTGACGCAAGCAAAGATCCGGGCCTTCCGCGTTCCGGGCGTCTCCCAGCCACTGTTCTGGCCGCAAGGGCGAACGAACGCGTCCGCGATACTCCCGGGCTCGGCCCAAGGCAAAGGAAAGACACCTGGCACTGGGAAAGGCAGCTCGACGGCTCCGACCACGACGCCGTGATCTGAGCGGCGGTCCACAGCGGCACTGCCGCCGTGCACGCCTCGGGTCCGGGTCCGGGTCCGGGTCCGGGTCCGGGTCCGGGATCAGCAAACACATCGCAATGCACCACGCCACGACCCGCCCAGGACCCGTTCAGCCCTGGAAATGACCGGCGGGGGCTATCTGGTCAAGTCCCCGGCCCGGGGTTGGTCAGGGGCGGCACCATCCAGATCGCCACCCTCAAGTCCACCAATTGCCGCACCCTGAAATAGGCGGCAAGACGATGGCATCCCGTTTGCTGACCGTCGCCACCCTCGCCGAACGTGGCAGTCCTCGGTCACCCAGTGCTCGTCAACGCTGACGTCTCGGCCAGTGCCACCCAATCAGGACAAAGCCGGGTCGGACCGGGGCGAGAGACTAGTGCCATGACGCCCGGCCGGGACCATGCCAACGACCGAAATCGAAGCACTCTCACCAAGCATGAGCGAGCGGATTGGGGTGCGTCACTTCGCCGCCAGTCGGCCCTAATGGCCTCGCAACCGCGCGATGCGCGGCAGTAGCGAATGTTCAGGCCAGATCAGTGGAGATCGACGAAGCCGTCGAAGTTCGGCGACGAACCTTGGAGCTTCCTGACGTGTTAGTCGCTGATTGCCCGCGAGGCCCGTAGATCACTTAGTCGACGTGACGGAAGCCGGCCTTCTGGGCGGCGTCAGCGTCGGTGAACCACAGATGGGCATCAGCATTCCCGTAGCTCGGGTGGGTTGGCGTGACGAAGGTCCTTGTGTCCTCCCACGCCTGGACGGGATGCCCGAGCGGGATGGCGCCGTCGTCGATGATCGCTGCGGATCCCACCCCGTACCCGCCATCACGCACCTCCTCCAGCGCTGAGGTGCGGCGGCTGTCGGCGGCGGCATCACTGTTGTCGTGGTCTGACTGCTCGTTGCCGCCTCCCGGCTCGCCGGATGTTGACCCTTCCACGAGGTTGCCGTCAGCGTCCCAGACCTGCGGGCCCCCCGCCTCATCGGCGGTCCAGTCACCCTCCTG